>Ga0209013_10006185_pt1 | contig 10187 bp, 5 predicted proteins | sample Cruoilmetagenom2_FD_187291 | JGI IMG/M metagenome (GOLD analysis project Ga0209013, IMG submission 187291) | Oil polluted marine microbial communities from Coal Oil Point, Santa Barbara, California, USA - Sample 2 (SPAdes) (version 2) | ecosystem: Environmental > Aquatic > Marine > Oil seeps ...
GCTTTGGGTGGCTCAGGAGCTTGCGCTCATCGCCCAATTCGAGCTAAACAAAACTTGGTTCAGAAATGGCGTTCTGCATGCCAACTGACCCACTAGTGAAATGCGCAAAGCCGGCAAGACAACCGAATGAACGGCATAAATAATCATCAGAATGCGAAATGCTTGAGCGTAATTATGTGAGAACTGGGGTGAAATCCACAAGTCCAGGATATAATCCATCCAGATAACTAAAACGCTGGAGGCCAGGGTAATCAAACAGACAACCAGGCGTGAAGTGTTCCGGAATGTAGTGCGACTCCTGAAGGCGATCCTTCACCTGGTAACTACTGGCAAAGGGTAGTAAAACCTGGGAAAACTCCGTTGCTAGCATTGTCAAACGAAAGGCAATTCCTGTTGCAATCCCGTATACTCCTGCGACCGCAGTTCCTAAAACAATCCCTACCACAATTCGATCCACCTGCTGGTAAAAATGCCCTCCAATGGAAATAATCCATGCATAAAAACCGTAGTGCACGAGTTCTTTGTAGAGCGGGACGTCCAATACAAAACGCAGATTAAATGGGCGCAGCACCCACAAAGCTGCAATGGATGTTAAACCAAAATCTCCAATGTTTATCAGTAACAGCCACCATCCCAAATCAACGATGCTCCCGCCCATTAAGTCCAGGGCAAATACACCACCCCATATGAAGATATCGTACACAAGCATCAGATCGCCAGCCAGTTCGTTGTAAACCAAACCATACAGAACAGAAAGCGGTACTAAGCTCAAAAATAAGGGAATCAGTCCAAGCGCGATTAATCCGAATGCCAACACCAAGTCAGAAACAACCACTGCTGCAGCGATATTCACAGCAATCAATCCACGGAGTACCCAAACGACTGCACAAGCAACAGTTCCGGATAAAAGCAAAAACGACACACTGAATGAGAGAACTGCAGAGATCTTCCTACCAGAGTCCTCTTCAACAGAAAATTGAGCAACGTACTTCACGATCGTCTTCTCCATTCCAAACACAGCTAACTCTGCAACTCGCTTAAGCGAAAGCATAATCACCCACAGATCATAGCCCTCATCACCCCAATTTTTAATCAGAAAGGGCGTGATAATTATGAACTATAGACTCTGGACAGCCAAGTAAGCGAGGTTAACCACACTCACCCCGGCTGCTCTGCGCATGGATATAGGCTGGGTGGTCATCAGATTATCCGTTTAACCATCGCTTTAAGACTATTTTTACACATTTGCAAAAAAATGCAAAGAACGGGAAGAGATCTCAGAGGTTTTTCAAATAGATACGCCCCGCCCTTCCGTCACGGATAAAGAAAATGGATATGTATAGATTTAATTAAGTTTCCCCGCTTTTTTTTTGACCGATGAGAATACATCATTACTTGATTTAAACAAGCTAATTGTAACCCATACATTTATAATAATGATATAATTTTGGGTGGTGAGTATTTCCGCGATTTAATAATTCACCCTTCTTTCAGCCTCAGTTTCGACATCAAGGACTCGATAATACGGTTACAATCTGTCAGAACTTCCTATCATTTTTTTGATTCAGGGCATGATGTATCGAGGTGAAGTCATGAATTCCAAGATTGCGCCAACCAAAGAACCTCAAACCCTTTTCCTGCTGGCTTTATTAGCATTTCTTGAAATATTTTTTTCGGGTGTGGTTACGCTGCTGATTCATCCCGATCCCAAAAATGCCATTATATTCGGTTATTCTGTCCTAAGGCTATTTCTGGTTGCTTGGATCTGGATTCTGGCGACCATCGTACTTGTGACCGGCATCATAGCACGTAAGAATAAATTATCGCTGGATACTGTCTGGCTGGTAAATAAGAAAAAGAATCTCCGGCAATCCATCTACGCCATCTCTTTTGCCTTGATCGTATGGGGATTGTTATCGCTTTTTTCCCCAGCCTACCAGTTCGGTAGACTGAGTTATATCTTCGAACGGGTGCAACCCTTTTCCATCGCTCTGGGCGCAGTTCTGGCCCAGTCCTGGTTTGTCTATTTATTTTTCCGGTCCCGGCCTGGTTTTTGTGCCCTCGGCAAGTCTACTTTTCATAAATATTACCGGCCAACTCTTCTTTTTGCAGTTGTCATGACTGGTTTAGGAATTTTCATAGCTTCCACAAAATTCGGCCTGGTGTCGAACCTGGTTTCGTACAATGTTCCGGGAATTCCATTGTCCAGCCTTCAATTGTTTTTTATCCTTATCTTGGCTGGTTTGTGGATCGCATTTGTGCCTGATCAGGAACAGGAACACTCCTTTTTAAAGTTCGTAAATAAATACCGGCTGATCCCATTTCTTATTTTCCTTACAGCTGTCCTAGTATGGGGACTCACTGCGATGAACCGTCATTATTTCGTCCTACAACCAGCGGCACCTAGCTATCAACCCTTCCCATTTTCAGATGCCCGTAAACACGACCTAGGGGGGATTTCCATCCTTCACGGGTATGGGTCCTTTTACTCTGGAATTCCCCATAAGACTCTTCATTTTGTATTTATGGCAATCCTGCATTTCTTTGCCGGTTACGACTATTGGCTTATGACCTGGCTGCAAATCCTTATCCTTGCTTTCATTCCAGTCATCCTTTTTCTCTTGGGAGAAAAATTTCACAGCACAGCGTTTGGCATCTTCCTATCTCTTGTTTTAATCATCCGGCAGAGGAATTCCATTGTCCTGTCAACCAAGATTTCAACTGTCAATCCAAAACTTTTTATGACTGAGGAAATGACCCTGCTGGGAGTCACCCTGTTTACATACCTGCTCTTCCTTTGGATTCGAGACCGTAAAATCTGGCTGGCTTTACTTTGCGGTGGGTGCATAGGTGCTACTTCGCTTTTTCGATTGACTCCCCTTTTCCTGTTTCCCGCGGGAGCCTGCCTGGTCATGCCTGCGTTTTGGAAAATGGGAAAAAAAATTATATTTAGCCACCTATCAGCTTACACCCTGGCTTTCCTGATCATCCTGGTCCCCTGGATCATCGCAGGGATCAACCCAAAGGGGGGGCATTTCCTGCTAGACAGATTATTTCATGCCTATAACAAGCGTTATGGGAGTATCGATAACTCCATCCAGGTACCCAGACAATCCGGTCTGCCTGAAATGGGAATTACTGCCCTCAAATGGGAAGAAAACGCTGTGCTGGTCCGCCACTCTGGTATCATCCAGGAATGGACAGCTAATGATTATGGTATGAGTGCCCTTTCTCAGAATACTGCCGGCATGCAAGTGAATGGTATTAATGAATCTGGTGGGGACATTTATCGCTTCCTGGATCACTTTCTCCACAATTTCTCTGCCTCGGTGCTTTCCATGCCAGATTCGTTGATATTTGATAATCTAAATCATTTAAGCCAACAGGTATACTGGTCTGACAACAGAGTATGGCACGGGGACCTGCCGGTCAGCCAAACAGTGCTGGTATTCCTGAATCTTTTCTTGATTGCAATTGGCTTGGGGTATAGTTGGATCCATCATCGTTGGGCGGGCATGATTCCCATGACCATTTTCATCGCCTACTCTCTGTCGCTGGCCGCTGCAACGGATTCGGGCGGACGATATATCGTCCCGATGGATTGGGTCCTTTATTTCTATTATGGATTGGCTATCGTTGTGATCATTCAATTTGTCTACAAAGTTTTGACGGGCAGGGATCAAGGCCAGCCCACCAGCTTGGATTCAGGCGCGACACGCCGAATCTCCGACCGGTGGTCCCTGGGATTTTCGCTGGCAGGGATCATTTGCCTGGCCAGCCTGATTCCGATCGCGAATTTTGCCCTGCCCGCCGTATCTGCCTCAACCAGGAACCGGGCGGATGTAGAATTGATCAGAGAGAGTATTTCCGCGCAGGAGAATCCTGGTGTGAGGATCGTTTACGGATTAATCCTTTATCCGTATGATATTGACGGCACGCTAACGTTTGATTTTCTTAAGCCCCCAAGAAGGACTAGGAGCTATACGATTATCAGAGGCTCGGAGTTCAATATGGATCTTATGGGCGGCGAAAACGCCTTTATAGTCCTGCGCAAAGACGATAATGGAGATTCGCAAGTGGAATCGATTTACTTGTGGCAGGATGCAAAGCTGTCGCTCATCTGGAAATTTCAGCCATAATTCGATAAGCTGCAATCCAAGTAAAATTACCTGGCAGGGAATGTCGGCCATCCGGTTTGGTTGTAGGCAAGTGATTATCAATATGTTTCAGGAGAAATTGGCGCCCAGTAATCTATATCCGCCGGTGTCTGCAGGAAAGATAACCACCATTGTCGGGAATGCACTGATTTTACCAACCGGTACTGAATATGCAACCGTTTGTGGTCCCGTTGTGAGTGCCTATTTTGCCACTTCAATGAATGGTCAACCCACATTTCTCAACATCGGAAATGAATATCCGGACCCAAAACGATTTACGGCGTTGATATAGGGAAGAAATTTAGAAAATTTCCTTTTCAATCCTGATGAATATTATTTTGGCAAGACCATTTATATACAAGGATTTGTCGAGGAATACAAAGGCACTTTGGAGATTGAAGTCACTGATCCCGATCAAATAAAAATCAAATGGCTTTCACGCGCGCATTCGACTCACCTCAATCGAACCAGAAAATTATAGCACTTTTATAACAACGATAATCCTGCTGATGTGAAATTTCAGGCAATGCCGTGTCCTAAAGTATCACCGGTTCAATGATTGCGAGCAGGATAATACTCAGGTCGGCTGGAGTTCACTTCGTGAGATATTCGTTAGCCATCCGTCGAACCAACCAGAACCCTCCCGACCACAACAGCCCAGGGTAATGCGCGCGTAGAAATCATGCTCACAAGCACGCATAAAGACATTATGGGCAGTGCAATTGATGCCAGATAGGCGGCGAGTTTTCTAAGTCTCTTTATCATATTTGACTTCAGGACAAAATATTATCTAGATATGCATTTTTCAATAATTTCAGAAATTAAACACGGTGACCACCGAGAATTTTTGAGGTTATCTCAGCGACTGCAATGTTCAAAGAAGCATAAATGCGCATGAAATATACTCGAGAAGAAAAAATGCATTGGCAGATACTATCGATCCTTGTCTGAATGGATAACAAGAAAAATCCGCATTAATCTTTGTTATCCGTGTCCAAATACTCGGCGTCAACCCAAATTCTAACTCAAAAGCCCAGTTCAATAGAGAAACCGGGCTTTTATTAATTATGTTTGGACTGTAATAATAAGCTTAGAAATTTACCACAGAGCCCGCGATATCCGCAGAGTAATTATTTTTTATCTCAGCGATCTCTGCTTGCTCTCCGGTAAAAATGAACCAAAGACATGATTTAGAAGCAGAAGTGAAAAGGTAATAGTTATTTATTTCCCCTCAGACGAAAATTAATAATGGGATGCGGTTCGATTCGTTTGTAGCCCCACCAAAATTCTATCGCAAAGGCTGTGAATGTTCCGATGATGAATCCCATGGCTGAAGAAAAAGCTACGTTTTTGTTGGTGCTGACAGTAACTGGTTTAGGAAGTAAAGCTGGTGAAGTAATATTTACTACACTCCCAGGAATTTCAGGAGACACGCTGAGCTCGGCTTCCTTACTGGCGAAGGTTTGGTATGTCTCCAATGCGAGATCTCGTGATTTCATCAATTCATCATGACTGTCTGTTTCTTGGGCAAGTTTGGCACCCAGGTCGTCGATCCTTTTTTCTAAATTCAGGATCGTTTGATCGATTGGTAATTGTGCTATATTAATGTCCAAGACTTGCCCACTTCCTTCAGACTCGAGGGGCATTTGGTTTTCTGCTGCCGTTGATTCTAGTTGAGAGCGTTCATCTCCAATTGTATAGTAGTCACTTACTATCTGCGTTGATAAGATATCGATTTCTTCATCCAATTCATCTCTGCGATTCTCTAACACTTCAATAAACCCATCAAGATCGTCGATCATGGCTTCAACAGTCATACTGATAGGGCTGGTTTGAATAATAAAATCACCTGATTTAGTTCCTAGGGCAGTTTCAGTCCCCGGAGTGAATGCCTGAGCTTTTAATAGGTATAAGGCGATCGTATTACTGCTTACAGCCCCCTCTCCGCCGCGTAAGACTTGAGCCCGAATATCCACCGCATTGTTTAAAAACCGATCGGTCTGCCGTCTCTCAGCATAGGCTTTATCAAGTTGTATATCAAGATCATTAATCTGTTGGCTTATAACTCCCACCCGTACACCTGAGAGACCATCAACGATCAGTTGTATCTCCGCAATCTGGCGAGTGTACTCTTCCTGCTGATTTTCAGCGATGAATTCTTCAAATTCCCTTTGCGCAGAATCATAATTCTCTTTGGATTCGTCAAGTTTTACCTTAACGATAGATAATTCTTCACCAGAACCACTCTCAAGATAAAGGGTATTGAGATGAGTCATGTACGCTTTAGCCCACTCATTAACAATCTGAACCGTCTGTACGGGGTCTGAATAAGTAACGGTGATCTCGATTGTATCACTCCCCCCGATCAACTCACCCTCTACTATAGATAATAACTTTTTAACCGATGGAAACTGCTCGTCAAGTTGATCACCCAGTTTATCCAAGACTTGTTGAGCTATGAGCGGGTTTTTTACCAAATTGACATACGATTCTAATCTTTCTTCCGAAACGTCTCTCTCAAGTTGTTCTTCAACGAGAGTTATTATGCTCGCATCGTAAGAAACGGTTGAGGCCGATGTCGTTGACGCCGATGTCGTTGACGCCAGGAGCACACTGGCTTGATATTCCTTTGGCAGCTGTAAGGATGCTGCTACAGCCGTAATCCCCGCTATTAGGGTCATGATCAAAATTAGCTGCCATTGACGTAGAAAAACTTCAATGAACCTGCCGAGATCTTCACCTAGATTATATTCTTCTTCCATTTCTGCCTCAATATGTTTAAAGTTTATTTGTATTCTGACTTGGTGATAGTAATGCTATTATAGCGCATTGAAAAATTGAGATGGGCAAATTCCCTTAATAAGTACAATAGATTTTAGCACATCTCAATAGATGTAATAAAAGCAGAATAATTAATAAAATCAATAGGAAAACGTTTTCTTTTGAATAAAATTATTGGAAAATGAAAATATTTAATCCCTATTGAAATAAGAGCGAAATTCACGGAAAAGCGGCGAAACATCTCACTCCTTTCATGCCAACTCGCAGGCGAACTTCAAAACGCACCCTTCCGTTTTAGGAGAACCCAAAATGTCCTAAAAAGGATAGTAATATCCAGCCAAAAAGACCAATTCACAACATAGTATGTATCAAAACCAATCCGGGATTTGTAACTCACATCTGCCCGCCCCGAAACCTGCCAAAGACCGGTTAATCCCGGTCGTACTTTTTTGTACATGCTAATATCTTCACGATAACGTCTAATTTCAGCTTCAACTATTGGTCGTGGTCCAACAAGGCTCATCTCCCCTTTAAGCACATTATACAATTGAGGTAATTCATCCAGGCTCCACGATCGTAAAATTCTTCCAATTCGTGTTTTTCGTGGATCGTTCTTGAGTTTAAATTTCGCATCCCATTCAGCCTTTAGATTAGGACTATCTTCAAGAAAATTTTCTAATAATTGGTCGGCTCCCTCCATCATAGTACGGAATTTCCACATCCCGAAAGTACACCCATTCAGTCCAATACGTTCATGGTAAAAGAAAATACTACCCTTTGAATCTAACTTAATCAGAACTGCGATAATCAAGAATAAGGGAGAGAGTACAATAAGACCTACCGAGACAGCCAGGACATCAAAGATCCGCTTCAGGTGGCGATTCCATCCTAGAATCCCTGGAAGACCTAACCCAATCACGGGTATCCCGCCAAACTTGTCTAAGCTAGCGTTGGAAAATGTGAGCGCGACAAGGTCAGGAATAACGTGAACCTGCACCGAGAGAATCTGTAGGGTCTCGCAGATCTCGACCAGGCGTTCGTATGCACGCATGGGTAAAGCCACGATCGCGTACTCTACATGGTGTGATTTGACGATTGCTTCTGCCTGATCTAATGTCCCTAGAACCGGATAACCTTGGAAAATATTGCCCAGTTTTTCTAGGTCGTCATCTAAATATCCAATTATTTTTAGATACGTTCGTGAATAATTTACCAATTGGCTAACGACATCCTGACCCAGTTGACCCGCCCCAATTACGATCACAACTCGCCGGTCTTTCCTCATTTGTCCAGTCATTCCGTGTTGAATAAAATATAATCCAACGCGATACCCTAGAAGGAGGATCACATCTAACAAGAAGAAAATCATGAAAAGGATCCTGGGTGTAGTCCGGTAGGTCAGGTAAAGGAGTCCCGCCAAAGTAATGGTAGATATACAGATAGCCTGCAATACGTTTAACAATTCCGCCATCAAAGTACCATTACGGCGACCATCGTACACAGAGAAAACCACGAAAAAGAATGGCCAGATTATTGATACAAGAACTAGGATAGGCGACTCTAAATAAAATTCCCCATACCGCAAACCTGCCCACAAACCTCTTACAGGGATATGTATTTCTTCTAGCAGATCTGATAAAAGCATCGGAACTCTGCCAATTCCTAAACGCAAGTAAGTGGCTAAGATCACAATCCCGATAGAGCCGAGCCAGTCAAATAAAAATAAACCGATCACACGTCTTGTACTAAATCTTCTCAACATAACTAATACCCAGTATTGCTCTTACCGACTATTGCCAAATTATTCATTATTCGGTGAAGGTGTTGTGATTGATGATCTAGTAGACTGTCAACCATGATTATTTGGATTGTCACTCTTAGAGCTGAATTGAATTACGAGGAGATTGCCACGGTCGGCAAGCAAAGAACGCATGCTTAGAGCTCCCTCGCAATGACATCTTAATCTTTGATGCTTGACAGAACACTAGATTATTTAGTCTGGTGGTCATCCCACAATCTTCCCTAGGGCTTGTACTTCTATTTAACCTGTCTCTCAATCCAAATATCTGTATACTTAAGCCCCTCTTCGAGAGAAACTTCTGGGCTCCAGCCTAAAACTTCATGCAAACGAGTATTATCTGAATTCATTGTCAGGCAATCCGCAATGTAACAAAAGGAGCGGATTTGTTCGCCATCACCCCAAATCTCAATTTCTGTCTCTTTCCTTAGTTTAGCAAGTGCGACTTTTCTACATAGCGCAGCCGGAGCCTTTTCTCGACCACCTTCCCATGTCCCTCAAGGACCATAAATATTATGGAAGCGGACGATCCGCGTCTCCAAATTATAATCTTTTCGATACTCGGTACATAGACGTTCTGCAATTAACTTTTCCCAACCGCAGGCATCTTGGGGTTGGGCGGGATATGCATCTTCCTCCTTTATAAAAGTTACATTTGTGTCAGTCTGTTTGTGTTCTGATTATATGCAGGCCGATGAAGTAAAAAAAAATCGCTGGTCTCCTTTTACTCATGCTGCTTTAAGAAAGTGGAGATTAATCAATGAGTTATTGTGCAAGATGGTCACTTTATTTAATGCAATAAACCCCATACCTCCCATAACTGCTGAAAGCGCGATACTTGATAGATATCTAGGGTAGCTTATGGACAATGGCCCAACGCCAAAAATCAAGCAACTCAAATTTATCCGCCTCAACTTCGCAAACTCAGGATACATTATATCAACACCCCGCACCCAGTATCCCAAATTCTTTGGATAATGAACAAGATGATGTCCGATAAATCCACCTGCACTCGATTCTAATATCGTTGCATCTTTTATCTAGAATTCCTAAAAAGGTCTTTTTAAACAAGATATTACAAGAGAAGAAACTGGAATTTGTCTGTAACCCGCTGAATATCGAAGTGCTTCTCGGCATACAAACGGCCATTGCGTGCAAATCGCTCACGACATTCCTTATTCATATACAAACTCTCTGCAGCATCCATAAAAGCTTGTGTATCCGCGGGGGAAACGACAAAGCCAGCTTTCTGCTTCCTAACTATCTTTGCCGCCAGGTTTTCTTCCGGTACTGCCAGGAGCAAAGGTCGCTGTGCACACAGGTATGTCAGCACTTTTGAAGGAACCGAAAACACCCCTGCATCAGGATCTAAAATAGCCACTAAGACATCCGCAGATCCCATTACAGAAGACAATTGATCGAAAGGCTGATAATCAAACAGTCGTAAATTT
>Ga0209013_10006186_pt1 | contig 10186 bp, 16 predicted proteins | sample Cruoilmetagenom2_FD_187291 | JGI IMG/M metagenome (GOLD analysis project Ga0209013, IMG submission 187291) | Oil polluted marine microbial communities from Coal Oil Point, Santa Barbara, California, USA - Sample 2 (SPAdes) (version 2) | ecosystem: Environmental > Aquatic > Marine > Oil seeps ...
GGCTAATAAGATATCTCGAATCCTTGTAGAGATTTGTAGAGTTAAATTCTTTTCTTGTAACCCATTTCCTACTGCACCTGGATCTGTCCCGCCATGTCCAGCATCAATAAATACTTTTACCATTAATAATCACTCCATATTAGTTTTTTTGTATTGTTATTTACAAACGCTTGTACAACTGATTAAATTTCACATGACAACCACCTCTTTCAAAATAAAAAACCGCCAGATGGCAGCTTATTTTGGTTCCTGGTATTTCATCGCTTGTGGGCTATCCTTTAGACCTTTTGTTGTTGGGTCAATTAAAAAAGCCACTACAGCAATAAATACTGTAATGACTATATGAGGTGTTAAAATAGCTTGCTTAGCTATATCCCATACCATTGGCCAAGTTGTTAAGTCCTCCAGATGAACTCCAAAAGCAACACCGATGGGTGCAACAATTGCCAAGAGTAAAGCTGCATAAAATAATGGATTTTTGAATCGTACTTTCCAGTTAATTTTCATTGTGTATTATCCTCCTTGGAATCTTCTTTTTTTAATATTTCACTTTGTAAAATCTCATTTTCCTTAAGTAAAGTGAGTTTATCTAAACGAGCCATTTCAGGATGTCTCTCTATACTCATTTCTTTTCCACTTGGTGCTTTGTGAAGCTTTTCCAAAGCATTATAAAGAATTGGTGGTATTGGCAAGCCAATTTGTGCTGTATTTTCTAAGATAGAAATACACTCATTAACAATGAAAAAACTTGTCACTCCAAGAATTACAAGACCTTTGCTATCTTGTCCTGCAGATAAAGCTACATATTCAACAGCACCAGCCATTCCTATCAATACAAAAATGGCCACTTTCTTAATAACCCCTGACATTCCAACTGTACTATTCCAACTTTTTGTTAGAAATGACCTCATTACCCCTGTGACCATATCCAGTAACATTAAAAAAACGAGCACCACTATGGCCTCGTTTACTATTTGAAGCATGTACATTGCAAAGCTCGCAATGAGAGCTCCTAATGATTTAAAACTTGTTATCTGCAATCTCGACACCTGCTCTCAGTCCTTCCATCACCCTCAAACCCCCTTGAGATATATGGATAAATAAAAGAGCACCCCATGGATGCCCTCAGTGTTGATTATTAAATTTTCTTTACGACGCTTTATGTTCCAAGGGTACTATATTAGTTAAAACCTATTTTCTTTTCATTAAATTCAGGATTCTCAACTACAAAAATCCCGCCTAGGTATTCCCATCTAATAAGCACGTGAAATGTAATGTATTTTTCTATGGGTTTCTCTAATTTAGTCATATTATCGTCGTAAAAAATTGTAGTATTTTTGAAGCCTTCTACCCAAATTCCAAGTTGATCAACAGCAATTAATTTGTTCCGAATTAAATCATCATTTTTTTCAGTGTCATAAAAAACGTTTAGTGTTTTCTCATGTTTAGCAGAGTCAATTAAATTAAAGGTTACATAATTACCGACATAAGTTTCTAAATACATTACCATACCTCCCTTTCATCTACTCAATTCGACAAAAGAGAATGGAATCCTTTATTTTACTATGACGCTATATGTTCCAAAAATAAAACAACGCTCTCTTTTACTCTTCAAAAGATTTTATTAAATCTATTCCAATGTATATGGAGTACAAAAAAACACCTAATAACACAATTCCTACTGTAATGCTAAATAATATTGTTACGATAGAGGGCATTACGGAACTAAAGTAATATAATATTGAATAAGTGACTAACGATAATAAAATTACAACAAGTAAAACAAGACCTCCATAAATTAAAGAGACAGCTAATTGAATTAAAGTAATTCCACCAATCGCATTAAATATTGTCAGTAAAGATACGCCCGAAATCGTGAATATACTTGCTAAAGTATTGAATTTTTCCATACTAGAAGCGTTTTTAAATTCTTCAATTAAATTTTTTGACATTTTATCACCCTAGACTAATTTACTACACTTAAAGTAAATTTTATAGTCTATTATGCTCTGTTTCTCGCAAAAAAGTTATAAAAATAACTCTAACTTATGCTGCGTCAATAATTCCTCGTTTAATAAATACTGTTACTTGAATAAACTTAGCAACTATTCACCCCTTCATAACGATTACTTAATTGAAGGCGAGGTGAGAGGTATGATGCTAAAAATTACTAAAGAGAAAGAGAAATTGGAGATTAAAATTAATTTATCTTCAATCGTAGTTATAATTATTCAATTTCTATTATAACCATCGAAAAGCATCAGATTATATCTGGTGCTTTTTCTCTTTATTTTCATTTACTGCTTTTATTTCTCCATTTCAACCTGTGCAGCTAAATATTCAGTTACTGGGATTCGATATTTCTCTGGCAATTTATCAATCCCTCTACTACCTGCCTTAACGAGTAAAGCATACACTGGAATCATATAGGGATAGATCATCACTGATTCCCTCCTTTCAATACTTCGATTTCTTCTTGCAACTGCATAATTTGCTCTTGTTGACCTGCAAGTGCTTCTAGCATCATTAATACTGTTTCATCAATTTGCGATGGAAAAACTTCTTCCAACTCCCCAAATGAACCGTCTGGTAATCGTTTACGAATCTTCATTTATTCAAACCCTCCCGAGATTAAATGGATAGAATCAGTTGAATCAATAGAGCTGCGAGTCATATTGAATTGGAATACGATATCATCTTTAGGCAGGTCTGAACTAATAGTAAATTCATCTTCCGTGATTGTATCGGTGACTGGTGCAGAGTTGGTCTTTGTCATTTCCACAAAGTTTTCAGCTTCGTTTTGCATTACCATCGATGCTTCAGCACTAAGTGATAGGTTGATATCTCTTTGAACCCAAATAATCACGTTTTTTGCACTGCCTTTTGGGGGCAATGCTTTATATCGTCTTACACTTTGTAAAAGCTCCGTTTTGTTAACCGCTTTGGTTACTTTCAACGTTTTTTGAGAGGTGAAATTGAGACTGTCTGTAGCTAGTAGAATGATGGAATTTTCACCATCTATCAGATTTGCTAAAGGAATATCGAAAGTAAATTTTCCGCCTGGTCCATCATGGACTTGAATAGGATTGACTTCACCGATTTGATATTTGACTAAAACGTTTCCACCTTCAGGATCTACCACGCTACCAGTGATAGTAATGTAATCAGAATCAATTAAACCAACTTTTTGTGTAAAAGAATCAATCGTAAGGGATGGTGGTCGGTTTGGAGTGACAAAAAATGTACGTACTTGTTCAGTAGAAACACCGCCCTTGTCATCCGTAGCCCATACTCTTAGCGTGTTAGCCTGTCCTTCAATAAGATTATCTAATAGGACTGTTTCGCCATCCATTAACTTACTGTTTTTGACTTGTAGAACTTTAGAAAATGGAATAGCAACTCCTGCTGATATTGCCGTGGCTATAGCTTTATCAGTTACGCCATTTAGAGAATACCTAACAGTAATAACGTTTCCGGTATCCGTATCAGTAGTAGTCCCATCAATGGAAAGTGAATCGTTTTCAAACAATGTACGATTGTCCGTCGTGTTTAGCGTAATTGTTGGTACTTTATTAGAAGTAACCTCATAAATAGTCGAATTACGGTATGCGGAGAAAGCATTTCCGTCGTACGCCCTAACTCTATATTCTACCCTGTTAATCGTAGGGTCGTCTGGTATGCTAAGCGTTAGGCTTCTACTTACCCCCTGGCTACCGTAACTATCCCATGCCTGGGCTACCCCGTTTTTGTAATGTCTTCTTTCCAGATAATAAGAGATAGCGCTCCCTTCGGAATCTGTAGACGCCCCCCAAGATATAGTTACATTTGTACCTGTACTGAAAGTTCCAGTAGCCGTTATTGATGGAGGTACCGTAGGCGCATTATTTAACATACTACCTCTGACATACCAGTAACCGTCTGAGGCTTTCCCATTGGCAGGGTACGTACCGTTTTCGGCTACTACACTACCTACGTAAGAGCCTCGAACAGTCGACTTAGGTATATTAGCGAATTCTATAGCACTCATATGCCAAGCTGAGTGATCTACCTTTGTACCTCTAATAGCATTAACATACCCCGAAGAATTGTATAGCACAGAGCCTACAGGTAGGTCATAAGCCATATCTCCCGTATAATTTGTCCCTATTCCCGTAATTATATAGCTACCATCACCTCTAGGAGCCAGGGACAAATTAGGATAGCCTCCCCCTTGTTGATTCCACCAGCTGTTAGCAGGCCACGCCCAGCTAGAAGGGCTTCCTATTGATTCTACCGCTGTATACCTATCGTAGTAGTATTGTGCCATCCTTACACCACCTCGCTAACTGATAGATCATATAGATTCCAAGATCCAACTTCTAATCTATTATTTAATTCATCCAATAACGCATTAGATCTGACCAGCTTAGAGCCTTTGACATATCCATTGACTAAAGCTGTCACTGTAATAGTTTTTGTATTTGTATCAATCGATTGAACTATTACATCTTCCACATTAGTACTATCAAATATTGTGTACTGTTTGAATGTCTCAAAACCTGTAACGCTTGCCAGTTTCAATGTTGTTGCTCCAATTACCGCTGCCTCTATTACATCGGTAGATACATCTAACAGAACGAGTTTATTTAGTGTTCCATCAAGCGTATCAGCGAAAGTTCCAGAGTTGCCTGGGTAACGACCTTCTAACTCCAATTGAACTTGCATTCGTCTAACAATTGAATACAATTGACGATGTTGCTCAAATGACAACCAGATGCCTTGCTCAATGTTATTTGCACGCTTAGAATTAAATCGCGTACCTTCTTGCAGGAGATGGCCAGGTTGCCCTACTGGGATGGTAGGATCTACAATTCTATCCTCCCAATCCGTAGGTGCATATGGATTGATCATAAAATCTATTGACAATTAAATACCCTCCTCTACTTTCAGTGTGAATGGAAAGACAATCATAAAACCATCTGCACCTTTCTCAAATTGTGCTTCTCTTGTGACTAATTCACGTCCATTTGCATCAATAAGAGCTGCTTTTGTAATAGTTCCGATTTCATTTTCCAAATAAACATATTTCTTTAATTCCGCACCGTTTTTTACTGTTTTATAGATATTTTTTGAAACTTCCACTCCATCTATAATTAACTTTGCTGAGTGTACTATTGAATCAATATAGTTGACTGTTTGATCAATTAAAATCTGTTGTATGCCCATTTAAAATGCCTCCCCGGCGTAAAAATTGTTGCAACTTAAGTACTCTTTATCGAATGTGTAAATAGAAATATCAAGTGCCATATTTCCATTAACGCTCATTCCGCTGATTTCGTCAGTTTCGAAAGTGTTGCAGATTGGGTATGGAACCTCGAAAGTATATTCCCTACCAACTAAAACTAAATAATAACTATCCATACTAACAACATAATAAATAGCAACTCCTGCAGATTTTATTCTTCTTACTAAAGAAAAAGGGATAGTTACTGCTGTTTCTTTAACGTTCAATATGAGCGACGCAGGTTCTTCAAGAAAACTTTCCCAACCTTCTTCAAGATATAAAAAATCATCGCCCATATAAGCATGGAGAATCGCATTTAAAGATTCAATATCTCCCTCGCTCATATTAAAGATGAACTGTATTTTAATTAATTTTCGATAGGTTTCGTCATCGAAGGAGCCACGACTTAATCCCTCCTCTTTTCCTAGCCTGTCTAAGCCGACCCCTTCCGCTTGATCTACATCCCAAAATCTTAAGATATTCTCGTAAAGATTTTGGTTGTCGTTTGATTGCTCAGCAATAATGGATAATAATTTATAGTTATTACTTTCAGGTGTCTTTTTAAAATGCGAAGGTAATCTTTTTAGTAATGTATCAAGAGACAAGATTACTCACCTCGATTTTAGATGAATCAGTTTCTGCAACTTGAGCAAATCCTATTTCAATGTTTTCTTCTAGGTAAACAAAACCATCTGCAGAGATAGAAATTTTCACATCTAGTACACCTTCAACTCTAAATAATTGTGCTTCCAGTCTCGCAAGCACAACATCTTCATTCATACCTAGACCATTAAAGAATGCATCTCCAATTATGCCACCGATAAATTGCACTATTTGTTTTTTCACCTGTTCGTCACCATCAAGCGGATAGTTTGAGTTTTTTTTGATGAGTGCTTTAACATAAATTTTAACTGCAGAAGCGTAAGTAAATCCTATACTATGTTTCCTACCTCGAGTATCCGTTACTTGAACAATTTCTTGACCATAAGCTCGAATACCTCCCGCTTTTGCTTCTTTGATTTTTTGTGCAATTTCTTCGGGATCACCACCCAAGACAATTGTCTCAAAGGATTTTCCTGGGCGACCATCTGCATCTGGTTCTAAAGCATCGTTATCAATAACAATACAAGCTCTTACCCCTTCAACTTCATCTAATACTCTAGCTTCAATCGATTCATTACGTCGATTTCCAAGCTTGCCAAGAGATTGATAATACCTATCTTGTAATTGTTCTCTTGTTTCTTCGTCTTGACCATTTTGAAAAGGGGTAGTATTTGTAACCGAAATAATACCAGTTAGTGGAGTCACGATAACATTAACATCACCAACTGCTGCATTCCCGATAATCCCATATTCTAATGCCTCTACAGACACTCGATAATCCCCATTATCCAATGCTTTTATTTCGTTTAGCGTTCTGTATTTAACACCATACTGCGTACCAAATATATATCCCGCAGGTACCGGTGTGTTTTTGGAAAGTTTTAATACTATCTCGCCTACAGCTTTTTTCCATTGCTTTTTAGTAATAAGGGCACGCGCAACATTTTGCTCCAACGCTACTCCTTCACTTGTGTCCACGAATCTACTGTTGTATATGTTTTCTGCCAGTTCATTGTCTTCTGCCCTTTGATAAGCTTGTAGCCTAATAAATTTCCCGAGTGGAGTACGTTCTGACAAGTTTGCATCTTCACCGAATAACTCTTTAGCTTGTTCTTCGATAATAGGCAAATAATCTGTAAATCGCATACGCTTAAATCCAGCTGCTGTTAACATCAATATCACCCCCGATCTCATTACCATCTATCGTTCTCGCACGAAAATCAATACTTAGCTTCCTTTTTATGCGGTTAAATTCGTATTCTACACTTAACACTTCAGCAACTCGGGGCTCTTGGTAAAGCACGTCGTGCATTGCTTGAATTATTTCCTTTCGGTCAGAAAATTTCTTTTCTACAACTTCACGTCTAAATCCGTGTAGATCATCTAAAAACCATTCCCCGACTCTAGTACTGATTAAATGTTTAAGCGACTGAATTAACTCTGCATCACCATCAATAAGCTCATTAATAAGCCAATCCCCTTCATCATCGTATTTTAGAGTATTCATATCACTTTCACCTTCTTACTTGGCACTGGACTAGGACCGCTCGGAGATCCGCTTTCACCAGATGGAGTAGGGTGTGTGTGTGAATCTAACCAAGATTTCAACTGATCACCTAGAGGGACACCCTCTGTTGCATTTTCACCGAGAAATATTTGACCATCAGTTTCCGCTCTAATATCACCGTTTTTAGCAATGACAATTCGACTGGTATAATCTTTTTTAGTAATTAAAAAATCCTCATCATCAGCCTCGATAGCTGTTAGAGGATTTGAAAATAAATTAATACCACCAATTATTATTGCATCATCTATCCCAAAAGTTCGTGTCGCTTGATCGCCACCACCAAACATGATTGGATCTATATCTCGTTGACTAAATACAACAATAACTAAATCACCTGCCTTATAAGGTACCCTGATAATGAATTCACTTGTTTGATGTGTAGCAATCGGCACATTCAATATAGGAGTCAATTCGTCGTCAAATAATGGGGTGACATCCGCTCGCATTTCTTTCATATCTACACTGTCTATTCGACAGATAGCACAGGTATTTATCCCAGAGAGCATATCTTCTTGTTTTTGATTAATAAAACTTTCAACATTACTCATGCTGGATACACCTCGACTTCCGTAAAATAAGCATTACCATCATGCGAATGACTTCCTTTTTCTACTCTGAAAACACCACTGACTTTCCTTGCTTTTAACTGAATGATTGTATCTACTGTCACACGATGATTGATAAGTAACTTTAATTTATATCCTTTACGCTTAATCTTTTCTTTCGCCTTTTTATCTGTGCTTTTAATTTCACTTTCTATTTCTTCTGGCTCTTCTATTAAGCCGGTTTCTTTCGAAATCTCTATGCCGTAATTATCCCCTTTATTTTTATCTCGGATAAAGATTTTATTTCGATTTACATGTGACTTAGCTTTGCAGTCTTTTGCGATTCCTGTAATAGTCGCTTTTAATTTACCATTTACAGTTTTTCCGCTTCGATAAATAAAGTTAGTTGGTAATTCGAGTGCACCAATAGATAGACCACTCATGCCAACTAAGTCATTTAAAATCGTTCTTGCTGCAGTATTACGTCCATAGGTTTTCTTAATCACTTTATCTAAATAATCAGCACCGGAATCGACACAAATAAATGAGGTAATTTTGTCAAGACCTTCCCAGTTGGTCTCTTTTTTCTTTAATATACCTTGAAAAATAACTCCAGAATCATCTTGATATCCAGCAGTCAAAACAAATTCTGATTTTATCGCTACGCCATTGATTGTAGAGTCCTTTAAGTTAAAGACTTTAATTGTGACATCATTCACTTTTTCGCTATCATCAAAAGGAATATCAAAATAAATTGTAAGAGGTTGTTCAATCAACTTACCAGCGGCAATCAAACTGATTTTACGCATATACAAATTACTCATCTTCATCACCAACAATATATAAAAAGACCGTCTCATTCATGTTCTCGAATGTAATTCGGGAAGTCATGTTTGCGCGGTCTTTAGGTATTATTTCTACTTTTGGAAGATCAATATTCACTAATTCATTAAACAACGGTCTATTCAATATAACTTTTTCCCCTAAAACTAGAGGAGTTTCATTCTTAAATATATCTATGGTAAAAAAATCAAATGTTTGATTGTAGTTAACCTCGAATTCAAACACTTCATTAAGGAGATCAATCTCAAAAGAATATGGAATAGACTCTTTATCAATTTCGATATAATTCATTTTCTCCCCTCCAAATCAGCAGAACCCAGAGATTTCTTAGAATTGCTCACACTCGTATATTTCTTTTTTACCTCTTTTGCTTTTGTAGTAGTAGTTTTCTTTACTTGCTTTCTTCCTGCATTAGACACAGCTTTCGTTTGTCGTTTGACTGCGGGTAATTTCACTGTAACTACTTTCGCTACTTTAGCTGTTTTAATTTGTTTTAAAGACATAGTGAATGAATAGCCATCTTTAATGTCCTTGTTATAGTTTCTACTAAAATCTGTGATAATCACATTTTTCAACTGAGTCATGTAATCGAAGCTTAATACCTCGCCAGACTCTCTATATTTGCGTAATTTCAACACTTTGGATTCTGTATTATCTTTAATGGTACCCTTTAACGAGAAGGTGATAGGTTTACCTTCAACGTGGTCTGTAATCTGTTCTCCGTCTTCTAAAGCGTGGTCTGTAGTGGTAGATGATTCGCTGAAGTTAATATCCTCTATCACTTCTATCAATACATCTCCTATATATGGCACACCTATCACCTCCTATGTTGCTTCAATTAAACCACCGAAGATGGATTCTACTTGCGCTTTTACTTGTCTTGCTATTTCTTCCGGATTACTACCTGAGATCTGGAATATTAATGTATTTTTGTTTCCTCCAGAGGATGCGGATCCACCACTGCCCCCTCCTTTTGAATCAATGTTCAAATTAGGAGTGCCGTCACCATTTGAAGAGAGGATGCCTGCATTACGTAAAGCATTTGACTGATCAGCAGTCAGTACCGATTCGTCTTTGTGTAATTCTGCCCTGTAACCATCGAATGGCACAGAAGCAAGGCCAGTAGCATGTGAACCATCTATTAATCCACCCACTTTGTTTGCAGCACCACTAAGTGTGCTCCCTATAGAAGAAACCCATCCTGGTAGTTTAAAATTGGAAATAGCACTTTTGAAATCGTTGAATCTATCACCCAGACCTTTGAAAAAGCCGGTAACGGGTTGAATCTTATTCATACCCCAATCATAGATACCTCCGAAGACCTCTTTTGTCGTTGCCCATAATTCTCCCGCTTTGATCTTCACA
>Ga0209013_10006187_pt1 | contig 10186 bp, 9 predicted proteins | sample Cruoilmetagenom2_FD_187291 | JGI IMG/M metagenome (GOLD analysis project Ga0209013, IMG submission 187291) | Oil polluted marine microbial communities from Coal Oil Point, Santa Barbara, California, USA - Sample 2 (SPAdes) (version 2) | ecosystem: Environmental > Aquatic > Marine > Oil seeps ...
AATTTAGCTCAATTAGTATGTCCCAACTAATTAATTCAAAATGGCTAAACGACAAACCAACAGTAAAAAAGAAAGTAGAAGTAATGAAAGAGGTATTAGTCCAGGATAAGTAGCATATATGTATGGAGTAAGTTTGGAAACTTTTCAGAAATGGATTAATGAATCCCAAACCTTGGAAGAGAGAATGGATACAGAAAGAACTTTTCTTTATGGTTCCCGTAAATGGACACCTAAACTGTTACAGATAATATTTGACGAGTTTGGTGACCCCAGAGAGTTCAAGGATATTATAGATTCTAATCAAGATAAGGAGTAAACTTATGATCTGTTCGATACGGATCGATGTAGCTCGAAGTTACTCGTAGCTGTTCGAGTGTATTTAGATATATTCATGCTTTATTCTTCAGATACAACTTATTTTTAATGAAATCCTGATAAAATCAGCCAGATTTATCGCTTTTTGTCTTATCCTGAAATAGCTTGACAGCTTTAGGAAAACAATGACCTTTGAACATAGATTTTAGAAATTTAGACGACAAAGCTAATTTTTTAGAAGTAGACGCGACATAACCTAAATAATTCTAATAACTAATATTGATTTATGTCATTAACAAAATGATGATGTTTTTGTAAGATACCATTTCCATACTCCATTATTATGTCCGAATTGATATATCCGAACAAATTCCAAGGCTTTTAGCATATGGTTTTCCATGGTTTGAGTCTACCTTTGAACCAACAATTAAAAATAGCTGATTGATAACATGTTGCGCCAATTGATTATTTGGATTTCTGAAAAATAATAAACAGAATTTTAAAAATGTCAGGACCTGTTTTAAGTGTAATAATGCCGGTTTATAATACCGAACGGTTTGTAAAAAAAGCCATTAAAAGTGTGTTGAATCAAACTTTTGAAGACTTTGAGCTTATTATTATTGATGATGGTTCTTCGGATGACAGCCTTGCCCAAATCAAATCTATAACCGATAACAGGATTAAGCTTCACAGGAACGACAAAAACAGGGGTATCGTTTATAGTCGAAACAAAGGACTGGGATTGGCGCAGGGTGATTTTATCGGATTTATTGATGCTGATGATGTAGCTTATCCCTCAAAGTTTGAGGAACAGATTTCATTTCTCCGAATTAACAAGGACTTTGGAATGGTTGGTTCTTGGGCAAATTTTATTGATGAAAAGGGCAATCGCCTACGCGGAAGCTGGAAACTAAAAGCATCGTCGAAGATGATCCCTTCCCTAATGCTTTTCAAAAACTACTTTTTGCAATCTGCCGTACTTTACAGAAAAGGGTGTATTAGCAGATTTTCGTTTAGGGATGGACTCGACATACTCGAAGATTATATGATATGGTTAGAAATCATCTCTGAATTTAAAACATGGAACTTGCAAAAACCTTTGGTTTATTATAGGATTCATGACGGAGGTGTTACAAAAAGCAAAAAGGAGGAAATGCATGCCAAAGAAAAGAAAGTCTTCAAACTCCAATTCCTTGAACTGGGCATCGACCCAACCGACCATGAAATAGACATGCACCTTCTGATAAGGAGTGACAAGCATGTAAACGATATTGAAACCCTAAAATCAACTGAAAAATGGCTGTTAAAAATTATTGGGAGAAATGCTGAATTAAGGATTTATAATCATAAAATGCTTACTCGTGTTGTTTTCAACCGCTGGCTAAAAGTATGTTATAAAGCATCGAAATTGCATGTCAAAATGATGTATCGGTTATTAACTTCCGAAATAACCATCCTTATGCTAAAAAGTTACACATCACGAACATGAATTATATGGACACACTTATACAAAAAACAACTGCCAGCGTATCAGTTATAGTTGCCAATTATAACAATGGCAGGTATTTGAAAGATTTTATTGGAAGTGTGAACGAATCAACCATGCTGCCCAAAGAGTTAATAATTATTGATGATGGCTCATTAGACAACTCAATCAAAATCCTAAACTCCTGTGCTGATCTGGCATATTTAAAGGTCATAAAATTTAAAAAGAATCGTGGTTTTTGCGAAGCCCTAAATGCCGGCATCGAAATTGCCACCGGCCAATATATACTACGTATTGACCCCGACGATATTATTTATGCGGACAGAATAGAAAAGCAAGTAAGATTTCTCGAAAAACACAAAAATATTTCAGTTGTTGGAAGCAACGTAATATATTTTCATGACGAAACAAAAAAGGAACTTTTCAGATCAAATTTCCCAATTGACCATGCTGATATTCAGGCAGAATATATGAGAGGTGACCATGGAGTACAGCACCCCTCAACCATGATTCGTGCTGATGTGATGAAGAAGTACAAATACGATCAGAAAAATGCAAAGGTGGAGGATTATGAATTATTTGCCCGCATGATTAATGATGGATACCAGTTTGCTAATATCCGGGAATCTCTTACCAAAATGAGGGTGCACACCCAAAGTGTTTCAAGCAATATTAAATACAAAACTATTAAAAGAACTTTTGAAATTAGAGATGAGGTTTTTAGCACCACAAGCAGTCTGCTTAAAATTCAATTATACTACTGGTATATACTAAATTATAAGAAATTTCTCATATCGAAAAACCATGCCGCTAAGCCCTTTTTCTTGTCGGCAGCAGTGATATGTAACCCCACAAAAGCACTAAAGCGAATATTTTAATGACGGGTAAATGTACATTATTTCAAATGTAAACAACTTTTTTAAAGCTTTGGTTAACCGTAACAAACCAAAGTTGGTAAATGCATTTTTCATGTATTTTATGTTTGCGTTTACTGCAGATCAGCTTGTTAATTATTTTGTTCATGTCCCGGTTTTTGTTGTTGCTGCATTGGCCATATTTCCATTACTGATTCTATTTGTGCTGCATAAAAACCACGGGAAACTACAGCTCATCGTTTTTATCCTTTCCTTTATTTTAATTGCCGTTATCAATAATGCAGTTTACGGACTTCATAAAAAAAACATTTCAGATTTGTTGTTTATATGCCTGTTTGCGGCGTTCTATTATTTATACCGTAATCGTACCGGCTATTTAAAAGTAGGTTTTGTTTATGCCTTTTTTTTTATTTTTCTGGCTCTATTTTCTTTTACATTTCTGTCAATTAATTCTGGTTCAGTCTTCAAAACCACATCCACACTTAGTATTGATAGTACATCTGTAGCACAAGCAAAGCCGCTTTCGGATACTATTACTCCGGCAAGTGAACCTATACAATGGGAAAATAACCCACGGCTTGATTATGTAGAATACTTACGGTTGTATCATAACGGATTGTTCAGGTTACCCCATATGGCTTCCTACTTTTTTGGTTTTCTGTCGTTGTTTTTTATATACCGTTTCTGGAAAAATAAAAAAATCATTGAGCTGGTTTTATTTGCAATAAGTCTTATAGTATGCGTATATACGGGATCGAGGGCAGTAATTGCTGCATTCTTTCTTTCGGGTATTTTGTTCCTTTTAAAAAGAAAATATATTGTTTACCTGCAAAGTATAATTATTGCTGCATTATTGATAACACTGGGGATAGAGCATATTTTGCGATTTACTGAAGGCACAGTTTTCTATCAATATTTTTCAATAATTCAAACAACAACCGAAAATATTACGCGGCTGTCGAGGTTCAGGATTTGGTATTCGTGGTGGATTGAAATCAGCAACTTTGGGATCTGGGATTTTCTTATGGGCAAATCATACATAAATGCCCACATGGCAAATATCAAAAACCTTAATTATGATATTTGGTTCCACAACGACTTTCTGAATATTTTCTTTAGCTATGGAATTTGGGCAACAATCCTTTATATAGGGCTTTTTGTCAAGATTTATAGCGATAATAAAACCTACATAAAAACTAATTTTTTCATATTCATTTATTATTTCTCAATGTTAATCACAGCAATCATTAACGGGTTTTATTACTATTTCCCGATTTTTCTGCTGTATTTATTTTGGTTGATGATAAACGAAGAAAAACAAACAACATGAGAATAGGAATACTTGGAACACGCGGCATCCCAAATCATTACGGCGGATTTGAACAATGGGCCAAATACCTCTCGCAGGGATTAGTAGAACGGGGATGCGAAGTTTTTGTATATAACTCCCATAACCATCCTTACCAGGAAAAAAAATGGAATGGTGTGAATATTATTCATTGCTACGACCCTGAATACAAAATAGGCACAGCAGGACAATTTATCTATGACCTGAATTGCATCATCGACAGCCGCAAACGAAAACTCGATGTTATCCTTCAACTAGGCTATACGAGTAGTTCGGTTTGGGGTTGGCTGCTCCCAAGACGCAAATCATTGGTTTATACCAATATGGATGGCTTTGAATGGAAACGCGAAAAGTTTAGCGGAAAAGTACAGAAGTTTTTAAAACAGGCCGAAAAACTTGCTGTGTACTTTTCTGATTATCTAATAGCTGATTCGCCAATTATTAATGATTATTATGACGAGCATTACAAAAAACCTGTTGAATACATCCCTTACGGAGCAGTACTATTTTCAGGGGAAGATGCCAAAAAAATAACTGAATTTGATGTTGAGCCATACAAGTACAATTTATTGGTCGCACGGCTTGAGCCCGAAAACAATATTGAAACCATTATTGAGGGGGTTTTAAAATCGGAAACATCGCAACCGCTGCTTGTGGTTGGCAATTATGAAATTCCGCATGGGCAATACTTATATAGCAAGTATTATGCGGAAGAAAAAATCAGGTTTTTGGGTAGTGTTTACGACCTTGAGAAATTGGATAACCTGCGGCATTTTTCAAATCTATATTTCCACGGTCACAGCAAAGGGGGCACCAATCCTTCGCTAATCGAAGCCATGGCAAGCTCGGCAATGATATGCGCACACGATAACCCATACAATAAAAGTGTATTACAAGAAAATGCCCTGTATTTTAAAACGGCCAATGATATTACAGCGCTAATAAAAAATGGTGCATCAAAAGAGGCATACAAAGAATTTATCGAACCAAACCGCAATAGGGTTACCGATAAGTTTTTATTAAACAATATTATCCAAAGCTATTACAACTTGTTTAAAAATAAAGGTAATGGAAGAATTACTAAAATGAAAAAACGTGGTGAAACAGGCTTGGACACTAACAAATCAACATTACAAACCAGTACAAATACTTAGAAAAATGGCTGCTAAACATTCAACATACACATCTTTGATTTCGGCAACTGGTGATTTTGTTATCCTTAACATAATTTTTAATGTTGTCTTTTGTTATTTAAAGGGATTTGATTCAACTTGTTTTAGCACTGAAAATTTTGTTTTTTTCATTTATATTAATCTGGCGTGGCTTATTTCTTCAAAAATATTTAAAGCATATGCAATAAAACGCCTGGAATACAGAAAAGTGTTTTTGCTAACCTATGTAAAAACAATTATTTTCTTCTTCTTTTTGTTTTTAATCTTTTTTCAGATTATTACTTTTAACTATTACCAGCGTGATGAGATAAAAATTCTTTTTATCATATTCTCTCTTTCATTGATATTATGGAAAATCATCCTTTATTTTCTTTTCTTTTATTACAGAAAATCAGGATACAACCATAGGAATGTTGTAATAGTAGGTCATAATATCAATGCACTCAAACTTAGGGATTATTTCGATGATAATCCGGTAGCAGGATATCATTTCAAAGGATTTTTCACCCATAAAAAAACTGACAAAGAAGATATAGCCGGAACATACAATGAATTGGAAAACTACATATTGCATTATGGTATTGATGAAATATATATCCTGCTTGGCGATATTCACAAAAGCATTCACAAGATTATCTCGTCAATTATGAGCAAGCACATTATTAAGATTAGGTTTATACCCGACCTTTCCGATTTTTCATACATGAACATAAAATTGGTTAGCTATGATAATATTCCTGTAATGCAAATACAACAGGGACCGCTCAATTTATGGTACAACAGTTTAATAAAACGCGTTTTGGATATTGGGTTTTCAATAGCCGTAATTGGTTTAGTATTGTGGTGGCTTATTCCTTTGCTGAAGCTAATTGATTTGTTTAACGGCAATGATGGACTGTTTTTTATACAACCAAGGTCGGGCTTAAATAATCGAACATTCAATTGTATTAAGTTCCGAACCATGAAGAAGAACGGCGAAGCTCATACAACACAAGCTACTGAAAACGATAATAGGATAACGCCCCTGGGCAGGTTTTTAAGAAAAACAAGCATGGATGAATTGCCCCAGTTTATAAATGTACTGTTTGGTGATATGACAGTAATAGGCCCACGCCCACACATGCTAAAACATACCGATCAGTACAAAAGTATTGTCGATAAATTTATGGTAAGACATACTGTTAAACCCGGGATATCGGGATATGCTCAGGTAAATGGTTATAGGGGAGAAATAAAAAAAGTTAAGGATTTGAAAAACAGGATAACACTAGATATCGAATACATTGAAAACTGGTCGGTTTGGTTCGATTTTAAAATTATAGTTTTTACAAAAGCGCTTTTTATTAGGGGTGATAAGAAAGCTTATTAGGAGGAGAGAATGTCAGAATGAGTAAATGATAACATAGATGTATAAAAACAAAAACATATTAATCACCGGCGGATTGGGGTTTTTAGGGAGCAACTTAACACGAAGGCTGTTGGAACTTGGTGCAAATATTACTTTGCTTGATAATTTAAACCCTTTGTATGGTGGAAACATTTTTAATGTAAATGATATTTCAGAAAGGGTGAAAATTGTGATTGGAGATATTAGAAGTGAAGATACTTTAAAACCAATAATCGAAAAGGCTGATTTTATCTTTCACCTGGCGGCGCAGGTAAGCTACATCGATAGTATTTCTATGCCCTACGACGATCTCGACATAAATGCCCGGGCCACACTTACATTGTGTGAACTTTGCAGGAAATATAACAGAGATGTAAAAATCGTTTTTACAAGTTCAAGGATGGTATTGGGCAAAATTGATGGGACTGTTTTTGACGAGGCATCACCCACCAATCCTTTAAGTTTATATGGCACGCATAAACTTACAGCCGAGAAGTATTTACTGATGTATTACAAAGATTTTGGAATAAGGTCAACCATATTTCGAATTACAAACCCTTATGGCCCACGTCAGCAAATGAAACATAACAAATATTCGCTATTGGGCTGGTTCATAAGGCAGGCAATGGAAAACAAAACCATGAAGATTTTTGGTGATGGTGACCAGATTAGGGATTATGTGTATATTGACGACATGGTTGAACCCATGCAAATAATTTCGGAAAAGCAAGAATCAGATGGTGAGATAATTAATTTGGGCTCAGGCACGGGAACCAGATTCAAAGATATGGTGAAGACTGTTGTGGATATTGTCGGTTCGGGGAATATTGAATTTATCCCCTGGCCCGAAAATTATGAGAAGGTTGAGACAGGGCATTCCATTGCCGATATCAGTAAATTGAAACACCTCTCGGATTATTCCCCAAAGTATAACTTAAGTAGTGGAATAGAAAAAACCTACCTTTATTATAAAAAATATTTGAACGAATACGCTGAATTAAGGGTTGTGGAAAAACAAATCCTTAACAGTTAAGCCTTAAATCAATTGTGGCAAATTCCTGATAAAACTAATGTGAAACATGGAAAACATTTATGATAAATTAGAAATCCCTGACGCAAGAAGAGACACTTCAATTACTAAGCAGGAAGCCGAATATATTTACCAGTTCTTGAGTGAAAAGAAAATAAATACGTCCCTTGAAGTTGGATTTGCTTTTGGGTGTTCTACAGCTCATATTATGGCAGCAACAAACTCAACTCACTATACCATTGACCCGTTTCAAAAAGAAGATTTTGGAGATCTAGGATTAAAAAACATTAATGCCTTGGGTTATTCAAAGCTGTTAAAATTTGAAAATGATTATTCGCACAGCGTTTTACCCAAATTATTAAAGGAAGAAGTTAAACTCGATTTTGCATTTATTGACGGGGGACATAATTTCGACAGTATCTTTATCGATTTTTATTATGTTGATTTATTATTAAATAACAATGGCTGGGTATTGCTGCACGATACATGGATGAGGTCGACACAATACGCTTTTTCGTGGATAAAACGGAATAAAAAAATTATAAGGAAATTAAAACCCCGGTAAAGAATTTCATTTTATTACAAAAGATTGGGGAAGATAATAGGACATGGTTTCATTTTAAAGGCTTTTGTACTTTCAAATCAATGTATTCTAATTGGAAGTTTAGTTTCAAACAATAGGGGGTATAATTGTAATTTTTGAAAATTGTAATAATGACCAGGCAATAATATATGAACAAGTGAAAAACACCGAATACAATACCGAACTAAAAAACATTACCAAAAATGCAGGCTTTGGTGGGTTTGGTATTGTGTTTACGAATGTAATGGGGTTTGTTAACAATGCCATTATCACCAGGGTACTGGGTGCCGAGTTGTATGGCTTGTTCGTACTTGCAACTAACATCATAACCTTCATAGGATATATTGCACAACTGGGGTTTAGCAGCACTCTTGTGCGTTATGTTTCATTTTTTACCGGCAAACAAGAATTCGGAAAAGCCAAAGGCACAATTTTATACGGATTGCGTTTACTCTTTTTCTTTAGTATATTTTTAGGGGTTGTTTCGTTTTTATTAAGCCCGCTTATTTCGCAAACCATTTTCCACAGGACCGAACTAACCTCTTTGCTGAGGATACTTACAATCGCACTTCCTTTTATGGGAGCCACGGTAATATTTTTAGCTGCACTTGTTGGGCTAAAGCTCATTAAACATTATGTTATTTCCATTAATATCATTAATCCGGTGGCTTTCCTTATTGCAATTTTAGCCATTTTTTTATTGGGCTACAGTTTAACCTCTTTAATATGGGCATGGATTTTAGTAGCAGTGATTGTTAGCATATTTTCTTTCTATTTCCTGAATAAAGAATATTTTATTAACCAACGAAAAGTAGAACCCATAATAGAAAAGAAAGAGTTATGGAGTTTTGCCAGGCCAATGTACTTAAACGGTTTTGTTAATAATGCCATAAAAGTTGCGCCAGTGTTAATCATTGGGTATTTTATGCCCGATAACGAAGTGGGTATTTTTAATATCAGTTTTAAAGTTGCATTGCTGGTAAGTTTTTCACTATTGGCTTTCCGTCAAATATTTGCCCCGTCTGTTTCGGCCCTCTTTGCCCGTGGGGAAATCCAGTTAATTGAGGAACTGAATAAAACAATTACCAAGTGGATATTTACCATCAGCCTAATTGTTTTTTTCAATATAGTTTTGTTTGCCGAACCCATATTAAATGTTTTCGGGGCTGAATTTATTATTGGGACAAACATATTGCTGATCCTTGCTTTAGGGGAATTGATAAGTTCGGGTATGGGCCTCGCAGGCAACATTCTTGAAATGAGTGGAAGGCCAAAAGTTGAATTGGTAAATTCTGTGGTAACCCTTTTCCTATTGCTGGTTTTAAATTATTTCATGATACCTGCTTTCGGGATTACAGGTGCTGCTATTTCATATTCAGTTACCATTGTGCTGGTTAGCCTGATTAGGGTAATTGAATTGTTTGTTTTCGAAAAAATCCATCCGTTTAAATTCAGTTATCTAAAACCGGTTGTAGCTGGCGTTGTTGCCTTTGCAATTGTATTTTGGCTAAAAAATTTAGTTATTGTTTCAATGTATTGGGAAATGGTAGTTGGAGCTATCATTTTTATTGTGCTGTTTATTTCTTTTGTTTGGATACTAAAACTCGATTCAGAGGATAAATATATTTTACAAACTGTTATGGGTAAATTTATTAATAAGAAGAAAAAAGAAAATTAATCAAATTGAGGAGGTCAATATCCCTTTTATGAAAGCAGCATTTACATTAGTTACTATAAGTTATCTTCCCCGGGCATACACCCTCGCGACTTCTTTTCTGGAACACAACCCGGATTATACTATATTTATTGCTGTTATTGACCCAGTCAATGAGTTTGTTGAACCTTTTAAGCACGATAATATTATATTTCACTCTATTAATGAGATAAAAGAAGAAGGGATCAGCGAACTAAAATTCTATTATAACATTGCAGAAATAAGTTTTGCAACCAAGTCAATTTTTTTCCTGTTTTTACTGGAAAAATATCCGGA
>Ga0209013_10006188_pt1 | contig 10186 bp, 9 predicted proteins | sample Cruoilmetagenom2_FD_187291 | JGI IMG/M metagenome (GOLD analysis project Ga0209013, IMG submission 187291) | Oil polluted marine microbial communities from Coal Oil Point, Santa Barbara, California, USA - Sample 2 (SPAdes) (version 2) | ecosystem: Environmental > Aquatic > Marine > Oil seeps ...
ACTCGCAATTTCCCTCAGTTACGACAGCAATGACAAGTCACAATATGATTATTTAGGCGATTACAAGAAAGTATTGAAGACGGCAAAGTTTTTAACCGAACCTCTCGATTTAAATGCAATTAACAGTACAAATTCAAATAAATCAGATGAAAAGTTTGAAGGAAAATATTATAGGGTAACCGGTATAATTGAACAAGTAATAGAACCCTCAGACGGATTTAACGCAATGGTCATTATAAATCCTGATGTTATGGCGAAAGGGATGGGGTCAACTTTACCGTTGGAAATCAATATTTGGTTGACAGCTGATGAATTTGAAAAAATTGGAGGAATATCTTCTGTTGGAAAACAGATTGATCTATCCGTGAAATTAACAAGTATAAGCAGGAATACTATATCACCAGACCCTGCCGTTAAAGGATATCCTATACAATTAGAATTTGGCGAGTACGATTGAAATTTGATTATTACCTGTTGGCGAAGATGAAGATTAACGTTAAGTTAGTTATTAATAGGGAAAGTTGACAATGAAAACCGGGGCATCTTTGGACTTATTCTTGACTTTATTCTGGTTTTCTGTTTTATGGCTGATTCGATATTTATAAGGTATTTAAGAAACCACTAATAAAAAATATTGGACAATTGACAAATTCCAATTTGTCTGCGAACCTCATTATAATGACAAGGCACCCTAAGTTGTAATTTCCAGGATTGTAAGTAGAAGATAAGCAACCAGTTCAGGGGATTATTGAAGTATTTAAACAAAAGGAAGGCTTACTAGCACAATTTGATGATGGCATATTCAATGCGTTGGTAGAGAAGATAGAAATTCTCTCGCCAACGCATTTTGTATTTGTAATAAAAGGGTTGAGGAGAAAGTAGAATAAAAGGAGTTAGGCAAAAGGCTCCTTTAAAAAAATTTAAAATGCTGCATTTGATCCAAGATGCGAAGATGATGATTTTGATGAATAGTATGACTTAGATTATTAGGAATCAGATTTTGATGATTACAATTATGACGATATATCTGATTAATAGTCATTATCTAAATATATCCCTTTTACATTTTACACACTCTACACATGTTGTATGCGAAAACATAGTCTCTTAACATAATTAATGCTTTGAAAATTTACATTTACTGCAAAGTACGACCATAATGTGTAATAAAAGAGAAGGTGCTTATTCAAATAACGGGTGCTTTAGTAAAAAAATGGACATCAAAATATAATGAGCTTGGAGATACATTTCCCAGCTCATTTTTTATCTGCATTTTAAATCAACCTTTACCTTTAACATAGCCTTCATTTTTAATAAAACATTTAATTCAAACTATTGGACATTAGAAATAATAATAGCGTGTGCGAATAAGGTAACTCTTTTCCGGTTATTGGTTTTTACAAACTATATACTCTATCACGCATTTCTTCGGAATCCGATGAGTCCGACCAATCCTAATTGATTTAATTTGTCCAGAGTTGATTAGTTGATAGGCAGTATTCTTACCAATTTTCAACAATTCCATTAGTTCATCGACAGTTAAAATGTCGTCATAATCGTGTAACATATAATATCAGCATCCTTTCGTTATATTACATTATTGTTTACCGTAATTTACCTTAAAAGATTATGAAAGTTTATAAGGTCCTGACCGCTATCATGCATAGCTTCATGATTATAATATATAATTGAAAGACTTTTTGTTTTATTAAATAATAATCGGGATTGAGGAGTGTTGATTTCCTCAATCCCTATTTTTTGGTGTTTTTTGTAAAAGAAGTATAGTATTTTGCACCAATGCAATGATAATATAGTAATGCGTATTATTACCTAAAGATTCCGGCTATGAAGTTCAAACACAGTTTATATCATACGATTTTGAAAAGGGTGAATTAGATGCTAGATCTTAACACTATGAAAGATATGATTAGAAAATCACCAGCAACAACTCTTTTAGTGGTATTGCTAATTGGAACGTTCCTAGCTTCATATATCTATGGAGAAGGACCTACAGAATTTAAAACTGCTCGACTGTTTGGTGCAATTAAAACTCAAGACGCCACAACTGACGATTTATTTAGATTGATCAGCTACACATTTCTTCAAATAGGCGGGCCTATCCACTTAATAATGAATTTAAGTATGATTGTTGTAGCGGGACCATTTCTTGAGAGAGTATACGGCGCTTTTAAGTACACGATTTTATTTTTAGTGACAAGGATGTTTGGTGGTTTATGGTGGAGCTTCTGGGTCAGATTATGGTCTAATAGGGCTATATGTAGGACTAGTTCTAAGAAAACATCCATTTATTGATGACAGTTTAAAAAATGGATATGGAATCTTTTATGGAAAAATATTGTATAAACCGCCTTTATACCTGGAATATCGATCGCAGGTCATATAGGTGGTTTGGTAGGTTGTTTATTATTATCAATGAATGTTCGTTATCAAAATGATGGTCAATTTTACAGAAGTCCTTGTATTTCCTCATTATCTAAGTCTTTTTAAGATTTATAACTGTTTTGATTATGGTCTATATTCCTAAGATTATATGGCCATCAACAGTACTACCTTTTGTTTAAGAAGTAAGGATAAAGTTTGGTGAGTCAAGTGCTCTAGATACTTATTCTGGGCGGGTAGTAGGTGATTCACTGGGGAAAGAATTTTTCTTAGATCACTATGTAGAGGGTACAAATGCTATGAATTATTATTTTAAGTTGTTCCTCGAAATTATTAAAACTAGTTTTATCGAAATAATAGTTTGTATACTTTTAGCAATATTGATATACAAGATATTTAAACAAATGCGACTTGGTTGGAGAGTTAGGAAAATGGTTAAGAAAAATTATCTTTATAATTTTGCAAAGGAAAAAAGACAGGATCATATTATTTACCGTATTAGTGAAAGTACTTTGAATAGCTATGAAAACAAATATTCTAAGTTTAATAGTCAGAAATTTTCCTACTGCCCGTTAAATTATATGAAATGAGAAATTTGGGTTTTTGGTGTTTTTTATATTAAGCTGTAGAATAAAAAAATAACCCGTATTAAAATTGAACGGATTATTTTGAATCCTATATTAATATCTATTTCTAGAAACTTTTGAAAACAAATTCTTTACACTTACTGCAGCGAATAAAACAACGTATTGATTTACATTTTTTCATTGTTACTCACTTTCTTTTTTATTGTGTATCATTAATTATTTCTTTTGCTATTGCAGTCAAAATAGGAATGATAATTTTTTAAACATTGAATCCCTCCTAAATAACACCTGATTCTTTTAATGAATGAAATGTAGTAGTGCTGATAATAAGATGATCTATTAAATCAATACCTATTATTTTGCAAGCTTCATTTAAACGCTCTGTTACCGCAATATCTTCAGGACTTGGATCGCAGATATTACTAGGATGGTTATGTGCAACAATAATACCTGCTGAATTACTTAATAAAGCACTTTTTAGTACCTCACGTGGATGAACGATACTAGAATTTAGGCTTCCTATATGAACCGTTTGAATACAAGTGGGTTGATTTTTTGTATCAAGGCATAGGACAACGAAATGCTCTCTATCAACGTCTCCTAAAAATTCTTGAATAATTTCATACGCTGATTGCGGGCTTTTCACCCGACGATTTTTGTAAAGCATTGACTTTTCTCTAACGAGTTTAACTTGTACAATATTAATTCTTTTTGCTGACTGTAATTTCATTTAATAATCCTCCTATATTTAACTAAATATATTTGTTATACACGTGAATAATATAGAATTAAAATTTATTAAAATACGATACAGTGCTATAAAAAAATATTTAGGTATCAACACTTCGTTAGAAGGGACAGAGGGAAAGACACCAACTGCTATGTGATTATTAATACAAATGATACAGTGACAAAGTAAAAGAACTAATACAATGTAGTTGGATCAGTTCATGAGTAAGGTTAATCGAATAACAATTAACTTTACTTGTTATATTCTATTTAGTCTATTTATTAATAATTAGAAGTAAGTAAAATCTTTAAATGAAAAATTATCACTATATCAACACTTCGTTAGAAGGGGTCAGATGGAAAAGACGCCAACTGATATGTAATAAATAACACAAGTGGTAAAAGTAAAAGAATGATTACTACAGTAGATGGATTAGATTATGAATAATGTTAAAAGGAAAACAAGTACCGTATTTTTATTGAGAAAAATATGTTTCGAATTTAAAAAACTCTCAACACTTTTTCGTAACCAATACCTAACGTTTATAATTATAAATCTGAAATTTTAATTAAGAAAGTCAAAAAATATCAAGTATCAGATATTCAAAAAAGAGCTGATAGCTTTAATTTTATGTTAAAATTAAGAGTGAGAGGTGTGTAATGTGGAGATTATTAATAATTTTTTAGAGAATCATTTTGATGCGATAGATAGCATTTTAATTCATTCTGGAAAACTGTATATTGTAAGCCCATTTATGTCAGAATCGCCACATTTTTATAAGTTATTTTTTAATAAGGTAAGGGGGAGGGATATTAAAGAAATAATTTTAATAACTACTTTAGAAGATCATTCACCCGATTTAATTAAAAAATCTAATGCATTATATTTCTTTTGTTTGGAATGTAAACAAGCTAACATTAAATACTCCATTCGTATTGATAATAAGTTACATGGAAAGTTATATATAGCCATAAAAAATCGACAATATAAAGGGATTATTACCTCTGCTAACTTTACAGAATCAGGGATGAAGAAAAAGAATGAGTGGGGGGTTATGATAGAAGATAGCAAAATATTTATAGATATAATATCAAAATTACAAGGAAATAGTATTGAAATAGATTACGATTCTTTAGATGAAATCATTAAGAGGATTGATACATACAAGAATAAAAATAAGCTACCATCTAAAGCGAAAATTAAATTAAAAATAACAGATATTATAAATAAAAGCAAAAAGAGAAGTGGACAAAAAGTCCTTGCTAATGATTCGAAAAAGTATTTTTTAAAACCTGTAGGTTATGCTGAAAAACCTTTTGAAGTAAGTCGAATATTAGATTTATCTATTGAAAAGTTACATTTTGCAAAAAGACCAGCTGCAGTAGAAGTAGGAGATATAATAATTTGTTATGGAGTTGGAACTAGAAAATTATTGGGGTATTTTGAAGTAATTTCAGAAGTGATTAATTTAGGGAACGGAAGTAGATGGCAGTGGGAAGTAGAAGCGAAAAATTTATTTCCTAAGTATAGTGCCCAATGGAATCAGTTCGATTTAACCTTGTCAAAAATACGTGCAGACTATTCTGGATCCATATTAACATACAGAGGTGGAGATTCTTTGGGTAGTTTAAATAGAGGAGTAGATAAGATTAGATTAAATGAAGATTTTGCACATTATTTAATTAGTGAAATTGAAAACCAAATTTAAAGATCACTTAGCAATAATATGGGACCATCAGAAGTGATGAGTGAATTTACAATTAGCGTTACAAGGATTCACAAAGGTGATTTCTATTTTTATATAAAATAATAATCAAGAACTCATGAAGGCTAACCTTCATGAGTTCTAAACGTTATAATAAAAAATTAAACTTATTTTAGGTGGGGAAAAGAGTGGCGAAAAAGAAAAGAAAACAAGAAGCACTAACTGTGACTAGACTAATTAACGAGATACTTATTGGGCAACTACGCATCCCATTACATCAAATAGTAAATGATAAGACTTTTACAAAATATACTTATATGAAACGTCCAGATTTATTAATTTCTAATGTAGGTTACGATATCGTAAATGACAATGAAGATGAGTTCATTGCTAATCTAGTTGCTTATGCAGAAATAAAGGACAACTGTAGTTTAGGAGATAAAGATTGGCAAGATGCTTATAAACAAGGTTTAGAGAAATCAAAAAAATTAGGTATGCCATACTTCATTGTAACAAATTGTGATGTCGTCTATTTTTATAATAATAATGGTGAAGAAATTAAGTTAAATGGTAATCCTATTAGAGAATTTCAAAATATTGATATACTAAACTTGATTAACAAAAGATTGCAAAAAGATGGTAATATTACAAATATCACCACAAATGTTGATTTGCAATCAGCCATTACAGAAACTATTTTTAATAAAAAGCTTTGGGATTTAGCGAACATCTATCGCCAAGTAGACTTTAAAAACATTACCGAAAAGATTGATTTTACTATTGGCTTCATTTCCTTAAAGTTCTTCGAAGAAAAAGAAGAACAGATGGGGGAATTAGATAAGACAAATGTTTATTGGTCTGATATCAAGAAGCTAGCAAATAATGAAATATTCACTGCTTCTTTAATAACATATATAGAGAGATTAGAAGAAAAGACAGAGTTTAGTGAATTTATAAATCTAATGGAAGTCGTTAGAAAGAAAATTAAGACTATGCCTATTGAGGACACCAGAGATATTTATAATATAGTTGAAGGAATGAATCGCCTTCATGGATGTGGCTTTGATTTATTTGGAGCAGTATATGAAATGTTTGCTTCTAATAAAGAGAAGAGTGACTTTGGGGAGTTCTTTACAAGACGTCATTATACACACGTTTTTTCCAAGCTACTACTAGCTAATGAGAAATCCTATATTGAAGATAGACATTTCACAATTCTAGATCCAGCTTGTGGAACAGGTGGTTTTTTAACAGAAGCATTTAAGTTTTTACAAAATGAGTATACACAGTCAGGCACATTAACTGAAAAAGCTATAAAATTCCTAAGGCATGATTGCTTATACGGTATTGACGTCAGAGAAGAGAATGTATCAAGAACTAAATTAAATATGTTCTTAGTTGGCGATGGGCATACAAATATCGTTAAGGAGAACACGTTAAAGGTTACCCAAGATAAGAAAACAAGCAAAAATGAAGATTCGATTGATAGATTAAAATGGAATAAATTTGATTATATACTCACAAATCCTCCTTATGGAAATGGCACTATAAGGGCAGAAACGAGTTCACTATCGACAATTCGATTTGAAATTGCATTCCTAGCAAAGATAATCAAGATGTTAAAGGTTGGAGGCAAGGCGTGTGTAATAGTTCCAGATGGAATATTTGAAAATCCTTCATATGCACCATACAGAAAAGAATTATTAGAGAAGGTAGAAATTAAATCTATAGTTTCTTTACCAAAGTTTGCTTTTGCTCCATATACTAAAGAAAAAACATATGCTCTATTTTTTGAAAAGAAGAGTCCAAAAAATACTAAAATCCAAAGTCAAGATATCTGGATGTATATCATTGATAATGACGGATTTGCTAATTCAGATAAGAGGTTTGTAACCAAATTAAAAAATAAAGATGGTAGTTGGAGACATGATGAAATTTCATCTTGGGTAGATACAAGTACAGGAGATGAAATGGTAGGCTTAATGGAAAAGAGATGGATGAAATTTGCAGATATTGGAACTGGAACTTCTTGGATAGATGAAAAAGGAGAAATTACTAGCCAGGTTAAGGGCGGTTATATTGAAATGAGCGAAATTAAGGAAGAGAACTACTTTAACCTGTTACCTGAATACCACTTAAGAAAAATAGAACCTGACTATATAACATTTGAATCATTTGATGAAGAATTAAACGAAATTGAAAAAGCACTTAGGAACGCATTTTCACAGGTTGTGAATAAAAATGATTAGTGTAAAACAAGTTTTTGACTCTCTCAGCGGTAATTCAGGGTTAATAGAAGAGTTTATCTATAATAATATTGATAAAACTCGTCAGCAATATAAAGTTCTTTCAAGTTCGACAGTAGAGGAAACCAACATGGGAATGATTCCAAAGTGCAAAAATAGTAAGGGTGAAGTACTAAAGGTATTTGATGATAAACATGGTATTTTAGTTGTGAGAAATGGTAAGGCAGGGAAAATGAAATACCTAAAACCAGATAAATATACAATCAATGACCATGCTTACATTCTTAGTTTAAAGAATAAGTTTAAGGCAGACAATGAAATAAATAATCATGAAGACGAGGAACTATTTTTAAAGTATTTTATTTATAGATATCAATATGAAATGTACAAATACTCTACTAACAATGATAATGCAACTTGGAATAAAACAGCTTTTTTCAAGTATAGTGAAATAGAGGTTCCAAGTAAAAATGTAATGAAAGAGGTAGTTGATAGGTATGAAAAGTTACGTTCAAAAAAGAAAGAAATAGAAAAGATAAAAAGCCAATTTAAACATCTATCAGATAAAGTCTTAGTCGTAGATGATAATAAAGACCTCGATCAAATAGAAATTAGTACGATACTTGCATATAAGAGTAGAAATGACTCATTAAGTGAAGAGGGAATATATAATTCTAGTCCCAAAAAGGGAAGCACTAATGTTGTAAAAGTATTAAGTGGCTCCACAAAAGGTATATATTATGGGAAAATAGACGCTGACTCACCTAGAATTCATAAACTTGAAAACCAGGGTCTTCATGTTGTAACAAGAGGGAAAGCTGGTAAGTTAACCTATATACCACCTGGAACGTATGCAACTAATACTAATGCGTTTCTATTCTATATAAAACCTAGTGCACGTGAGTTAATTAATGTTTCAACTGTATTAGAAGAGCAAGTCTACCTTAAATTTCTTAGAATATATCTTCAACCAATATTCTATGAAATATCTTCTAAATCAGACGTAGGTGTCTTTCCTTTAACAGAAATGATGAGAACGTTAAAGATACCACACTTTACCTATGATAAAAGAATGGTTGAAATTGTAAAGAGTTATGATAAGTTCGAAAAGTATTTAGAGACTGTTGAACTAACAGAGAAAAAAATGGATGAATTATTGGAAAAGCAATTAGCATTTTAACCAAATGAAAATTCAGAGCTCATGAAGGTAAAACCTTCATGAGTCTTTTTTATGCAAAATATTTTTCATAACGTAATTAAAAAACTTGAAGAAAGTCAGATATATTACTATGAGATAAAAAAGGAGGTAATATCATGAAGAATAATAAGTTAAAAAGGAAACCAATCCTTATGTATTCAAAAAGGTTTAGAAGATATATATTTATCACCAATTCCTGATAAAGAGAGGTAGTAGCGGTGGCTGAATTATTATTTCTAGTTGGTGCATGTATTCAAAATAAATCAACTCATTAGTTCTTGCTAAGTCTTTCCAAAGTAAAAGGTTATATTTATTTAGACTTTCATTTATATTTTTATTTGTCAAAAAAATAACTTCCCAACCGTTTCAGGTGTTTAAAGTATAAGGAAGAACTAGAGGTTGCAAAAACTAATAAATTAGATGAATTAGATTCCATTTTGATTGGAGAAATAGATAAAGCTATCGATAGTTTTAAAGATATAAAAAATGATTTTGAAATATTAAAGGATAACATCAGTGTATTTACTATTGAAGAAAATGAATATATATCATATGTGATTTTTAGAAGTAGTCCTATTTCTTATAGCATTAGGGCAGTTGTTAAAAGTCAAGAATGGTGGGAACCTCTTATAATAAATAAAGTAAAAGGTATTTCTCTAAGTGAAGAAGAATCAGATATTAATTTAGAAGTTATTTATAACATTGAACGTTCAGACTGGTTTGGTTCATTATTATTTTCTAGCTTAGGAGTATTAGAAGGAGATTTATTTGAAAATGAGTGAAGAAAGGCACCTGATAGAAGAGAAGCTATAATTGACGTAGTCACTAAGATTAGTAAATCTATATATTTTAAATAGTAATGTGCATCTATTGATAAGTTACCTGGATTTTTACATTTTTTTATGGGGCACATCATAAATCTGTTCACACTGTACAATCAACACATGTGGAGTGTGTGGTTTGGTTGAAGTTGGAAATGTAGCCTTATAATAAAGTCTTTTGAAACTTGAGGTGGTCAAACTCTATGTTTATTAAAGAAAACCATTGCCCCCGCAACGTATTTTTATCAAACGTAGTCAAAAGTGTAGTCAAACAATTTTAATGATAGCTTAAAACCATTGTAAACACTGCTATTACAGCACTTTTAGGTGATGGCGGTTCGACTCCCGCCGTCTCCATTTTTAGAAATCATTGGATTACAATAGATGTCAAAACCCTTGATACGATAGGGTTGTGACATTTTTAATCCATTAATCCAAAAAGGTGTAGTCTTCTCATAAGGAGAAGACTACACCTTTTTAGTTAACTCTATAAACAAAA
>Ga0209013_10006189_pt1 | contig 10185 bp, 8 predicted proteins | sample Cruoilmetagenom2_FD_187291 | JGI IMG/M metagenome (GOLD analysis project Ga0209013, IMG submission 187291) | Oil polluted marine microbial communities from Coal Oil Point, Santa Barbara, California, USA - Sample 2 (SPAdes) (version 2) | ecosystem: Environmental > Aquatic > Marine > Oil seeps ...
CCGAGGCACCTCCCCACTACGAACCACACATCGGCGACTCCCGCCAGTACATGCGTGACATCATTCTCGGCGTCAATGATGGGCTTGTGTCAACGTTCCTGTTGGTCTCCGGTGTCGTCGGTGGCGGACTCGATTCAGCGCAGGTTCTCCTCACAGGAGTCGCCGGAGCACTTGCCGGCATGATCTCCATGAGCATCGGCGAGTACCTCGCCACAAAATCCCAGGACGAGGTGTTCGAGGCTGAGATCGCCCTCGAGAGAATTCATCTCAGGGATCACAGGCAGCATGAGAAGGATCAACTCTTTGACATGCTCGGGGACATGGGGATCAAGGGTGACGACCTCGAAACTGTTGTGAACATCATCGACAGCGACGATGAGGCCATGCTGAACATGCACGCCGCGCTTGAGTTCGGCGTGGTCGACAGTGAACGTCGCAGCCCATACGCCGCAGCCATATGGTCGGGTCTTCTGTTCTTTGTCGGTGCGCTCCCCTCCGTGATCCCGTTCGCAATCTGGGACAACACAGCCGCTGCCCTTATCGCCGCGGCAGTCTTGTCAGGCATCGGGTTGTTCATCGTCGGAGCGATCAAGACACTCCAGACAAAGAAGAGTTGGGTGCTCTCGGGTGGGGAGAACCTCGTACTCGGCCTGGCCGCTGGCGTCCTCTCGTTCTTCGTCGGCAAGGCCTTTGAGAGCCTGATTGGGTAGAGGAAGCCAGCCTTTGGCTGGCGACATGAGCTGGCCTTCGGCCAGCGTGAGCGGTTGTCTAGAAATCCAGGCCTTTCTTGGCGGGAACACCCTCATCGAAGACGTGCTTGATCTTCTTCATCTCGGTGACGGTGTCTGCGAGTTCGACCAGAGCCGGATCGGCGTCGCGCCCGGTGACGATCACGTTCGTGGTGTGGTTCCGCGAACGGATCGTGGCGAGAACATCATCGATCGGGATCCACTCAAAGGTGACCGGATACGTTGCCTCGTCGAGGATGACGAGATCGTATTCACCGCTGGTGAGCGCACCCTTGGCCCTCTCCCAGGCATCGCGAGCGGCTTGTTGGGTTGCATCCATGTCGTCGGACTCCCAGGTGAACCCGTCCCCGCCGGTAATCCACTCGACACCGAGACGCTCAGCCATCTTGCGCTCACCGGTCTTCCACTTGTCTGACTTGATGAACTGAACGACGATCACATTCCAGTCCCGAGCAACGGCACGCAGCATGACACCAAACGCTGAGCTCGATTTCCCTTTTCCGTCACCGGTGTTGACGATGACCAATCCGCGTTGCCGATCGTTACTCACGAAGCGTCTCCTCTGTTCTCAGTGACACGATGACGGTACTTCCGTCGACGTCGATCACCCTGATCGATGGCTCGAAAACCTGTCCAAGCAACTCCTCCGTCAGGACTTCTTCGGGCAGCCCGAAACCGATGACATCGCCGTGGTCAAGGAGCGCAATCCTCCCACAGAATTGTGCGGCCGCCGTGAGATCATGAATTGCGCTGACGATCGTGATCCCGCGCTCGGTCCGGAGGCGATCTATCAGCTCTAGCGCCTCGTGCTGGGCGGCCACGTCGAGCGATGCGGTGGCCTCGTCCAGAACAACGATCGGTGCCCTTTGCGCAAGGACTCTTGCAAGCGACACTCGCTGGGTCTCTCCACCCGAAAGGCTCGCCACGTCACGATCGGCAAAGTCGACGAGCCGGAGTGCGTCAAGCGCCTCCCACACATCAGAGATGTCGTCGCGTGACTCGGCTGCGAGAGGCCCCAGATAGGGCGTCCTTCCGAGCAGTACATAGTCGAACACTGCCATTCCTTGGGGATACAAGGGACGCTGAGGAACGTACGCAATCAGCTTTGCCCGCTCCCTGTGTGGCTTCCCGTCTATTGCCTTGCCGTCTACGAGAACCGAACCGGAGTACGAGACAGCACCGGCAACGGTACGCAAGAGCGTCGACTTGCCTGCCCCGTTTGGCCCAACGATGCCAAGCCATTCGCCAGCTTCGACATCAACAGACACGCCGTCGAGGATCGGGTTCCTGCCAAGCACGACACCGATGTCCTTGAAACCAAGCGCTGAGGTCATGACACGACCCCTTTCGATGTACGCAACACCACGGCAAAGAACGGAGCTCCGATGATCGCGGTTACCACGCCAATCGGTATCTCTGCCGGCGTCACAGCCACCCTCGCGATGATGTCGGCAAGTACAAGGAATGCTCCCCCAAGAAGGATTGAGATCGGAACAACCACGCGATACGAAGCCGAAGTGAGGAGTCGAACCGTATGTGGAACGATGATCCCTACGAATCCGATCAGGCCAGAGACCGATACCACCGCAGCTGTTCCGAGTGTTGCAAAGATGACGAACACCAACCGAACCCTTCCCGGACGAATACCAAGTGTCCCTGCCTCCGTGTCACCAACAGCGAGCACATCGAGCAGTCGACGACCGACAAGCACCACCGCCAGACAGACCACCACATATGGGGCAACCAACGAAACCTCACCCCAGCCCGCAGTACTGAGGCTTCCAAGAATCCACCCATAGACCTCCCTCAGTGTGTCTGATTCGCGTTGTTGTAGGAAGGTCTGGAATGCCGTCAGGAATGCAGCAACCGCCACGCCGGCAAGGATCAACGTCACCGCGGTGCGCCCCGACCGAACGGAGTAGCCAAGGATGTAGGCGAGAGCGACACCTCCGATGGCACCGATGAATGCCGCCAGCGGCAACGGGTCGACAATCCACCCGGAAGCTGCTGGGCCGTATGCAATTGCGATCGTCGCGCCAAGCCCAGCACCAGCACCCGCGCCCAAAAGGTAGGGATCGGCAAGCGGATTGCGAAACACGCCCTGATAGCTGGCACCTGCTGCGGAGAGCATCGACCCGACAAGGACCGCAAGCATCACCCTGGGCATTCGAATCTCCCACAAAATCGCTTCGTTGCGCTCACCCAGTCCGGATTCGAGATCCACAAGCGGAAGTCGGTTGAAGAGCGAAGCCACGATGTCGAGGGGCGCCAACGCGATCGGGCCGACCATCACACCGACAATGACAGCAGAGAACAGCACGAGTGCCGCCCCAACGACCCACCACCAGTGAAGGCGTGTTCCGGAGGGGCGGCCAGCGTTCATGCGTCGACCAGTGCCAACTCGTGCATCGCAACAACAACGTCCTCAACGAGGTCCGCGATGCGAGGTCCCCATCGAGATGCAATGTCGTCGTCGAGCTCAACGACGCTTCCGTTCTCGACTGCGGTCATCGACGCCCAGCCCGGTCGCTCCGCGACCGTTCCGACTGACGCACCACAGCACTTCGTGTCGGCGAGAAGAATCAGGGTTGGATTCGAGTCAATGATGTACTCAGCGTTCAACTGTGGGTATCCGAAACCATCGGCATCAGCGGGGTCTGCGATGTTGGTCATGCCACTTGGGGCAAGCAATCCACCGATGAAACTCGCAGACGTGACGGAGTAGAACGTTGGATCAAGCTCGTAGTAATACGTCACCGCTGCATCGGCCTCTGGCAGTGAGTCAAAGGCCGACTCCATGTCTGTAGCGGTATCCACCACAACCGCAGTGGCCTCACTGATGTGCCCTGTCGCCGCACCGACTTGCTCCCACTGCGCATACGCGTCATCGACGGAGAGCGCTGTCGGGTGCAGAACCACCGGAATACCAATGGCCTCCAAGCCCGCGACGATGTCTCCCGGATCGAAACTGAGGAAAACGAGGTCAGGGTCGTATGACGCGATTGCCTCGACGCTTGGGGTGAAGGCCGAAAGGTCCGTTACCGGCGCATTCACAGGGAAGTTGGACATGCTGTCAACGGCAACCACCTGTTCCCCTGCTCCGACGGCGAACAGCACCTCGGTTGATGTGGGTGAGATCGATACGATCCGCGCCGGCCGGGCCGCAATGGTTACGGGTCCGTTCGGGGCAACGATCGTCACCGGAAATCCGTCGTCAGGTGCCAGCGTCGTGGTCGTGCTGGTGGTGGTCTCCATCGCGACGGTGGTGGTCGCTTGCGCCGCGGAAGTCGTCGTGAGGGTTGGGGGAGGCGAACTGCCCTCTGAATCCTCCGAGCTACACGCGGCGCCGGCCAACGCCAACGCGACCGCGAGCGGAATGAGCTTCCTGATCATGAACTTCTCCTCTCAGTGGAGGAGAACGGATCACAGCTGGGAGACCTCTCCTCCGAAGGCTCGCCGCTCACCGGCAGCGAGGCGACCTGGCTACCTCTCATGGAGGATCACAGTTGCGGGACAGCGCCGGGATCTCACCGGACTTCGCTCGATGTCGGAACTCGGGACGGACCCGAGGCGTACTGCAACGATAGCCGACATCTGTTCCCGTCAGTCCGAGGAGTCCGCTTGTGGGCCGACGGTCAACGGGGAACGGTCGACGGGTATCGTCTCAACCATGAAACGACTGATCCCAGTGATCGTGACCGCCACTGTTGCAGTGGCGACCGTCGCCGTCCTCAAATTGCTCGAGGACAAGCCGCTCCCTGACCGACCCTCTGGGACATGGGAACTCGATGTCGACGGACCAAATTCGTGAAGTTCGCTCTGGACTCCGGCTCCGAACTCGGCCAAAGAGTCGCCCGCGTACTCCTCGGCGACCACAGGTGTGAAAGCCTTGTGATGCTCAATGCCGACTGGATGCCCCGTGATTCCAGAGTCATCCATACCAAAGACGTGACAGACGTCGATGTCGTGATCTCTGACGGAACCACCCCCCTCACAAGCCTGGTCGGTAGAGCGTCCGTTGCCGGCATTCCCCTTGTCGCGTGGCCAGACTCCGCTGCGTCTGAACTCGGACCAGCTGCCGTGCCTGTGGTGGTAGGCGCCAACGTCGGATCCACACTGGCAGATTGCCTGCTGACTCATCCTGCATCACGGCCCACGGCCCAAGAGTCCGTCACCGTTGCGTGGACTGAACCAGGCAAACCCCATCGCGACGGAACACCGATCGCTTTCCCTGATCCCATTGGGATGGCCTGGGCAGAGGAACGATCGAGCAGTCGGTTCATCGCTTACAGAGATGACGAGTGGGCTGGCACCACGACGATCGTGGAAGGGCCAGATGGAAAGCGTGTCGTAGGCGTTGCAGACGTCGGAGCTCACCTTGAGGCGCTGACGCTCGTTGCTGTCGGATTGGTTGCAGCGGATGGCTCGTTCGAATCCGGCATACAAACGAGCGCGGCTGCTCACACCGCCATCCTTGCTGAACTGAGGAATCTGGAACTCGATATTGCGATCTGGCGTTCTACTTCCTGAAGCCCTGATCATGACTCGATTCCTACCCGTGCTCGCACTGCTGCTCGTTGCCGCCGCCTGTTCACCCTCAGGCGGCTCTGACGACGCGCCTGAATCGACCACCTCAACATCGTCGGCCGTGCCGCCTGAACAGTCGTTTGCGGGGACGGTTGAGGCGCCTGAATTTCCCGAGGGACTTGAGTGGATCAACGCTGCGGGCCCGGTCACCCTCGACTCGCTGAAGGGCAAAGTGGTGATCCTCGACTTCTGGACCTATGGGTGTATCAACTGCATCCATGTGATTCCCGACCTTGAACGGCTTGAGGCCGAGTACCCCAACGAACTTGTTGTGATCGGTGTCCACTCGGCCAAGTTCTCCAACGAGGGCGAGACAGATCAACTGCGTGAGATCGTGCAGAGATACGGGCTGGAACACCCCGTTGTCAACGATCAGGACTTCTCCGTGTGGAACGCGTGGGGTGCAAACGCCTGGCCGACCGTTGCTGTTATTGATCCCGCCAGCAAGGTCGTCGGTATTCGATCCGGCGAAGGTGTGTACGACGCCGTTGAGCCGGTGGTGGCGGGTCTTGTCACTGAATTCGACGCCGCAGGGGCACTCGACCGAACCCCGATCGTGTTTGCACTTGAGGCCGACAATGCCCCCACGCGTGCGCTCAGCTATCCGGGCAAGGTGCTTGCTGCCGATGGGCAGCTGTGGGTTGCCGACACAGGACACAATCGGATTCTGGAGATCGATCCATCATCAGGCGAGGTCCTTGCGACCTTCGGTTCAGGACAGAGCGGCTCTGAGGATGGGCCCGCACTCGAGGCAACCTTCGATGCTCCCCAAGGACTCGCACACCATGAGGGGACTCTCTATATAGCGGACACCGACAATCATCTGATTCGCTCAATCGACCTCTCCACAGGGGCTGTGACAACGCTTGCCGGTACTGGCAGCCTTGGGTATCCAGCACAAACCGGCCCGACCGATCAGGTGTCGCTCAACTCCCCCTGGGCCGTGCTGTATGACGAAGGCGTTCTGTATGTCGCCAACGCGGGAAGCCATCAGTTGATCACCGTCGATGTGGAAGCGCAATGGACCGAACCGTTAGTAGGAAACGCCAGAGAGAGCACAACGAATGGTTCCTTCGCTGAGACAGAGCTCGCGCAGCCATCAGGTCTTGCACTCTCTGACGAAGGAATCCTCTATTTTGCGGACTCGGAATCCAGCTCTATTCGAGCCGCGGACCTCAACACCGAGACAACGCATCTGGTGGTCGGGGGAAACGCCAATCTGTTCGAGTTCGGTGACGAGGATGGCCAGGGCAACGAGGCCCGTCTCCAGCATCCACTCGGAACTGCACTCCACAACGGAACCCTCTACATCGCAGATACCTACAACTCGAAGATCAAGAAGGTCGACGTTGCGACAAACACTGTGACCAGTTGGCTAGGTTCCGATCACGGCTGGGCAGACGGTACCGAACCCAGGTTCAACGAACCAGGTGGTATCTCGTTCGAAGACGGCATCCTCTACGTGGCCGATACCAACAATCACTCCATCCGGATCGTTGATGTCGCGACAGGTGACACATCAACACTCGTCCTCAAGGGTGTTGAGAAGTTCGATCCACCTGCGGACTTCAGCGGGGATGTGATCACGCTCGACGCCATCGAAGCGAACGCAGGGCCTGCCTCGCTCGTCCTCAACTATCAGCTTCCCGACGGGTACAAGGTCAATGAAGAGGCACCGTCCTCGCTGTCGATCGTCGGTGGGACAACGCTCGCCTCGGCATCCGGTGGCGGTTCCTTCGACCTCACCGGTACCTCCCTCCCTGCATCCGTGCCGCTCGAACTTGTAGAAGGTTCAGGCACCGTGATCTTCGATGTCACGCTGATCTACTGCCAATCCGAAGCCACGAGCCTCTGCCTGATCGATCGTGCCCGCTTTGAGGTGCCGATGACCGTGGGTCCCTCAGGTACCTCGACCCAGCTCACTCTGAACCGCGTGATCCCCGAGCCGTAGACCGCGCCAAACGCCGTGACTCGCCTCCAAGTGATCTGTCGCGTTCTATGTGCGACAGATCTTGCATGATTCCTGGAGGTCTCTCCCACGAGGGTGATCTGTCGCGCTTTGCGTGCGACAGATGTTGCGTGATTCCTGGAGGTCTCTCCCCTCGCGGGAGAGACAGACCGACCAGAGCGAGGGAAGAGATGGGGGACCGCAAGCAACGCAGAAACCCAACGGTGGTTTCCACGACCGTCCAATCACAGTTGAGAGGCGTTTCGATGGCATTCCGGAGTCCCCCTCTCTGCGTCGCTGGTTCACAGCTCCGCTTCTCTCCCACCGAGGGGAGAGACCTTCAGAGACGCGACCAGACAATTCGAGGAACTCTCCATGTGTCGCATCTATCGCGAAATGCAACACCGCGAGGGGAGAGACCTTCAGAAACGTGTCATGTGTATCGCATGATGTCGCGACAGGACACCCTGAAGGGAGGACGCGGCGGAGACCCGTCAGGAGGACCCCCATTCGGACGCGTCGGGCTGGCGGACTAGCTGTGTTCGACGGTGTCGGCAGCGGAGAGGTCTGAGTTTCCGTTGCTTGCAGGTACGTGCACGACGGGCCTTGGCTGGGGAGCGGGTTGGGTATGGACCGCTTCCGTTGTCTCCTCAAGCATGATCAACTCCACTCCACCAACCAGATCCGCGATGAGGTTGTAGAGGACGGCTCCAAGGGTCATTATCGCCGTCATCACGATCACGCCGATAATGGCCAGCATCAGGATCACCCGGAAGTACAGCTCACCGTCGGGGCTGACCGCAATCGTGAGGCGACCGAACAGGTCAACAAACGCCTCGGGAATCCCCCGTTGGACAGCAACAGACCATGCAACCCAGACACCGAGCACCCAGGCGAGTGCGCCGATGGAGTTCAACACCAGACTGACTTTGAGCACTGTCCAGGCGTCGATCCTGCGAACAATGCGGCGAACCCGGCGAACCGGCATGTGGCCTCCTTGCGCGGCAAGTGTACCGAGAGGTCCCGATACGGCCTGCTATTGAGACGTGCAACCGCCCCGGACGGTTCTTACTCGCCCTCCACAGGTGCAATCGCGAGCGCCGAAAGTGTGGCATCGTTTGAGAGATTCATCACCTTGACACCCATTGAGTTTCGACCGTATCTGTTGATATTCGAAACGATCTGTCGGATCACGATGCCGTCGGAGGACGTGATCACAGCTTCGTCTGACTCAGCTACTGCCCTTGCCGTAATGAGCTTCCCACGAGTGGAAACAATCTTGATAGCGATGACACCTGTTCCGCCACGCTTCTGGCGTCGGAACTCCTCCATCAACGTCCGCTTGCCGTAGCCTCCACTGGTCAGAAGAAGCACTGCCTCGGCTTCGTCGCCGATGGCCGCGCCAACAACACAGTCGCCCTCTCGAAGCCTGATGCCTCTCACACCCTGGGACGCACGGCCCGTCGCGCGAACATCGGACTCGTCGAACCGGATGCCCTGCCCGTTCCTGGTGAACATCATCAAGTCTGCTTCGCCGTTCGTCTGGCGCACAGCCACAACTTCATCGTCGTCAAGCAGGTTGATCGCTACGAGAACCTGGTTGCGCGAGTTGTAGTCGGAGAACTTCGACTTCTTGACCAGGCCGTTCTTCGTGAACATCACGAGATACTTGCTTGCCTCGTAGTCCCTCATATCGATGATGGCTTCAACCACCTCGTCGGACTCGATCGGCAGAACTGATTGGATCAGCTGGCCCTTGGCCGTGCGGTCCTTGCGCGGGATCTCATGGGCCCTCACCCGGTACACCTTCCCCCGGTTCGTGAAGAACAGGAGATACGAGTGTGCGGTTGTGTGGAGCAGGTGCTCTACGACGTCATCTTCTTGGAGACCGGCTCCCTTGATTCCTCGACCACCACGGGCTTGTGTTCGATATGCCTTTGCAAGCACGGATTTGATGTACCCAGAGGAAGACACGCTGACGACAAGCTCCTCGTCGGCGATCAGGTCTTCGAGTGACATCTCTCCGCTATCGGGAATGATGCGGCTGCGACGACGATCGGAGAACTTGTCCCTGACCTCAAGCAGCTCCTCACCGATGAGTTCACGTCGCAGCGCCTCGTCAGCGAGAAGACCCTCGAGGTAGTTGATCGTCTCCTGAAGGCCCTCCAGTTCCTCTCTGAGCTTGTTCGTCTCAAGCGCGGTCAGGCGACGAAGCGGCATATCAAGAATGTGGTTCGCCTGAACCTCGGATAGCTTGAACGCATCCATCAGCGCCATGCGCGCGGTATCTACATTCTCAGAACCACGGATGATGGCGACCACTTCATCGATATTGTCCAAAGCAATGAGTAGGCCGCGCAGGATGTGTGCACGGGCCTCGGCCTTGGCAAGACGGAAACGTGATCGACGTTCGATGACCTCGAGCTGATGATCGATGTAGTGATGGACCAACTCGGCGAGGTTCAGCGTCCTTGGCACGCCATCGACGAGCGCAACGTTGTTCACAGCGAAGCTCTCTTCGAGCCGTGTGTGCTTGTACAACTGGTTCAGGACGACCTGCGGGTTTCCATCTCGCTTGAGCTCGATGACGATGCGTGTTCCGAGGCGATCGGTCTCGTCGCGAACGTCAGCGATACCCGTGACCTTCTTTGCGTTGACGATCTCCGCGATCTTGGATGTGATGCGATCCCTCGATACCTGATAGGGAATCTCCGAGACGATGATTGCGGTTCGTCCTTTTCGAATTTCCACGACGTCGGTGACCGCACGCATCTTGATCGAGCCACGGCCCGTCAGCAGAGCGTCGTGAATACCCTTGTTACCGACGATGAACGCTCCCGTCGGAAAGTCTGGGCCCTTCACAAACTCTATCAGGTCCGAAGCGGTTGCATCAGAATTGTT
>Ga0209013_10006190_pt1 | contig 10184 bp, 9 predicted proteins | sample Cruoilmetagenom2_FD_187291 | JGI IMG/M metagenome (GOLD analysis project Ga0209013, IMG submission 187291) | Oil polluted marine microbial communities from Coal Oil Point, Santa Barbara, California, USA - Sample 2 (SPAdes) (version 2) | ecosystem: Environmental > Aquatic > Marine > Oil seeps ...
TACTTTTCCCAAATGAGATAGCACACCATTATAAACCGGGATGTTTATAGTGGACAGTCCTGCAATTATTAACTACAGACCCAGCAAGTAATAACGAGCAATATTACAAACTTCGGCGACATTTCCTTCTCCCTAGCATCATTGCTTCTCAAACTCCACTAAGGACTGTTAAATACCGCGCCTCTACCTCACTATACTAAGTGAGGTCATATTCAATTATGTTTCATAGTTTACAATATACATATATTTCTGTCAACAGCTTTTAAATTATTATTTAGCTAGGTATATGTTATGATTAATGGTGGAAATATAAAAGTAATGAGAATTTAGTTATTAGTGTGTCTACTCGCATTGATAATTATTTTTTTAATAGGAGATGATATTATGGGATCTGTCCAGCTTACAGATCACAAAGTTACTGAAGAAATAGACAAAGATTATTCGTTAGAAAAAGTACCTCGTAACCAAAGAAATATGGGGTGGTTAAGTATAACCAATATTACATTAGGAATAGCCACTGCCATTTTTTACTTTCAAATGGGGAGTATTATGGCTCTTCAATTCGGTGCACTCAACGCTATTATTTCCTCCGTTTATGCAATAATCGTTGCCGGTGTTTTAGGAACCTTCATTGCTTACTTATCCGCAAAATCTGGTATGAATGTCAATCTACTATCTAGAGGTGGAGGTTTTGGCTATATAGGCGCTTCCTTAACGTCCTTCCTTTACGCGACGAACTTTATTATGTATTGTGCATTTGAAGGTCTCATATTAGTTTCCGCAGTTCACACCTTCTTCCCCTCCCTTAACGAATGGGCACTAATCATTTTCTTCGGATTAATCGTAATACCTTTAAATTGGTTTGGCATTAAACAGCTAGATAGAATACAAAAGTGGTCTTTACCAATATTTGTTGTTTTCTTGATAACGGCAATTGTTATCTCGTTTTATGAACCTTCTGTTTATGATGGACCATTTTGGACTTATCTACCTGAAGGAGTTCAAGTTGGAGGTAAAGCTTTATTGCTATGCATTGGAGTTCACCATGGAATAATGGGTCTGACAGCCCTTATAGCATCTGACTATGCTCGTTTTCTTAAACCGAAAGATATTAAAATCGGATCTATCGCAATCGGTTTTATTCCACAAATATTCTGTTTTGGAATTATGGGTGGTCTAGGCATATGGTTTGGAGTTCGCTTAGGAGAGCCTAATCCTGGGGTTTATATTGTGATGCTTCTTGGCGTTGGTGGAGCTTTGTTCACTATGTTAACTCAATTACGTATAAATATTACCAATATATATAGTAGTTCTTTATCTTTATCTAACTTTTTTGAAAATGTATTCAAATTTACACCCGGTCGCCGTTTTTGGGTGGTCGTTAGCGGCATCAGTGCGGTAATCCTGATGCTTGGAGGGATTGTTGATCATTTAGATACTGCTATGACATTCCAAGGTGTCTTTTTACTTTCTTGGGCGGCTATATTAGTTACCGATGCGTTGGTTGTAAAAAAAGCTTTAAAAATTGGGAATGGTTATTATGAGGATCGCCAAGAATATTTATACAAATGGAATCCTGTTGGAACTGTATCTTTGATTATCTCTAGTGGTATAGGCACATTTGCCGCACTTGGTTATATGGGAGGCTTTTTGCAAAGCACCGCTGCTTTCTTTGCAGCTATTTTAGCCTCAATTCTTACTGTTGTTATTGCGATGTTAACAAAAGGTAAGTATTACAATAAAGGTGTTACAGATGATATTCCCAAAGAAGATTATATTGCATAACTCATTAATCTTTCCAAGTTATTAATCCCCTAAAACTCAAATACACCTATTATTTACGTTAAAAAGTAATCCATTTTTGAGTTTAAACTCGGAATGGATTACTTTTCACTTTGTCATCTTCTTTAAAGAAAATTGTAAGTTTAAAGTGACAATAAGCTTAACTTCCTTGATAGTATCTTTAACAATTTATATTATCAACAGGACATCAATTCCCCATGTTACACCTTCACTTTCTTTTTTCTATACTATTGTTAACAACGTTTGCTATATTGTGAATGGTATTTTCAAGAGAGTCTATTTTATTTTCAAATCGATGCAATAAATAAATAGTGACTACGATGGGAAATCCAAAGTTTCCAATTAGTTGTACGATGTTTTCCTCCCCGATCATGTGTATCCCCCTTTCCCGTTTATTTACCATTCCTCAAGCTATTGATATACCTGTTGAGTAAAACCATTTAAAAGTTGAAAAAGTGTATTCTCTCGAACTCACTTGTCCATAAGTTAAAAACCATATCTCTTTGTAATCCTTGAATGATCTTACGTTTGTTTAATTAATATTTATTAAATTATACTAAATTTTTATCATTTTTAGAATAATTACTAGTTGGGAAATACATCTAAATTCCCTGAATTATTCATATATATATCAAACTACTTTCATAACTCCGTGAAATTTTACTATCTTTCAATAAATTTTGGATATTTGTTTTGTCTACATTCTACAATTTTCTACTAATTTTTATGGTTTTCTACAATTGGTTTGTCATTTTGAGTCGAACGATTGAAAAAGGGTATTTAATTTTTTTCAAGAATTAGTACAATACTAATTCATAAGGGGTGAAGAAAATGAGTAGTATAGGTCATATAATAAAATCGGAAAGAATAAACCAAAGTATGAAACAAATCACATTGGCCAAGGGAATCTGCTCTACATCCTACTTAAGTAAGATAGAAAACAATTTAACTGTTCCAAGTGAAGAAGTGGTAACGTTTTTACTCGAAAAACTAAATATAGAAATAGATCAAGTATCCAGTGAAAAGGAAAATAATGTCATCTTATCTATACACGAGTTGTACAAAATTGGAGTATTGAAGAGGGATAAGGAATTTATAAGAAAATCCTTGCAGAAATTCACCAACCAAAAACTATTTTTTTTACAACTTAATAATTACTATAGTTATCACATTTATATGTTCCGTCTTTTATTAATACTAGATGAAAAGGAACCCCTACAATCTTCCTTTCATGTAATTGTGAAAATAATCGATGATATAAACGATAAACAAAAGTTTATAATAAATTTAAATTTGGGTCTTTACAGTTATTTGGCTGGAAATTATCAAGATGCCTTAAGACAATTGAATATGCCATTAAAATTAGTAAATAACGGAATCAATGAAGAATGGGAAATAGCTGATTTTTATAATGTACTAAGTTTAACGTATCTGAAATGCAATGAACTATTTAACGCAATAAACTATGCTTCCAAATCATTACTTTATTATAAAGATAATCTTTTATTTGAAAGAGCAATTGATAATTACATCGTTATAGGAATTGCATATAAAAAATTGAGAAAATATCAAGAAGCAGAAAAAAACTATAATTTAGCTGGGAAACTCGCAAGAGATTATAAACTGATTAATTATGAGGAGGTGATTTATCAAAATCTGGGTTCATTACATGCAATTCAGGGGAGCCATGAAAAAGCAATTGAATTTTATAAACTCAGTTTAAAAATTAAAGAAGAGGATTGTAACGCCGGAGGATATTTACTAACAAATCTTTCTATAATAAAAGAGTACTCCAAACAGTCCGATCATCAACAGGTCCTCAAATGGTGCAAAAAAGGCTTAGATAAAATAGTGGTTGGTAGAAACTCTAGTAAAGAATATATTTCTTATTATTTCCACTTAGAAATATATAAGAATTACCACAGTTTTTCTGAAGAACTTGAAGTGGTATTAAAAGAAGCTATAAATTATTTCGAAAAAGAACAAGATGAACGACATGTTCAAAAATACTCTATTTTGTTGGCAGACTATCTTTTTAAACATCATAAATTTAAAGCAGCAAGTTTGTATTACCAAAAAGCAAATCAGGTTCTTTTCAAACAAAAACTAATTAATAGATGGGAGGATTTATAAAATGAAAAAGAAGTTTTTAATACTTGTCCTATCAAGTACTGTCATTCTAGCTTTAAGTTTTACAACCAATATTAAACATATTAGTGAAGATGAAACTCCAAGACCAACTTCTATAAAAAGTTCTTATATCTAAAAGATTTTAAGTTTCAAGCTAGGAAGGCCGTAATCAAAAGATTATCAACTTTAGGATAAAGGCATAGCTGATTATTTAAAACCGGCCATCCGCAGTGGATTGCCGGTTTCTTTGAGTTTTTCTATAGGGTAGGCTTGTAAAGATTCCAATTCAATGATAGACAAGATCTTATTGTATTATCTATACATTTAAAACCCACTAATATATAGTGAATTTAGGTGATGATATGAAAATATACGTAAACAATGAAAAGATAATCGCAGGAATGACCATGAAGGACAATAAAGAATTAGAACAAGGAAATATGGCTCTACATACATGTGTAAATTCTGAGCACATTATAGAAAATCGCAAGAAACTAGCGATTACTTTGTCTAAGGAAATCGGTAATTTCGTTTGTGCCAATCAAACCCATAGCTCCAATTTTTATCGAGTAACGATGGAAGATAAAGGCCGTGGAGCAATAACGAAGGATTCAGCTATACCCGATACAGATGCTTTATATACTTTTGAGTCAAATATTATTCTAAGCAGTTTTACCGCTGATTGTGTTCCAGTTATTTTTTATAATAAAGTGAACGGTCTTATTGGGGTCATTCATTCTGGTTGGCAAGGAACGATTAAGGAAGTGACCTCAAAGTTATTCAGACACTTAAAAGAGGTTGAAGGCTGTAACCCTAGTGACTTCCATGTTCAAATAGGTGCTGCACTAAGCCAAGAAAAGTTCGAAGTGGATGCGGACGTCTTTGAAAAGTTTAATGACTTGGGCTATGCAAATGACTTCATGTATTATAAGGAGTCTACCCACAAGTATCATATCGACAATCAGTTAACGGTGAAAAAACAGTGCGAGCTCGCTGGTATCCCCACAACTCAAATTGCAATTGATGCAACTTGTACATTTATAAGCCCTGGAGGATTTTCTTACCGGGAGGATAAACATGCTGGCCGACATCTGAGTTTTATTATGAGAAAAGATTAATCATCTAAAAAGCACATTGAGGTTGATGTGCTTTTACTTATTCCCTTTATTACATGCCTCATTAATTTGGATTATTTTCATATACTTCTATGATCAGACTTTTCATTGAAAGGAGAGAACGACATGGATGTATATGTTAGATCCAGGGATTCGCTTTGGTATTATAGTCAATTATTCAAGATACCTTTTAAGCTTATTATTGATTCTAATCGGGATATTAACCCTCAAATACTATCGATAGGTATGCGTGTTCAAATTCCAGGATATATTACTACTCCATATCAGATTAGATCTGGGGAGTCGTTGTGGTCCATTGCTAGTAGCAGAAACCTTCCACTGGATGCTCTTTTTTTAGTTAATCCTACACTTAACCCAGCGTTACTAAGAATCGGACAGACAATTAACATTCCCGTAAGAGTAACTTGGAGAATTGTGAATGGAAAACAGGATTATGATCATAGCACAATGATGAATGATATTAGACAATTACACACTGTCTATCCCTTCTTAATCGTATCATCTATTGGTAATTCAGTTATAAATCGACCAATACCAGAAATACTCATAGGTAGTGGTGAAAAGAAGGTTCATTATAATGCTTCCTTTCATGCGAATGAATGGATTACAACTCCCGTCTTATTGACCTTTTTAAATGATTATGTATTGTCTCTCACTAACCAAACCGCCATTCGAGGCCTCCATACATTTCCATTGTATTCACAGACCTCCTTATCCATAGTTCCAATGGTTAATCCAGATGGTGTGGATCTTGTATTGAATGGTCTCCCTGAGGAAAGCCCTTGGAGAAGTAGAGTAATGGAATGGAATAATGGCAGCTCTGATTTTTCCGGATGGAAAGCAAATATTCGAGGCGTCGATTTGAATGATCAATTCCCTGCTGAATGGGAATTAGAACGTGCTCGTAACCCTAAAGTACCCGGACCGAGAGATTTTGGAGGGGAAAGTCCCCTTTCAGAACCAGAAGCAATTGTCATGGCAGATTTGACGAGGACTCGCGATTTTGCAAGAGTTCTAGCACTTCATACACAAGGTGAAGTTATCTATTGGGGTTTTAATAATCTCGAGCCACCAGAATCTGAAGCAATGGTCGCTGAGTTTAGTAGGGTCAGTGGATACGAGCCTGTGCAAACAATTGATAGTTATGCAGGCTATAAAGACTGGTTCATCCAGGATTGGCGCAGACCAGGATTTACTGTCGAGCTTGGCACAGGTATTAATCCACTGCCCCTCACCCAATTTGAAGAAATTTATGAAGAGGCATTAGGAATTTTCTTAGCAGGCTTATATGTGTAAATTTTGTTAAACGAGTAGCATACATGTTATAACAGTCAGTGATCGCGATATGGTATCGCGACCACTGACTAAATTATGCTGCTTCAAAAAGAGAATTTCTATAATGGAAACTATATACTCCAATCCCCGAACACTAAAGAGATTAACCAAATAAAGAAAACTAATCCCACAAAACCAAGTTCTAGAAAGTGTATTCTTAATACCTTTTCATAACTCTGTCTTGCTTGTTGAACACCTAAAAAGTCTTCGTGATGAATAATATAGACAAACCCACATAAAAAAACTAGTCCAGATAAGCAATATATACCACCTTCTAGGGTCATTACATTCATACCGCTTATTTCGGCAAAAGTATATCCTAGATCTTTCGTGAATAAATAGGAGAAGATTATTACTATAAATAGTATCAAGGACAAGCTAAAGAAATGATTTCTATAATCAATTAGACTCATAAGTCTTCGGATTTTTGCAGTATTGGGTTTTAGTTGTTCATCATCCTCTGTTTGCACGTCTTCATGATACATCGCATAGAGGAAAGCTGCTACAACCATTCCACAAAATAGCATTGGTGATATTAAACGCACGGCTAGCCCAAAGTCAAAAATAGAAATGATAGCTAAAATTATTAAGAGACCTATTAATAACTTCCCTCCCCATTCCTCTCGTTTTCCCCATATTTTGCGAATATACACTCGATTATCTTGTTTAACTCTATGACTCTTCCGTATTTTTATAATTTGAGTCTTTTTAAATTTAAAGAAGAAATAAGAGATAACGATCAAACATATCCCTAATATCAAATTAACAAATGCCTCTCTTGGATAGGGAACAGTCGAATCATATGTCTCTACAATCCATAGACCATCCAATACAATACAGAATAGACCAATTATAAAAATATATGGAGCAGTTACTAATAATATTCTTCACTTCCTTTGCTAGCTTTCAATGAATAAATTGTACCATGCCTTTTAACGATTCCAATAAGTCCTACGAATAGCAAATTGGAATTTGGGACAATATATATTGCTTGCAAAAAATGAGGCTTCATAAATTACAAGCCATGTAATATTGGACACCTACATTTAGATAGCTTAAGTAAATTTTCATTTCGCAAACTGACCACTACATTTTTCACTAAATTGATACTTTTAAAAAGACCAATTCCTTGCTAATGTAATTATTAACTTTTAAAAATAATTCGAAAAGGAAGGTTTTATCTATGCAAAAAACAGCAAGTTACTCCCAAGTACGTACTTTTGACTTAATTATCACCTCTATGTTAATCGCACTTGTCTTCGTTGCTACTATTTTGTTAAACATTAAGTTACCTATCACAGCTAATGGGGGGTTAGTTCATCTAGGTACGGCTGTACTCTTTATCTCTTCGATTTTATTTGGCCCTAAAAAAGGTGCTATTGCTGGTGCTGTAGGTATGGGATTATTCGACTTAGTAGGTCCTTGGGTTTTATGGGCACCAATTACGTTTGTAGCACGCGGTTTGCAGGGATATATCGTGGGTAAAATTGCTTGGTCGAAGGGGCGCAATGGAACTAGTTTAGCAATCAACTTAATAGCAACAATTGTGTCGATTCCTTTTATGCTAGTTGTCTATTATCTGGGTGAAGCAATCATCTTTAAAAGTTGGATTATACCAGCAGCCTCTATCCCTGGAAACATTGTACAAAATATTGTGGGGCTCTGTGTTGCTATCCCAGTTTGTGTTGTACTGAAAAGAATTCCGTATTTCAAATAGTTAAGTAAAGAGGGACTAAAGAAATTATTTTCTCTAGTCCCTCTTCTCCAATGATTAGATCAATTTTGCCAATATGTTCTAAATGATGACATACCGTTTAGCATTAATGCTACTAACTAATACTATTTACAATTTTCATCTTTAGATTTGAACGTTTTACAGCAAGTATCTGCAGAATGACTAGCCTCTTCAGAAATAGAGCGGTAATCAAATTCAGAAGCGAACTCTGTATTATTGTGGTTAGCATGGTCCATATCTATTTCAATTTCTTCAGCACCACAAACATTCCCTTTAGCGTGGAAAATACAATTTGATACAGCACATTTCACTTCTACATTTGGCATAACTGTCCTCCTCATTGATATGTTTTAAGAAATACATAAATGTATTCCTTATAGAATATCTTGTCCAATTGAACGGTTTTAATTTATACTAAATTTTCGGGTGGAACTCGGAGCTGTTTGGGTGAAACTCCGGTGGGCTTGGGTGAAACTCGTGATCTTGGGTGGAACTCGGAGCTATTTGGGTGGGACTCGGAGGATTTTAAATTACTCCATCTTCTAGAATTAAAAAGAATCTTTAATCCATCAAAAGACAGATTAAAGATTCTACATTTTTAAGAATTAATTATAAACTTTCTCTTTCTTACTTGGAAGAAGTGTCTCTGCAGTTGAAGCATGAACTTCTTGTAAAAGCTCCGGATTCTCCATTAACGATGTACCATAAGAAGGAATCATTTCTTTAATCTTGGGTTCCCACTCATCTATATGTTGCGGGAAACATCTATAAAGTATCTCGATCATGGCATGTACAGCGGTCGAAGCTCCTGGTGAAGCTCCTAATAATGCGGCGATAGAGCCGTCCTCTGCGGTAACAATCTCTGTACCAAATTGAAGTGTACCTTTACCACCCGTCTCCGTGTCTTTAATAACTTGAACACGTTGACCTGCAACTACTGTATCCCAGTCTTCGAGTTTAGCATTGGGGATAAACTCACGTAATTCTTCAATACGTTTTTCTTTTGACAACATAACTTGTTGGATTAAATATTTTGTCAAGGACATCTCTTTCGCTCCTGCTGCCAACATAGTTGTTAAGTTATCTGGTTTCACAGAAGTTACTAAATCCATCATGGAACCTGTTTTTAAAAACTTCGGCGAGAAACCTGCAAATGGTCCGAATAACAACGATTTTTTATTGTCAATAAATCGAGTATCAAGATGCGGAACAGACATTGGTGGAGCACCAACTTTAGCTTTCCCGTACACTTTTGCATGGTGTTGTTCTACAACTTCTGGTTTGTTACATACTAAGAATAGTCCGCTTACTGGGAATCCTCCAATATGTTTCCCTTCAGGTATGCCAGATTTTTGTAGTAAATGAAGGCTTCCGCCCCCACCGCCAACGAAGACGAATTTTGCCGTATGGTATTCAATTTTACCTTCAGCTTCATTCTTTACTTTTACTTCCCACTTGCCATCAGTTGTACGTTTAAGATTTTCTACACTATGATTATAATTTATATCAACTTTTTGATTTTTTAAGTGGTCAAGTAACATACGTGTTAAAGCTCCAAAGTTAACATCCGTTCCAGAGTCAATTTTTGTAGCTGCAATTGCTTCTGTTACTGGACGATCTTGCATAATAAGCGGAATCCATTCTTTCAGTTTTTCTGGATTATCTGAAAACTCCATTCCTTGGAATAGAGGATTATTTGACATTGCTTCAAAACGTTTCTTTAAAAATGCGACGTTGTCTTCTCCTTGTACCATACTCATGTGAGGTAAAGGCATGATAAAGTCTTCTGGATTATTTAGTAACTTACTATTTACCAGATAAGACCAAAACTGCATAGAAAGTTGGAACTGTTCATTAATATTAATAGCTTTAGTAATATTCATAGAGCCGTCTGGATTTTCTGAAGTATAATTTAGCTCACACAGTGCTGCATGCCCTGTTCCAGCGTTATTCCATTCGTTAGAGCTTTCTTCCCCTGCTTTATCGAGTTTCTCAAATACTTTAACTTTCCACTCTGGTTTTAATTCCTTCAATAATGTTCCTAA
>Ga0209013_10006191_pt1 | contig 10183 bp, 10 predicted proteins | sample Cruoilmetagenom2_FD_187291 | JGI IMG/M metagenome (GOLD analysis project Ga0209013, IMG submission 187291) | Oil polluted marine microbial communities from Coal Oil Point, Santa Barbara, California, USA - Sample 2 (SPAdes) (version 2) | ecosystem: Environmental > Aquatic > Marine > Oil seeps ...
ACATCGGGACTTACTATTAATACATTATTTAAAGAAAGGATAGATCTGCGCAGTGATTTGTTTCGCATAAATACAATGCCGATTGAACCAAATACACCAACTATTGTTGCTATTAATGCAGAAAGTAAAGCAACAATTACTGTATTGAGAAGTATCATGATCAAACGAGTATCTGAAAAGACAGCAGAATAATGTTCCCAAGTAAATGATTCAAAATTATTCATATTTCCACCACTATTAAACGAGTAAAAAATCAGATATAAGATAGGCGTATATAAAACGATAAATACAAGGGCTAAGTAAAACTTCGCTGACTTACTTGTTTTTTCCATTTGCATAAGCCCCCTTATCACGTTGACCAGTAATGATCATTATAATTACCATAAAGATGATTAAGAAAACGGCGATTGTGGAACCCATTCCCCAGTTTTGGGTAACTAAGAATTGCTGCTCAATAGCTGTACCCAAAGTAATAACTTTGTTCCCCGCGATTAATCGAGTAATCATGAATAGCGAAAGGGAAGGGATAAATACAGCTTGAATTCCAGCTTTTACCCCATTAATAGTTAATGGTAGAATCACCTTTGAAAATGTCGTCCAGCTAGATGCACCTAAATCTCGACTAGCATCCATTAAGGAAGGATTTAACTTATCCAATGAATTAAAAATAGGTAAAATCATAAATGGGATAAATATATAGACTGATACAAAAACGAAACTAAAATCTGTAAATAAAATTTGTGTTTCTTCCAACCCAAATACATTTAGAAATGCATTTACAGGCCCATATAAACCAAAAATCCCGATAAAAGCATAAGTTTTCAATAATAAATTTATCCAAGAGGGAATGATGATTAACAGCAACCAAAGCTGTTTATGTCGCGTTTTTGTTAGCAAATATGCTGTTGGATATGCAATAAGTAAAGTAAAAAAAGTTATAAGAAATGCATACCAAAACGAACTCAAGGTTAACTTTAAGTAAACTGAAGTAAAAAAGTTTTGATAATTATCTAAAGTGAAGTTTCCACTTAAATCGAAAAAGGAATAATATGCAATTAAAGCAATGGGAGCAACAACAAATAATACAATCCACACATAATAAGGTATTAAATAAAATGCTTTGGTAGTTTTAGTTTGCATATGCGTCTTCTCCATAAGACTCGAGACGTTTGTCAAATTCTTCTTCTGTTTCATTTAAACGCATAACGTGAATAGCCTCCGGGTCGAAATCTAAACCAATAGAAGCACCAACGTCTGCTTTTTTCGTAGAATGTACTAGCCATTCATTTCCCTCATCATCGTAAGTAGAAAGTTCATAGTGAACTCCTCTAAATAATTGTGTATCTACTTTTACCTTCATTTTCCCTTTGTCAACAGCTGTTATTTCTAAATCTTCTGGACGAATGACGATATCTACTTTTTCGTTTGGATTTAGTCCTTGATCCACACATTCAAACTCTTTGTCACCAATTTTTACGCGGAAATCAGCGACCATTGTACCAGAAACAATATTTGACTCTCCGATAAAGTCAGCTACATAGCGATTAATCGGCTCATCATATATATCCATTGGAGTACCACTTTGTTCAATTTCGCCTTCATTTAACACGAAAATTTCATCAGACATTGCCAATGCTTCTTCTTGGTCATGTGTTACGAATATAAAAGTTTTGCCAAGTCTTTGTTGAAGCTCACGTAACTCATATTGCATTTCAGAACGTAATTTTAAATCTAATGCAGAAAGGGGCTCGTCCAATAGAATGATTTCAGGATCATTTACAATGGCACGTGCAATTGCTACACGTTGTCTTTGTCCGCCTGACATTTCAGCAATTTCTCTTTTTTCATAACCTACTAAGTTAACAAATTTCAAAGCTTCTATTACTTTTTGTTCGATTACTTTTTTGCCAAGCTTTTTAATGCGAAGACCGAATGCTACATTTTCAAATACATTTAAATGGGGAAATAACGCATAATCTTGAAATACTGTATTTACCTGTCTTTCATTGGCGGGGACATTATTAATGAGTTTGCCGTTAAAGTAAATACTTCCACTTGTAGGTTGCATAAAACCAGCGATTAAACGTAAAATTGTTGTTTTCCCACAACCAGATGGACCTAGTAAAGTATAAAATTTCCCTCGCTCTAACTCTAAGTTGATATTTTTTAATACGGTCGTTTCTGCATCATATGATTTTGTCACATTTTCAAAACGAATAATAGTATTGTCAGACATAATATACCTCCATTGTTATTTAAGTACCTTACAAATAAGAATTGTTAACGACATAGATTACCTTTGAAATTTCTTCCGCTGCATTTTGTAGAAGATGATTATCAGAAGCATCAAAATAAAGTGATTCCCCAGCTGTAGCTATATAGTTTTGTTTACCTATAGTGAGTGTCACTTTCCCTTGTAGCACGTATATGAAAGTCTCGGAAAGAGAAGGTTCGAATTGTTTAAATTGTCCCCCAATATCCAATGAAATTAGTACTGGCTCCATTTCATTTTCATTGGATTCTGAAATTAGCCAATGAAGCTTGTACTTTTTTTCATCATCCAAGTAAATAGTTTGTTCTTCTTTCGGGTAATACACTTTCGTGCGAGAATGATCATCGTCATCAAAAAAATCTTTTGGCTTGGAACCTAGGACGTTTAAGATTGAAAACAATGTTTCGATAGAAGGAGAGTTTATATCTCTTTCCAATTGAGATATAAAACCTTTACTTAAATCGGTTCTTTCACCTAATTCTTCTTGTGTCAGACCTTTTTTTAAGCGCAACTGTTTAATTTTTTTCCCAATTTGCATATTTTTAGGCTCCTTCGGAAATAAACTAGTATTTTTTCAAACAAAGTTTATTTTAACACAACTTAAAGTTTACTTTAACAATTTATTTGAGGAATATCAAAATTTTTTTCTTTAACAGAACAAACGCTATTTTTGAAGAATGCATATACTAATGAATGCTGAAAGAAAGAAGGGATATAGGCAGTGAAGTTACGTACTAAATTACCGTCATTTCCAATGGATCCGAGATGGATAAATGGACAGATAAACAATGACAGACTAATAGGGGAAAAGCCCGTCCTAGTTTACTTTTGGTCAGTGAGCTGTTCATTATGTGGAGGAGCATATAATAACATTAGGTTGTGGAAAGAAAAATATAAGGAGAACTTTCATGTAGTAGGCATTCATATGCCAAGATCTAGAGATGACTTATTCGAGAAGCCTATTCTAGATGCAATTCAACGTGGAAGGATGAAGGATTCTATTTATTTGGATCATGAACTAATCGTGACTAATCAATTTCAAAATCGAGTCGTTCCATCTTTTTATTTGTTTGATAAGAAAGGATTATTAAGGCATATGCAAGCAGGAGAAAAAGGAATGATGATGTTAGAAAAAAGGCTGCTTATGCTTATAAATGAAAACATAAAATAATGATTAAATTCTCTATCAATTAAAGGATTGGATATGTTAAACTTATCGCATTAGATATGTAGGAGGCATTTAGGATGCACAAAGAATTTGTTGTAGTCGGTTTAGGTAGATTCGGTGGTAGTATTGTCAGAGAGCTGATTGATCAAGGAGCAGATGTTATGGCAATTGATATAGCATCTGAACGTGTAGATGAGTTTGCGACCATTGCCACTCAGGCGGTAGTTGCTGATACAACAGACGAAGCTGTGCTGAAATCATTGGGTATTCGAAATTTTGAACATGTTATTGTTGCTATTGGAGACGATATTCAATCTAGTATTTTGACTACCTTAATGCTAAAAGAGATTGGCGTTAAGAAAATTACAGTCAAAGCACAAAATGATTACCATGAAAAGGTGTTAAGAAAAATTGGAGCAGATCAGGTAGTACATCCTGAAAGAGATATGGGTATTAGAATTGCAAACAATATTCTTTCCAACAATGTATTAGACTATCTTGAACTTTCTGATGAACATTCTATTATGGAAATAAGAGTCAATGAGAAAATAGCAAGTAAATCACTTATTGATTTAGATATCCGTGCAAAATATGGCATTAATATTGTGGCGATTAAACGAGGGAATAATATTATAGTTTCTCCACAGGCCGATGAAAATCTAATACTTAATGATGTGTTAATCATTATTGGAGCGGACGTAGATATTATACGTTTTGAAAAGAAAGTATTATCTTAAAAAAAGTATAAGTTATATAAAAGAGACTGTTTGTGACTCATGTCATAAACAGTCTCTTTATGTATTAGTGAACTAATATATAACCCAAAGAAATCATTCTCCAAGTGTAAACCGAACACATAATTACTATTTCTCGTGAAATACTAGGTTTACGAGGAGGTGTGAAATGTCCAAAAAACCGGTTAGTACCAATAAGGAAGATGGTCACTTAGCATGGTGGCAACTATCTCTTATCGGAGTAGGATGTATTATTGGCACAGGATTTTTCTTAGCTTCTAGCATAGCCATCCAAATGACTGGTCCTTCGGTTATATTGGCTTTCACTATGGCAGCTTGTGCTACCTATATTGTGTTTGAGGCACTTGCTAAAATGTCAGCGAATGATCCACAAAAAGGATCATTTCGAACTTATGCCAAAAAAGCTTATGGACGTTGGGCGGGATTTAGTAGTGGGTGGGTTTACTGGTGTTCTGAAATATTGATCATTGGTAGTCAATTGACAGCGATATCTCTGTTAACCAAACTTTGGTTTCCAAAAGTAGCTCTATGGATATTTGCATTAATTTATGCAATTTGCGGATTGTTAGTGTTATTCATAGGAGCAAAGGCATTTGGAAAACTAGAAAGTGTATTCGCAGTGATGAAGATTGCTGCTATTTTTATGTTCATCATAATTGCAGTATTGGCATTGACTGGAGTAATAGATGGCAACCCTAAAGATAATATTCCAAGTACATTAGAAGGTTTCTTTCCGAAAGGAATTTTAGGTTTTTGGAGTGCTCTTCTATTTGCATTTTATGCACACGGTGGAATTGAAGTAATGGGTGTCATGGCTATTCATCTGAAAAAGAAAGAAGATGCACCAAAATCGGGTAAGGTCATGTTAGGATTACTTGGTATAATCTATGTCACGTCTCTTATTTTGGCGTTATTATTAATGCCATATACTAAATTTAAGGATGACAAGAGCCCATTTGTTACAGCATTATCCGGTTTTAATCTGGATTTTTTTCCTCATGTTTTTACAGCGGCTATTATTATTGCGGGTTTTTCAACTATGTCAGCATCCCTATTCTCAGTTACGACAATTCTTACTACCTTATCTGAAGAGGGGGATGCACCAGCCATATTTAGTAAGCAAACAAAAAAGAAGTTTAAGATGCCTTTACCAGCAATAGCTCTAACTTCTGTAGGTCTTATTCTTTCGATAGTTACTTCCTTGTTGCTACCAGATAAAGTTTATCAGTATATAACTACTGCAGCCGCATTGATGTTGCTTTATAATTGGCTGTTTATCTTAGCTATGTATCACAGGCTAGTGGACACAACGAAAGCTGATAAGGTAAAAAGAGTAATCGGTATTATTCTTGTTTCGGCAGCTGTCAGTGGGGCGCTTTTTCATTCAACTAGTCGACCAGGTTTCTTCATCAGCCTCATATTCCTATCAATTATCGCGATCATCGTATTATTTTTACGCAAAAAGTGGAAAAAAGAAGAGGTTTAAAAAAGTAATTGATAAGCTTGAATGCCAAAATAAATTCCGAAACCAAGCATGGACAAAGAGGAAATGATAGAAATGATAACTAAAAATTTATTGGAAAGAAATTTCCGTGCACCACTAGATAGGAAAGCCATAAAAGTATCCCATAAAATAATACCCCCAATAATTGCAAAGCTATATAAAATGAGTTGACTATCCGTAATTTTTTGAGAGGCTTCAGCTAGTACTGAACCAAATATTCCTAACCAGAAAAGAATGGTTAAAGGGTTTAGCAAAGACAAAAGAAATCCTGAAGATAATGACTGTCTAAATCTAACTCTTTTCTCTTTATGGAAATTTAACTTAATCTTATGGAGCGTTAGTAGACTTTCTATCCCGGTGTAAGTTAGAACAAAGCATCCAAAGGACCATAGAAATATTTTGATATATGGAGAATCCACAAATTGTCCCACTCCAAAATAGACTAAAACCATATATAAAATATCAGCCAACAAAGCACCAAAGCCAAAAATCCATGCATGAAAGAATCCGTTCTTTATACCTGTATTTAATTGTGCCGCATTGACAGGTCCCACGGGTGCCGCTAAGGAAATACCTAAAAAAATATAAGTAAATATTGAGTTCATACTAGATGCCTCCATTGAAATGATATCCATGTATGATATTCAAAAGAGGGGACACGTACAACTAAGTTTTAGGGAAAAAAAATAACCTCAGAATTTTAGATTCTGAGGTTATTACTTATACTTCCATAATAATCGGAAGTATCATTGGACGACGTTTCGTCTTTTCATATAAATAAGGACTTAGAACGTCTATAATTTCATTTTTTAATTCAGACCATTCAGTCTCTTTACTTTGAATAGTGTATCGTAAATGTTTATTCAACATTTGTTGTGCCTCATTAATCATTGTTCCTGATTCACGCATATAAACGAAACCACGAGAGATAATATCAGGACCTGATACAATTTTTTTCTTCTCCATATCAGCACTTACTACAACAATAACTAAGCCTTCCTCTGATAAGACACGACGATCACGAAGAACAATATTACCAATATCTCCAATTCCACTTCCGTCAATATAAATATCGCCAGAAGGAATTCGGCCAGCAACATGTGCTTCATCCGCACTCAAGGCAAGTACTTCTCCGTTTTCCATAATAAAGGTATTATCCGGATCTACATCGCAATCTACTGCTAATTCAGTATGAATCTTCAGCATTCGATACTCTCCGTGAATCGGCATGAAGAACTTAGGCTTCATAAGACGAAGCATAAGCTTATTCTCTTCTTGTGAACCATGCCCGGAAGTGTGAATATTGTTTAATGAACCGTGGATTACTTCTGCTCCTGCACGGAATAGTAAGTTAATCGTACGATTGACACTTGCTCTATTTCCAGGGATAGGTGAAGAAGAAAATACTACTGTATCTCCAGGTTGAATTTGAATTTGTCGATGTGTACCGTTAGCGATACGAGATAATGCTGCCATCGGTTCCCCTTGACTACCTGTACAAAGTATAAGTACTTCGTTCGCTGGTAATCGGTTCAATGCGCTTACATCCACAAACGTTTCTTTTGGAGCTGTAATATAACCAAGTTCACGACCGATTGTCATAGCATTATCCATGCTTCGACCAAAGACAGCAATTTTACGTCCGTGAAGAACAGCTGCGTCGGTTACTTGTTGAAGTCTATGAATATTAGATGCAAAAGTAGCAAAGATAATACGACCATCTACCTTACGGAAAATAGAATCCATGCTTTCTCCGACTTTACGCTCTGACATTGTAAAATTAGGGATTTCTGCATTTGTACTATCTGATAGTAAGCATAGCACTCCATCTTTTCCGATTTCAGCCATCTTTGTTAAGTTAGCTGGTTCACCTACAGGTGTGAAATCAAATTTAAAGTCACCCGTATGCACAATATTGCCGGGGGGTGTTTTTACCACTATCCCAAATGCATCTGGAATACTATGTGTTGTACGATAGAAACTTACAGAAGTTTTTCTAAACTTGATAACATCTTCTTCTTGAATAACGATCATTTTTGTTTGGCGTAGTAAGCCATGCTCTTCTAATTTATTTCTTAATAAACCAAGGGCAAGCTTTCCTCCGTAAACGGGTACATTAATTTGTTTTAAAAGATAGGGAATACCACCGATATGATCTTCGTGACCGTGAGTGATAAAGAGTCCTTTAATCTTGTCCACATTTTTTACTAAATAAGTGTAATCAGGAATTACATAATCAATGCCGAGTAAATCATCCTCTGGGAATTTAATACCAGCATCGATTAATATTATTTCATCTTGGAATTGAACGCCATATGTGTTTTTGCCGATTTCGCCTAGTCCGCCGAGGGCGAAAACCGCAGTTTGGTCATTTTTTACAAATTTCATATATTAAATCTTCTCTACTTTGTAATTCTCGCCGGCTTGTTCGTACTCTAAATGATTACCTTCAAGCAACTGAATTAATTCGATATTATATTTGCGGTCTATTAATAGCGCACGAACTTCGCGCTCAGTTTCAGCCTCTACATATAAACATTGTGTGTTTTCGCGAACTGGTACTTCTAGTACATTCTCTTGATAATAAACTTTAAAAATCATTTTATACTCTCCTTTTTCACGTTCAAAATAAATCAATTCTCTTTATATTATCATGACACTTATTTAAAATAAAGAAAAGCCCTCCATTTTAGAGGGCAAAAGTATTTTACCTGCGTTACGAGTAGTGTAATATCCCGATTTTAAGCCTTGTCCTAAAACTTTGGCGTTAGCGGGAGATTAAATTTACGTAAGCGGTCAAATGTTAAAACTATCAATCCTGTAGTGAAAAACTGAGGATTGAAGCCTACTTTAAGCAATCGTTTTGTTTCTAAGCATTCCACCGAGCCGTCTCAACCATTTCCTTTTCAGGCGTTTCAACATGGCTATTCACTCCTTATAGAGTATTATATACGCAAGAGTGAAATGTGTAAAGGATTATGACTGAAAAGTCAAATAATTCGCATTTTAGAATGGAGGATTTTTATGAAAAACAAAATTTTATTTTTTGATATTGATGGAACGATTTTAGACCATGATAAAAATATTCCCGATGGAGTAGAAGAGTCACTTCAAAAGGCCAGAGATAATGGACATGAAATTGTCATATCGACTGGACGCTCTCCTTTTACTGCTCAAGATGTTTTAGATCGATTGAAAATAGATTCGTTTGTTTGTTATAATGGCCAAATTGTTCAGTTCAGAGGAGAAGTATTACATAAAGGGATTGTTGAGAGGGAAGAGTTGGCCCGACTAACGGAGTTTGCGAACAAAAGAAAGCAACCAGTTGTGTATATGGACAGTGATGAAATGGTTTCTAGCTTTCCTGATCACCAAGATGTATTCGATAGTATATCTACACTGAAAATAAATTTCCCGCGTTATGCAGAGGATTTCTATTTGACGAATGATATTCATCAAGCGCTTATCTTTTGCAGTTTAGAGGAACAAAAGGAATATGAACAAGCTTTTCCAAATTTAAAATTTGTCCGCTGGCACCGTGTTTCCTGTGATGTTCTTCCTAAAGGGATTTCAAAGGCTAAAGGGATGGATCTTTTGTTAAAACATATTGGAAGAGGACCCGAAGATGCGATAGCTTTCGGTGATGGCCTAAATGATATAGAAATGCTTCAGTTCGCTGGTACAAGTGTCGCAATGGGGAACTGTGTCGAAGAGTTAAGGGAACATGCTACCTTTGTTACGGATCATGTATCAGAGAGTGGGCTTTCCAACGCAATGAAAAAATTAAGGTTAATTTAAGGAGTTTACTAGATGTCCAAAAAGTTTGTCCTCATATATGGTGATGCATTTGTCGATTATATTGCAGAAGATCAAAGCAATAGTCGATTCACAAAGTTTTTAGGTGGTGCGACCGTTAATGTTGCTGCAGGAGTAGCACGACTCGGAGCAGCATCTTCGTTCATAACTGTAACCGGAGAAAATGAAACATCTGAATTTGTTAGAAATGAATTAGCAGAGGAGGGAGTAGATCTATCCTTTTCGCAAATAGTTCCCGAAAAAGAGGTTAGCGGTGTATATGTACATCTCTTGGAGAACAATGAACGTCATTTTGAACGTTATGTTGATGTTACCCCTGACATCCAAGTAGACTTTTCCGCTATTAAGAACGAGATAATTCATGAAACATCTGTTTTTCATTTTTGTTCTGGTACCCTATTTCATCCTATAGCTCTTGGGACAACTAGAAAAATTGTAGAGAATATGAAAAAGTCAAATGTACTTATTTCTTTTGATGCTAACATTAGACCATTACGTTGGAGTAGTGAAGAGAGTTGTAGAGAAACCATCTCTTCCTTTTTTAACATGGTTGATATATTGAAGTTAACAGAGGAAGAATTATTCTTTTTAACGGAAACGACATCTATAGAAGATGGTATCAAATCTATGCAGCAATATAATATCGAGGCTTTACTTATTACTATTGG
>Ga0209013_10006193_pt1 | contig 10183 bp, 11 predicted proteins | sample Cruoilmetagenom2_FD_187291 | JGI IMG/M metagenome (GOLD analysis project Ga0209013, IMG submission 187291) | Oil polluted marine microbial communities from Coal Oil Point, Santa Barbara, California, USA - Sample 2 (SPAdes) (version 2) | ecosystem: Environmental > Aquatic > Marine > Oil seeps ...
GGCGCTGCGGGGCCACTCCCGGTCAGCTGGGCAAGCCGTACAGAGGCCGCAAACGGCAAGACCAGCCCCGAGGAGTTGATCGCCGCCGCACACGCGGCCTGCTACTCGATGGCATTCAGCAACATCCTCGCCGGTGCCGGCTATGTCGCTGACCAGCTCGACACAACCGGTGTGGCGACCTTCGCCAAGACCGATGCTGGGATGCGCATCACCACGATGGCCCTGACAGTTGTTGGGCAGGTCCCCGGCATACCCGAAGGGACCTTCCTCGAGCTCGCCGAGGAGGCAAAGGTCGGGTGTCCGGTGAGCAACGCCCTCGTCGGTAACGTCGAGATCACGCTCGACGCAACCCTCGCTGTGTAGCGCCCGGAGCCAGAACAGATCGGTACAGACGGCCGCGGCGACAGGCGTTTCGGCCGGCCCCAGAGCCCGGATTTGTGCTCAATTCCGGCCCCGAGCCAAGCGGCTGTTAACCGCCTGGTCGCTGGCATGTGAGGCACCGCCTCGCGTCGAGCTACCCGCCACCTGCCCATCCCGCCTTCCGATGAGTAGGAAAACCGTGATGCCGATCGCAAGGAAGGTGGCTGTGTTTCGCCATGCCCCCGAACCCCTGAAGCCCCCGAACTCCTGTGCACTCGGCGTCGTGCAAGATCGCGCAAGCCGATCGGCGGGACGCTGCCGTCGTCTTGGTGATGAGAGGCTACCTCGTCCTCGGTCGGACCTCCGAGGGCCACATCGGCTGGGGCCAGGGGGCGGCTTGGGTGGCGGTCTCCGGGAGGTAGCGTGGAGCCAGTCGGGCGAGCAGCGCCGCGGCGGTCCGGGCATCGGCAAGGGCGTGATGATGGTCGTGGATCTCGACACCCAGGTCCTCGCAGGCCTCCTCGAGTGAGTTGCGAGCACCGGCGAGCGCGGCCATCTCCTTGGTGCAGACGTAGTCGCCCGGGTCCCAGCGGTAGCCGCAGCGCTTGATCTCCTCGCGCATGAAGCCCACGTCGAAGCTGGCGTTGTGGGCCACCAGCACTTGCCCCGACAGTTGCCACAGCAGGTCGTTGACGACATCGCTGAACCTGGGCGCACCCCGCACATCGGCCGGGGTGATGCCGTGGATGTCAGCCCGACCCGGATGGCGACCCGGATCGATGAGCGTCGTCCACACCCCGACTTCCCGAAGGCCATCGTCAAGGTGCACGATCGCGATCTCAACGATGCGGTCATCCCGCGAGTTCAGTCCTGTCGTCTCAAGATCGACGACCGCCCATGCCGGCGCGTCCATATCGGCCAATGTGTCCCCCAGATATCGTGAGACTCAGTATCACCTATCAGTCGGCCGGATGTGGCAGCGGGACTGCCAAGGACCCAACGCCGCGATACCGTAGTGATATGAACGGCAGCGCTCACAACGGAGCCGGCAACGGCTGGGACCACGATGAGCCCGGTGCGATCGTCGATGCCGCGGTCGAAGCCGTCGGGCGCGAGGATCCCGAGGCGGGTCGGTGGGCTGAGCTGGCGGCCGGCTTCCTCACCGCAGGGGAGGGCCCACAGGTCCTCAGCCAGGAGCGGCTGCAGGAGTTCCTGTGGTACGGATTGCCGCGGAAGTTCCCGCTCGGGGACTGGGTTCCTATCGTCGATGGCACCGCGCGGTTCCTCGATCAGCTGGGCCTCACGCGCTACGCGGAGGTCGCCCGTTCCACCACGACACGGGAGATCCTGGTCGCTTGGGAGGCAGACGACGACGCCCTTGAGCGGTACCGCTCAGCGATGGATGCATCGGGCCTTGTGCCGTCCGACACGGAGCTGCTCGATTGGGGCGCCATCATGAGCGGCGAGGAGTACGCCGCCTACGACGCGGTGGCGCAGGCGCTCGAGGCGGCCATCGTCGCGGGTGAGCTGCATCCCGGCGCCACGGGTTGGCGCAAGACGGCGGCCTCGGTCACGCGGCGGACACTCGAGGAGCGTGTGCGACCCATGGCCGGCCCCGACAGCAAGCCCCGGCGTCGCCTGGACCTCGCGCTCGGCGGGCGTGTCGAGCACTGGATCCTCGGTGGCTACCCGGACCTCCTCCGTGACCTCCGCCGAGCCGCAGCCGCCCGATTCCTGGATGGACACGTCGCGATCGCGCCCGAACCACCATCCATGGATGCGATGCAGACTGCTATCGCACCGATGGCTTGGCTACTGGAAAGGTGCCGCGATGGCGTCAAGGCCACCGCCAAGGGCTACCTCTCTCCGCCGGTCGTGCGTGAGGCGGCCGAACGGTTCGACTGGTGGATCTTCCGTGGCCAGCCACGCTCGGAGATCGACGTGATCCAACTCACCCTTCTGCACGAGATCGCGACCCGCAACCGCTGGGTGCTCCGGCGTTCCGGTCAGATCCGAACCACCAGGCCGGCACTCGCCCTGCTCGATGACCCGGTGGATCTGTGGTGGGCCATCGTCAAGACCATCGGCGGGAGAGAGCCGTTCACCGCGATGATCAGCGAGCTCATCGCATACCGGCTGCTCGAGGGTCCGGTTGAGCACATTGGACTGGTCGGTGAGCCGAGCGAGTTGGCACAGGTCGTGTCCCCGGTCCTTCTCGAGCAGGGGTGGAGGCAGAACGGCGCGCCGATCCGGATCGAACACATCGACGAGGACATCCACGAACCACTGCGCGAGTGGCGCCTCTTCGGCCTGCTGGGGAAAGAGTGGTATGCACGGGGGGACGACCGACCAGATGGCCGACCCACGGTCTCATTGAGCGAGACCGGTCAGGTCGCGATCGCCGCCCACCTGTACGCCCGTGCCACCGAACCACGCAACGAGGTCTTCGACTGACTCCGGGCAGCGCCTGACGGCCTGCGATCAGCTGTCGGTGGCGAAGATGTCCGGCATGTCGCCGTCGGGCTGGTAGCGCATCACCGACGAGAGGTCCACACCGCGCACCGTGCCATCAGACGCATAGAAGAGGCCGAACTCATCGATGGCCGAGCGATCGGCGAAGACGCACAGGTTCACCGTGTCGCTGAGCGGCTGTGTGTCGCCGGCCTCCATGCCCGGGTCGAGCGGGCCGACCCAGGCGCCAGCAGCCGCGGTCCCGAACTGCTCGGTGCCGCCGAGGTCGTCGGGGCAGTACGAGGACGCCGGGTTCGAGCCGGCCACACCGGAGTTCGATGATGGCACGGCCGAAAGGTAGGCCAGCCCGGCCAGCGTGGGCTTCTCGGAGTGCAGTGTGTCGAGGTCGACGATGAGTTGCGTCACGTTGTCGCCGTCCTGGCTGATGAACTGGCAGACGTGCATGGAGCCCCCCAGCTCCACCTGGTTGGCGGAATCGGGAAAGAGCTGCGGCTTCAGCTCGACGACCTGTCCACCTTGCTTGGAGCAGTACTCTCCAGCGTCACTCTCGTGGCTGGAGCCGAGCGCTGCGGGCGTCACCGCCAACGTCAGCGCGATGGTCACTCCAAGGCTGAGCCCCTGCATTCGTCGCACCTGCATCCCGGACCTCCGTGATCGTTCTTGCGCAGCGCGTCCATGCGCACGCTGGTCATATCGGACTGCACTATCGCCCACCCAGCCGCGGATGTATCGACTACGGCCGTCCCGCGCAGACATCGCCAGAAGTCCGGGCGCCGAACGCAGCGATATCCGCCTCGTCGGATCGCGTTGCCGCGACCGGCAACTCATGGTCGTCATATGAGCCGAGGATCGCCGCCGAGCCGATGACGAGCAGGTTCGGTTCGCCGATGATCTGGGAAGCGGCCCGGAGGATGTGTTCCAACTGGTCGCGCTTCACGCGTCGACCTCCACTGGCCGGGCCACTGTCCGGCGGTGCCTCGACGGGTGGGTCTGCTCGAAGGCCGCGAGTGTCGCCTCGCGCTCAGCGCGCGTCAGCAAGTTGAGCCAGGGCGAGTTCTGGCGAAGTTCGCGCGCGTGAGGGGCGGTGTTCACCATCTCGCGCATGACCGCCTCGGGCCCCTCCCAAGTGAGGGTGCCCCACTCCTCGAGCCAGCGACGTCCGGCCGGCTCGCCTTCGAGCAGCGTTCGGATCCGTCGCCGGGCCCGGGCGATGGACTTGCCCGGAGCACGGGCGACGTGCGCAGCCGCCACGCGATGCAACCAGAGGCTCCTGATCTGGTCGCGCGTCATCGGGCCACCACGATTGGCCGCCTCGCGTCCGGCGAGCGTGAGCACGTCATCCCGGCGGACACGCCGATGCGTCCCGACCATGACGAATGGAAGGACCCCCTGCGAGCAGAGGTCGACGACGTGCTGGCGGGTCGTCCCCAGGAGCATCGCGGCTTGCCCGGTCGAGAGCAGGTCATTGTCGGTTCTCGGCACCATATTCCCAAAAAACAAAACGGATATCAGCATCATATGAGCCCATATCGTGCTTGTCAATGAGTGTGATAACCCCAAGAAACGCAACAGTTAGAGAACCGCGCTGACGCATGACGGCCGGCCGGCGCTTGACGGGTTCCGGACAGGGGCGCACGGTACTGGTGCCATGGCCGATGCGAAGCAGGCGACCCACGACGACATCGCTGTCTTCTGGGTCCGACGCGATTCGGAGTGTGACGGCTGTGACCGCGAGCTGGAAGGTGGCAGCTTCCTGCGACTCGAGGAGGGCAAGGCCTACTGCCTGGCCTGCGCAGACCTTGAGCACCTGTGGTTCCTGCCGCGCGGCGATGCGGCGCTGACCCGCCGTGCGAAGAAGCACTCGCAGCTCTCCGCGGTCGTGCTGCAGTGGAGCCGGAGCCGGAAGCGGTATGAGCGACAGGGACTGCTTGTCGAGGAGGCGGCACTGGCGCAGGCCGAAGAGGAGTGCCTCGCCGACGCCGATCTGCGCGAGGCGCGGCGCGAGCGATCCGCCGAACAACGAGTCCGCTGGGACGAGGGTCTCGTGGAGCGGTTCGCCGCTGCCATCCGGGGGCGTTTGCCAAGCTGTCCGGAGGATGACGCCCTCCGCATCGCCCGGCGCGCCTGTGAGCGCAGCAGCGGCCGGGTCGGCCGCACGGCCGCGGGCAAGTCGCTGTCCGACGATGCCATCGATCTCGCCGTGCGCGCTCATGTCCGCCACCAGCTCACTCCGTACGACACCTACCTGATGCGAGGCTGGGATCGCGACGAGGCCAGGCGCCAGGTGCGCGCCACCGTCGATGAGGTCATGGAGGGCTGGTCGACGCCGACACCGTGACGTCGTCGGCCACTACGGACTCGTCTCGGGCTCGGTCGGTCTGCAGGCCGCGCCATGTCACCGCGAAGGCCCACGTAAGACATCGTCGGTAGCCTGCTGTGGATGCTGGTCCGACTTACACGCCACGCGCGCATCCGCGCCCGGCAGCGACGGATCCCGGTGTTGGTGATCGAGGAGATCCATCGAGATCCAGAGTGGACTCGGCCAAGCCGGACGGACCAGAGCCGTGAGATCAGGAGCCGCCGGTATAGTGACCAAGTGATCGAGATCGTGGTCGACCTGACCGACGAATCAGTTGTCAGCGTGTGGTACAAGGTGCTGGACGTATGAACGCTACCTACGACCGTGAGGCGGACGCCGCGTATGTCGGCTTCTCGTCACGGACCTCGGCCCGCCAAGTGCAGCTGGATGACAGCCGCATCCTTGACTACTCGGCCGATGGGGCGCTCGTGGGCGTGGAGTTTCTCTCGCCCAGCCTCGGAGTCGACCTCGCCGGCATCCCGCGAGCACACGAAGTAGCCCAAGCGCTGCATCGACTGGGCCTCAAGGTGCGGTCAGCGACTCCTGACTGAACGGCGTTCGGCCCGCGGGCCGCTACGATGGCGGCATGACGTCCGGCAAGGCCACCGAGACCAGATGCGCCAAGTGTGGAGCGCGGCCGGCGATCATCATCGTCGACTCCACGCCCCTGTGCGATCGCTGCTATGACGCTCGCATCTCGGAAGAAACCGGTTGGCCGAGGCTGCCGGGGCCACCGCCCCCGGAGACGATCGTCGGGCCGGACGGGCAGCGGCATCACATCGTGTACCGGGTCTGGCGCTCGCCGGGCGGGATCGCCGTCGAGGCTGCCGAGGGCGAGCGATCGTTCGAGGGCTACCACGCCGAGGTAGTCGGTACGCACGAAGCGGACGTGGCCACGCTCGTCGAGCAGGTGAAGGCTGCTATCCGGGAGCGCATCGCACGCCAGGACCTGAGGCTCTCGCCGAGTGGCTACATGATCATGGCCGGGAACGAGCTCCTGGGCCGGTTCGTGTGGCGGGACGACGGCATGCCGTACGGGGTGGTGGTCGATGGCCGGGAGATGAGCTGGGAGGAGTTCGGGCGGGCGATGGAGCCCTTCGAGGGCTGGGAGTTCCGCATCAGCATCGACGGACTCGCTGACGACGACGAGGCCGAACCGACCACCGAAGATGCCTCGCCCTTCGCTTCACTGACCGTTCCCGACGACCGCACCCACTGACGTGCCCATAGCCAGGTCCCGGCGCTTGGCGCCGGCGCGCCGTCAGGGAGTGGCGCGCAGGATCCGGAAGCCGACTGCACGCATGACGCGCTCGATGTCGTCGGGATATGGGAGGCCGTCGAGGACGACGCCCTTGCGGCGTGGGGAGAGCAGCTCGATCCCGATGACCGAGCCATCCGCCGCGTAACTGACACCCCTGGCATCGTCGAGCGACTCCCGGTGGTGGAACGCTGCGTCGCTGACGGTCAGGTACGCAGCATCGACGGACTCGTCGTACTCGAGCAGTAGCTCCGTCACGGCTTCAGCCCCCGTCTCCACACCGTGACGACCCGTCCATCCATCGTGTCCACGACCACCTCGATACCCTCCTCGCCGAACCACCGGGTCCGAATATCACGCAACTCGTCGTGGTCCGATGAGCGTGTCTCGTCTGGGTCCTCGTACGTCCGCAACACCATCTCGACCGGTATCTTCTCACGCCGCATCTCGCGCCACGCGTGTCGGCTCATGAGGACCACCTTGAACACGAGACGCTCCTGGCCGGCGGTGAGATCGTGCGCGCACCCTATCGAGGCCGTCTTCACTGGCTCTTACCACCGTCTCTCCTGCCGAAGAGTCCTCGGCTCCGAGGCTCACGTACGATGAGGGCGATGGCTGCCAACGAGCTTGCCGCCCTCCTCGACATCAGTGCTGTCGTGGCGCTAGCGGGTCCCAGGTCCTTCGAGCGTGGCGTCGGCTACCAGGCACAGGGCCGTGTCGGCGACATCGTCGTGTCGGACGATGCCATCGAGGCGACGGTCATCGGCACCGATCCCTACTCGGTTCGCATCGCCGCGCAGGACCGCCGGATCGTCAGTCTCTGCTCGTGTCCCATGGGGGACCTGGGCGCGTTCTGCAAGCACTGTGTGGCCTTGGCGCTCGAGTGGATCGAGCCTGCGGCCGGCCGGATCTGGGGCGGGAACCCCGATCGACGAGCGCTGCCGAGTGAGCCGGTCGACCGAACCGTCGGCCTGCCTGAGGACCCGTCCGATGATTCGGTGGAGACATTCCTGGGCGACCTCGATCGCGACTCCCTGATCGAGCTGATCGTTACCGAGATGGCTCGTGACGAGGCGCTCGACGCACGCATCCGGTTGCGCGCGACGGCTGCCTCCGACTCGGGAGCCCGGCGGCTGGGAGCGGCGCTTGAACGGGCCACGACGGTCCATGCCTATCTGGACTATGCCGAGGTCCCCGCCTTCGCGGGTGATGTCGAGGCCGTCGCCGACGCGATCGAGGCGATCATCGGTGACGGACAGGCAACGGCGGCCATCGAACTCGCCGAGCGGGGGCTCCGGCGCATCGAGTCGGCCATCGAGCTGGCCGATGACTCCGACGGCTACCTCGGCGATCTGCTGCGTCGCTTCGAGGAGATCCACCTCGCCGCTTGCGGGGCCGCGCATCCCGACCCTGTCGAGCTGGCGCAGCGATTGTTCCGCTGGGAGCTCCACGGCGACTGGGACGTCTTTCGCGGAGCTGCCGAACGGTATGCGGATGTGCTTGGAGAAGCCGGTCTCGCGGAGTACCGGCGCCTGGCCGAGCCGGAGTGGGGCAGGGTGCCGGAGCGTGGTCCCGGTAGCGAGCGCCACCGGGACAAGGCCGTGGACTCCCAGAGTGAGTTCAACGTGACGTACATGATGGAGTCGCTCGCACGAGCCTCGGGTGACCTCGACGAGCTGGTCGCCGTCATGGCCCGCGACCTCTCGTTCGCCTACCACTACGTCCGCATCGCTGAACTCTATCGCGATGCCGGTCGTGGCGACGAAGCTCTCGACTGGGCAGAGCGTGGGGTCGAAGCGTTCCCGAAGCGCACCGACATCCGCCTGCGAGAGTTCCTCGCCGATGCCTACCTCGAGCGCTCTTGCGATGACGATGCCATGGCGCTCATCTGGATGGCGTTCGAGGAGCAACCGGACCTCGAGGCCTACAGACGCCTTCAGCACTACGCGGAACGCATCGACAGCTGGCCTGACTGGCGGCCCCGCGCGCTGGAGGTCGTTCGTGGCCGGATCGCTTCGCACGGGCTCGACGGCACGACGCTGGTGGACATCTACACGTGGGAGGGCGAGCTCGACGCCGCCTGGGAAGCGGCACGTGACCACGGCTGCGAACGGATCACGCTGCTGAGGCTGGCCAAGCAGAGCGAGGCGGCCCGGCCCGACGACGCGCTCGCCGTCTTCCAGGCAGAGACCGAGGAGGTGCTGCAGGTGGCGAACCGGCGTGCCTACACCGACGCCATCGGCCTGCTGCGCCGTATCGAGCGACTCATGGACAAGTTGGATCGGTCGGACGACTTTCGTGCCTACGCGACCAAGGTCCGGGCGGCCAATGCTCGACGGCCCGCCTTCTGCTCCATGTTCGACGCGGCCAGATTTCTCTAGAGCGCGAGGTGCAAGCGCAGCGCCTCCACTCGCTGGAGCCTCCATCGAAGTCAGGGCGGTTCAGCCTCGGCCTGGAGTCGGCGTGACAACGCCAGGCTTGTGGATGCGCTCTACATCGCACTTGCCGAGGAGTTGTCTGTTCCGGTCATCACACTCGACCGTGGCCTCGCCTCTGCTGCCCCGCGCGCTGAATTGCTGGAGATCTGAAGGCTCAGCCTCCGCGCAACCGCTCCGCCAGGGCAGGGGGCGCGATGACGACGACGTGGGTGGTCGCTCGTGTCAGGCCGACGTAGAGCAGCTCGTCGAGTCGGGCGCCTTCATCGGGCAACTCGCACAGGACGATGACCTCGCGCTCGAGCCCCTTGAAGCGCCGGATGGTCTCGAAGAGCACGACATCGTCCGGCTCCTCGGGCACCTGCTCGGGCGGCAGGCCCTTGGAGCGCCCCTGGTCATCGAGCGCCTCGTTCCAGAGCATGGTGTTGCCGTACTTGCGCTGCCGCCAGACGGCGCTCTTGGTCGGCGCTACGCCCGACAGGACCGCGATCCGGAAGGTGGGCACCTGCTCCTCCGCCACCAGCCGATGCAGCGTCACCCGCAGCGCCTCGACGGTCTCGGTGCCGGGTGCCGCCTCGATGACCTCGGCCGGCAGTCCTTCCTCGCGGAAGATCTCGATCTCCGCAGCATCGTCGCGGAAGCGCGAGGCCAGCCGCGCCACCGACGGTGGGTTGCGGTGGTCCTCGAACAGCTCCAGCCGCTCGAGCTCCAACCGCTCGACGACATCGGGCCGGAACAGCGCCTGCGCCGGATCGTGGAAGATCCAGAGCACACCGTGGACCTGGTCAGAAAGTAGCAAAGCTAACGACTCCAGCCAGCCCATCGCGAAGTCCTGGCCCTCGTCGATGATGACCGCGTGGTAGCGGGCGTTCTCGTCGGTGGAGATGGCAGCATCGAGCGCATCGGGCAGGGCCTGGTCCCACCACTCCTGAGGGATCGGTGTCGGGCGTGCGGGCAGTGTCTGCGCCGCGGTCCCGAGCAGCTCGCACAGTCGGTGGAACGTGGTGACGTCAAGCCCCGCGGGCGCCTTGGCATCGGCCAGGTCGCGCTGCATCGTCGTCGCCAGCCGCTGGTTGAAGCACACCAACAGTGTCCGATAGCCCTCCGCTGCGAGCCGTCGCGCACGCTCCGCCGCGAGCATCGACTTGCCACTCCCCGCCGGCCCTACGACCTCCACCTGGCGTAGCGACTTCCAGCGATTGAGGATGCGCGATTGCGTCCGACTGGCATCGACCAGCGCCGAACGGTCGTCCTCGATGCGCCCGCGCACGAGCCGATGCAGCGAAACGGTGGGCCGCA
>Ga0209013_10006195_pt1 | contig 10182 bp, 9 predicted proteins | sample Cruoilmetagenom2_FD_187291 | JGI IMG/M metagenome (GOLD analysis project Ga0209013, IMG submission 187291) | Oil polluted marine microbial communities from Coal Oil Point, Santa Barbara, California, USA - Sample 2 (SPAdes) (version 2) | ecosystem: Environmental > Aquatic > Marine > Oil seeps ...
GTAATCGCTGTTTGCGCCGTCGCCTTGCCACGGTGATGTTTGCGCCCTCTAAGGCGTCCGCCGGAGGCATCTCCTACAGCTACGGTTGCCCAAGTTACTCTTACGGATACGCCTACCCACGCTACAGCTATGGTCGCGCCTATCCGCGCTACGGCTATGGTCGCGGCTATCCGCGCTACGGCTACCGTCGTGGTTACTCACGATACGGTTATGGGCGCGGTTACCCGCGTGCACGCGGCTATGCGCGTCGGAGCGCTCGCCGCTGGTGACGCCGGTGTAAGGCCGCGCTACACGAATGCTCTCACGGGACAAAAAAGCCCCGGATATTACTCCGGGGCTAGTTCCTGTGAGGGTACAGGGAAACATGGCGGCAGATAGGGGCCCGCCGCCAATGCTTTCACATATCGCCTCGCCACCAGTTCCAAGTTGACGCAAATCAAAAGATAAGAGGCCCGGCCTGCGTTCGCATTCAGACCGGGCCTTCTAACCGCATCAGACGTTGCCGAAGTAAGGGGTGATTATTTACGCCCGGCGCGGTGTAAATGTTGCTTGGAGCGGACGTTTATCCGCGCTGATGTAGCTGCCAGTTCGCCACACACAGCTTCATCCAGGCGCGGCGGCTCGCTCGGTCGCCTGGGTACTTAGCCTTAGCGGCGTCCTTGCAAGTCATGCCGCGCATACCAACGGCTTCGGCTGGAGTTGTCTGAAGCGAAAAAGTTGAGACGAGGCCAACGGCCAACGCCGTGAGAAGAAGCTTCTTCAACATCGCTTACTCCTTGTCTGCCCACGTCATCAGCGCCGCAGGGATTTCGGCGACGCCTAGCGTGGCGTCGTTATTAGACTGCTGGGAGCTGCTTTGCGGCTTTGACGCGGATCAAGATTGGCACCCGGCTCAGAGCGGCTCGTCAGGGAGCGCCCAGGAGGGGCGAGAGCAGCCTTTCAGGGTGGCTGGAGCGGGTTCGGCTGTGTGTGCCGTCCTTTCGAGGGTGGCTCTGTTTTTTTTGGCTCAATCTTGGTCACACAGGGGCAACACGGATTGAGCAGGTCGGACACACTGTCCGCTTGCTGAGCTATTTTTTTGTTCTATTTTAAGAGCTTGAATGGTGGGCGGTACTGGACTTGAACCAGTGACCCCTGCGATGTGAACACAGTGCTCTACCAGCTGAGCTAACCGCCCGTTGTCGCGTGAATTCCTCGCGCCGCCTTGGCCCGAAGGTCTTGCGGCGCGGCTGGAGCGTGGGATTTAGCGATTGGCCCTAAGGGAAGTCAAGGCAGCAGAGGGAAGTCAAGGCAGCCGCGCCTTGAGACGCTGCCTGATTTGAGAACTTGGCTACTGAGCCGCCGGAGCCGGCTGAGCCGCTGGAGCTTCCGCAGCCGGCTTCGCCGACGAGGCGACCAATTTCTTGACCTTGGCGATGGACTTCTTCGCCTTCTTATATTCCCCCTCGGTACACGCTGCGTCGGCCTCGTCCAGCAGCATGTTGACGTCCTCGACGTCGCCCTCGCTGAGAGCTTTGGCTTCGAACCGCTCGTCGACCAGGGCCTCGGCTTTCGCGAGCTGGTCCATGCAGGCTTGCTCGTCGTCGGCAAGGGCGCCGCCGCTCATGAGCAGTATCAGGCAGGCGCTGGTCACGATGCGTGTACGCATTCCTGTCTCTCCTTGGCGCAAGGCTTACGACGCCGAAACTGAAGGCGAGGTCTGGCGCGAGTGTGGCACGCGCCGATCAACGGCCCGAATAGGACGGTGTGCTGGCCTTGTCTGTCAAGGGGGTCAGCAGCTCTAGGGCGTTTTCCTCCAGCGCGTCGAAATGCCCGATGACCGCGTCAGGCTGGGGCCCCTCGGGCGGTGGGGGGCAATAGCCGAAGTCCACGAGGATCGAGGGGACGGATGCGCCGCGCGCCGCCTGGATGTCCACCGCACTGTCGCCGATCATGACGGCGCGGGACGGATCGCCGTCGGTCAGCGCGATGGCGCCCAACAGATGGCCTGGATCGGGCTTTGATACCTCGAACGTGTCGCGCCCGGCGATGCCCCCGAAAAAGTATTCGATTTCCAAGGCTTGCAGGAGTAGGCGGGTCAGGTGTTCGCGCTTGTTGGTGCAGACGGCGAGCTTGGCACCGGCCGCGGTAAGCCGTTCCAGGACTGCGATGGCGCCTGGAAAAGGGCGGCTCTCCGCGGCGATGTTGGCCTCGTAGTGGACGAGAAAATCCGCCAGCATGGCCTCGACGTCCTCTTCCGCCGCGGTGAAGGCGAGGGCCCGTTCGATCATGACCCGGGCGCCACGGCCGACGGCCGCCCGCACGCTAGCGGCAGGTAGGGGCTCACGGCCACGTGCCATAAGGGCATGATTCAGCGCGTTGGTGAGATCGGGCGCGGTATCGATCAGCGTGCCGTCGATGTCGAAGACGATGGTGGCCCCGTTCAGCATGCGCCTCTGTCCCATGGGGCCCGCGGCCTGGCAACCTCTTGCGGCTTGACTGGTGGCGGCGTAGAGAGCGGGCCATGCAGCAGAGAACGTTCGACATCCTCAAGGAGCGTTGCCTGATCGACGGGAATTGGGTCGGCACGCCCGCGCACGAGGTGATCAATCCCGCGACCGGCGATTGCGTAGGCCAGGTCCCATCTCTGGGCCAAGCGGAAACGCGTGCAGGCATCGAGGCGGCGCATGCGGCGTTTCCCGCTTGGAGCGGCATGTTGGCCAAGGAACGCGGCGCCATCTTGCGGCGCTGGTACGAGCTTCAGCGCGATCACAGGGAAGAGCTGGCGCAGCTCATGACCGCGGAGCAGGGAAAGCCGCTCGCCGAAGCGCGGTCCGAAGTGGACTACGGCGCGTCCTTCACCGAGCTCTATTCGGAGGAGGCGAAACGCATCCTTGGCGAGATCATTCCAACGCCAAAGAAAAGCGGCCGCATGCTCGTGCTGCGGCAGCCGGTTGGTGTCGTGGCGGCGATTACACCTTGGAATTTTCCGTACGCCATGGTCACGCGCAAGGTTTCGCCGGCGCTCGCGGCGGGGTGCACGGTGGTGTTGAAGCCGGCGCCGGAGACGCCGCTCAGCGCACTTGCGCTTGCCGGGCTCGCCGAACGCGCAGGAATTCCGCCCGGCGTGTTCAATGTCGTGACCGGCGATGCGGAAACAATTGGCGGGGAGATGACGGCGAACCCCCTAGTACGGCTGATCACGTTCACCGGATCGACCGAGGTGGGGAAGCTCCTGATGCGGCAGTCGGCGGATACCGTGAAGAAACTTTCGCTCGAGCTCGGTGGCAATGCGCCCTTCATCGTGTTCGACGACGCTGATGTGGACGCGGCCGTCGAGGGCGCTTTGGCGTCCAAATACCGAAACTCGGGTCAAACGTGCGTGTGCGCCAACCGCATCTTGGTGCAAGACGGCATCTACGACCGCTTCGCCGAGGCACTCGCGGCGGCGGCCACAAATCTCAAACTGGGTGCCGGCCATGAGGACGGCGTTACGCAAGGCCCGCTCATCAACGATGCGGCGGTCGCGAAGGTCGAAGCGCATGTGGCGGATGCTGTAGCCAAAGGCGCCAAAGTGCTCATGGGCGGCAAGCGGCACGTTTTGGGGCGGACGTTTTATGAGCCGACGGTGCTGGCCGAGGTGACCCCTGAGATGCAAATCGCCCAAGAAGAGACGTTCGGCCCTGTCGCCCCGCTATTCCGATTCAAAGACGAAGATGACGCCATCGCGTTGGCCAACGGGACGCCGTACGGGCTTGCTGCGTATTTCTTCACGCGCAACCTTTCACGCGCTTGGCGGGTGGCCGAGGCGCTCGAATATGGCATGATCGGCGTCAACGAAGGCATCATCTCATCGGAGCTGGCGCCGTTCGGCGGCGTGAAGGAGTCGGGCCAAGGCCGCGAAGGCTCCCATCATGGCATCGAAGAATTTTTGGAGCTGAAATACGTCATGATGGGAGGGCTCGAAGGCTAATGGCGGACAGCGCGGCGAAGGTCGACGAATTCAAAGCCAATGCGGCGAAGGCCGCCATCGAATTGGTCAAGCCTGGCATGCGGCTCGGGTTGGGCACGGGCTCGACCGCCTACCACTTCGTTGAGGCGGTCGGCGGGCTTGTGCGCAACGGCCTTGAGGTCATCTGCGTGCCCACGTCCGAGGCCACGCACGCGCACGCCGAAAAGCTTGGCATTCCGCTGTCGTCTCTCGACGAGACCCCGCAGCTCGACCTCACCGTCGATGGCGCCGACGAGATCGACGACCAACTCCGTCTGATCAAAGGCGGAGGGGGCGCGCTTCTGCGCGAGAAGATCGTGGCGACGGCGTCGGATCGTATGGTGGTGATCGCCGACGACAGCAAGGTTTCGAAGACGCTCGGGTCGCACCCGCTGCCTATCGAAGTGGTGCGGTTCGGTTTGCGGGCAACCATGCGGCTGATCGAGGCTTTGGCGGCCGAGGCCGGCTGCGAGGGCGAGATCCGGCTTCGGCCGGGGCAGGGCGATGCGCCGTATGTCACCGATCAAGGAAACCTCATCGTCGATTGCGCCTTCCACAAGATTCCCGAGCCCGAAGTATTGGCCTTCGCAATGAAGCGGGTTCCCGGCGTCGTCGAACATGGCTTGTTCTTGGGGCTGGCCGACATCGCGATCATTGGCGGTGCCGATGGGGTCCAAGCGATCCACCATCCGGGAGCATGAGGCGATCCGTGTCTGAGTACGATTACGACCTCTTCGTTATTGGCGCCGGATCGGGCGGCGTGCGGGCCGCGCGGCTCGCCGCGGCGCTCGGCAAGCGCGTCGGCATTGCCGAGGAATACCGCATTGGCGGCACCTGCGTGATCCGCGGATGCGTGCCGAAGAAGCTGCTCGTCTATGCCAGCCGTTATGGCGGCGAGATCGAAGATGCGCGCAAGTTCGGCTGGGACTACGAGGATCTGCAGTTCGATTGGCCGACGCTGATCCACAACGTGCACCGAGAGGTCGACCGGCTGAACGGCGCCTATACGCGAACGCTGGAGAATGCCGGCGTCGACCGCTTCCTTACGCGCGCGACGGTGGACGGTCCGCACGGCGTGCGTCTTGCGGATCGCGAGGCGCCCATCTCGGCTGATTACATTTTGATTGCGACGGGCGGGTCTCCGTCAATGCCGGACGTTCCCGGTAAAGAACATCTCATCAGTTCGAACGAGTGCTTTCAGCTCGAGGCGCTTCCCGACAGCATCGTTGTTATCGGCGCCGGCTATATCGGTATGGAGTTCGCCTCGATCTTCGCCGGACTCGGTGTCGCGGTGACCGTGCTCCATCGCGGCGAGCAGGTCTTGCGGGGCTTCGACATGGATTTGCGGGACGGCTTGGCCGAGGCTATGCGCGACCGGGGTGTCGATTTGCACATGAACGCAGATATCGCTGCTGTCGAGAAAGACGGCGGCGGCTACCGGGTGGCGCTGAAGGACGGCAGCTCGGTTTGTGCGTCTCTGGTGATGGCGGCCACTGGGCGTGGGCCCAACACGAAAGGGCTGGGCTTGGAAGACGCAGGTGTGGAGCTTGGCCGGAACGGCAACGTTGTCGTCGACGAATACTCCAAGTCCTCCGTCGACAGCATCTACGCGGCGGGTGACGTCAGCGACAGGGTTGCCCTGACGCCCGTGGCCATTCGCGAGGGGACGGCGTTCGTGGAGACGGTGTTCGAAGGCCGCCCCACGGTGATGGACTATACGTTCATTCCGACGGCGGTGTTTACCGAGCCGGAGATCGGCACCGTTGGGTTGACCGAGGAAGAGGCGCGGAAGAAGTACCGCGAAGTCGACATCTATAAGTCGAGCTTCCGGCCCATGCGTGCAACAATCAGCGGGCGTGACGAGACGGTGCTCATCAAGATCGTTGTCGACGCCGCAACCGAGAAGGTTCTCGGCGTTCATCTGCTCGGACCCGATGCGGCGGAGATTGCGCAGATGGCCGCAATTTCTCTGAAACTCGGCGTTACCAAGCCGCAACTCGATTCCACCATGGCGCTTCATCCAAGTATCGCCGAGGAACTTGTCACCATGCGGCAGAAATGGACGCCGCCAGAACCGATAAAGGGCTCCGATGCGGCGGCTTGACGACAAAATCGCGCTTGTAACGGGCGGTGGCGCCGGCATTGGCCGTGCCATCTGCGAGACGTTCGCGCGCGAGGGCGCGCATGTCGTAGTCGCCGATATCGACGGCGATGCGGCAAAGGAGACCGCCGACGCCATCGTCAAGGCGAACGGCGCGGCGAGCGCACAGACTGTCGACATCGCCGACACTGCGCAGGTGAAAGCCTTGATGGACGACATCAAGCAGACACATGGCCGGCTCGATGTGCTGGTCAACAATGCGGGCGTCGGGGCGCGGGCTGACTTCCGTCATCTGTCAGATGAGGATTGGGAGAAAGTATGGGCCGTCAATCTCGACGGCACCGTTCGTTGCGCGCGCGAGGCTTTCGATCTGATGCGCGCATCCGGCAAGGCGTCGGTGATCAATCTCTCATCCGTTATGTCAGCCAAACATACGCGGCAAATGGCGGTCTACTCGGCGACCAAGGGCGCGGTGTCGGCCCTATCGCGGAGTCTCGCCGTGGAGTACGCCCCCTACGGCATCCGCGTGAACACGCTGCTGCCAGGTTATGTGGAGACGGCCTTGATCGGGCGGTTTCTGTCCAATCCGATGATCGCCAAGGCGCTGCTTACGCAAACGCCGCTGCGGCGTTTCGGAAAACCTGAGGACATCGCCAACGCGGCGCTGTTCCTCGCCTCCGACGAGGCGGCCTATATTACCGGCGCCGCGCTCAACGTCGACGGCGGCATGCAGACGACGCTTTAGGCTTTCTCCGCAGGTGACATCTGGGTTTCCTCGACGAGTTCGTCGACCACGGCAATGAGCGCCGCATGCTCGGTGCCGCCCAGTGCCTTCGCCTCCTCGTAGCGGGCCAGCTGGCGGTCCGCACTCGTGCCACGTTGGAGTATCGTGCGCACATGGGCGATTTCGGCAGAGCAGTCGAAATGAGCCGCGTCCTCGGCCACGAGCTCGAAGAGCTCTTCCATGAGATCGGAGAATGGAACCACGGCGCCCTTGCCGAAGTCCACCATGCCTTTCTCGATACCGTAGCGCTGCGCGCGCCAACGGTTCTCGCGGATGAGAAAGGGCGGGTAGTGGCGCCAGCGCTTGTTCTCGCGGCGCAAGCGATAGAGAAGCCGCAGGATGCACAGATATAACGCGGCGATGGCGACCGCGTCATCGATCCGCGGGCAGACGTCGGTGATGCGCATCTCGAGCGTGGGGAAGCGCGCCGACGGGCGCATGTCCCACCATAGCTTCGATGCGTCCTCTATAAGGCCCGCGCTGACCAGAAGCTCGATAGTGCGTTCGTACTCGCTGTAGCTCGAAAAGTTGTGGGGCAGGCCGGTACGCGGCAACTCGTCGAAGATCGAGAGGCGGTAGGACTTAAGACCAGTCTGCACGCCCTGCCAAAAAGGTGACGACGTCGAAAGTGCCAAGAGGTGCGGCAGGAAGTAGGGGGCCTGACCAAGAAGGTCGATCCGCAGATCATCGTCCTCGATCCCCACATGCACGTGCATGCCGCAAATCAGGAGACGGCGGCCCACATGCTGCAAGTCCCTGGCGATGACGTTGTAGCGCTCTTTGTCGGTGTGGTGCTGGCTTTCCCAGGAAGCGAACGGGTGGGTCGATGCGGCGATCGGCGCTAACCCGAATTCGCCGGAGATGGCACCGATGGTGGAGCGAAGTTCGACAAGCTGATCGCGCGCCTCTTGCACGGACCTGCACACATGCGTTCCGACTTCAATCTGCGAGCGCAGGAACTCAGGGCTCACCTGGCCGCGCAGCGCCTCTTCTGCCTTGGCAAGAAGCGCCGGCGGCTGCTCCGGTGCGAGGTCGCGCGTCTCCTTGTCGACAAGGAGATATTCCTCCTCGATGCCGATCGTGAATGTCGGTTCCGGAATCGCCATGGGTCACACTGTTGCACAATCGATGTGGCTGCGGGAGAGCCTAAGGCGTCAGACAATCCCTCTCAGCAGATGGCCGATGAAATAGGCGACGCTCGCCGCAAGCATGCCGATGGCGAGTGTCTCAAGACCGGCGAGCCACCATGACTTGGGGGACCAGCGGCTACGCACCGAGCCGATCGCGAAAAAGGTGACGCCGGCCATGACGGCAGACGGCAATTCCGGCGCGGTCATTCCGGCCACATAGGGAAGAAGAGGGACGCTGCCGCACAGCACGAATGCGCCGAAGGTATAGAGCGCCGCGTGGACGGGTGAGCGGGTCACGGCGGGCATGCCGTGCTCCTCCGCCATCATCATGTCGATCCACTGGTCGCGATGCTTGGTGATGACGTCGACGGCGGACTCCAGCGCCTCGCCCTTAAATCCCTTGGCCTGGAAGATCTGGCGGATCTCCTCGCGCTCGCCTTCGGGCGCGAGCTCGATATGGCGTTCCTCCATGTGGCGGAGTTGCTGATACTCGTCGTATTCCGCCTTGGTGCCCGTGTAGTTACCGGCCGCCATGGAGAAGCCGTCCGCCAAGAGATTGGCCAACCCAAGAACGATCACGACCGTGGCCGACAGCTCGGCGCCAACGACGCCCGCCATGATGGCGAAGGTGGTGACGGTGCCGTCGATGCCGCCATAGACCCAGTCGCGCAAATAGCTGACGCGGGGCCCGTGGCGGAGCCGTTTGGCGATCGCGCCGGGCGTGTGACTGTGCTCCAGCCGAGGCAAAATCTTTTTCCTTCCAACGGCCTTAAGGATTATGGGGCAAGCTTGGCTTGGGTCGGCAAAGGCCGCAAGGCCGCCTAGCCACAGTCATTTCAATCGCTTATATAGCGGGGACTTAAGTGGAGAGTTGAAGAATGTCATCGCGTTGGACCCCTGATAGCTGGCGGACGAAACCCATTGAGCAGGTTCCGGTTTACATGGACCCGGCCGCGCTCGCCGAGGTCGAGGACCAGCTTGCCTCGTTCCCGCCGCTCGTTTTTGCAGGCGAGGCGCGGGAGCTGAAGGCCAAGCTTGCCCGCGTCGCGCAAGGGGAGGGCTTTTTGCTCCAGGGCGGAGATTGCGCCGAGAGCTTTGCCGAGCACGGGCCGGACACAATCCGCGACTTCTTCCGCGTATTCCTGCAGATGGCGGTGGTGCTGACCTATGCCGGCGGATCGCCGGTGGTGAAGGTCGGCCGCATCGCCGGTCAGTTCGCTAAGCCGCGTTCGGCGCCGACCGAGACGCAAGACGGCATCGAGCTGCCGAGCTATCGCGGCGACATCATCAACGGCATTGATTTCACCGAGGAGTCCCGCTCGCCGGATCCGCAGCGCATGCACATGGGCTATCGCCAGGCGGCGGCGACGCTGAACCTGCTGCGCGCGTTCGCCCAAGGCGGCTACGCCAACCTGGAGCACGTGCATCAGTGGAATCTCGGCTTCGTCGCCGATAGCCCCGCCGGTCACCGCTACCAGGAGCTCTCCGATCATATCGCGGAGACGCTGCGCTTCATGCGTGCGATCGGGCTGACGCCGGAGAACACGTCGCAGCTTCGCTCGACGAGCCTTTATACGAGCCACGAGGCGTTGCTGCTCGGCTACGAGCAGGCGTTGACGCGCGTCGATTCCACGTCAGGCGATTGGTACGCTACGTCGGGCCACTTTTTATGGGCGGGCGATCGCACGCGCCAGCTCGACCACGCGCATCTGGATTATCTGCGCGGCGTCAAGAATCCGATTGGCGTGAAGATCGGCCCGAGCATGACGCCGGATGAGTTGATAAAGATGATCGACCTTTTGAGCCCGCAGAACGAGCCGGGTCGGCTGACGCTGATTTGCCGCTTCGGCGCCGACAAGGTCGGCGATCACCTGCCGGCGCTGATCCGCGCAGTGGAACGCGAGGGCAAATCCGTGGTGTGGGCTTGCGATCCAATGCACGGCAACACGATCAAGGCGGCCAGCGGCTACAAGACGCGGCCCTTCGATCTGATCCTGAAAGAGGTCGAGGCCTTCTTCGACATTCACCGGAGCGAAGGCACGCATGCGGGCGGCCTGCACGTTGAAATGACCGGAAGCAACGTCACCGAATGCGTGGGTGGCGCCAAGGCGCTGACCGATGCGGATTTGTCGGACCGCTACCACACCCATTGCGATCCCCGGTTGAACGCCGATCAGTCGATCGAGCTGGCCTTTAT
>Ga0209013_10006196_pt1 | contig 10180 bp, 7 predicted proteins | sample Cruoilmetagenom2_FD_187291 | JGI IMG/M metagenome (GOLD analysis project Ga0209013, IMG submission 187291) | Oil polluted marine microbial communities from Coal Oil Point, Santa Barbara, California, USA - Sample 2 (SPAdes) (version 2) | ecosystem: Environmental > Aquatic > Marine > Oil seeps ...
GGTTACAATTCGCGCTGCTTACAGGCGCGTAGCTCAGTTGGTTAGAGCACCACCTTGACATGGTGGGGGTCGGTGGTTCGAATCCACTCGCGCCTACCAAACAAATCAACCACTTACGAGAAATCCTAAGTGGTTTTTTATTGCCTATTCCACCCCAGGTTGAAAATTGGGTTGAACGCTCTAGCGGGTTGAAAGCAAACACCTCTGCAAAAAGTATGTGCGTAATGGAAAACTAAGAAACCGGATTTGACGTTCACAATGTTCATAACGTTCACGCAATAAAAAACCCGCACATGGCGGGCTGTTGGTAGCAGTTAAGCAATTTCTCGCTCTTCAGCGATCCTCTGATAAATTTCTTCCCGATGCACCGGTACATCTTTCGGCGCTTCTACCCCGATCCTGACCTGATTGCCAGTGACGGCCAAGACTGTCACCTCGATGTCATCATCGTTGCGGGTGGTCTCTCCCGTTCTTCTTATAAATATCAGCATGATCCATTCTCCTTGCTGTAAGTGAGGTCAGAGCATAGCACTATCGCCTTGTAGGACGTTTCTGAAAATACTGTAGGACAATTCTGACAAGGACCCATCCTGATCATGTGAACTGCTGACTGAATCAAATCAATGCTATAAGCGAATGGCTGGAGTTGCTCCGAAGGAGACATTCATCTTGCCGACATAAATCCGAAATGTTGGGATCGGATTGACTATCCATCTCAAGTTCAGTTGGCATTCAAGCCGGTCCCAAAACATGATCCAGGTCAAGGGACCAGTAGATACTTTCCAGAGCCACGGAATACTGACAATTATCAATAGACCCTACATGGTAATTATGAACCAGTGGGCCTATTCTATTATTAGTGATAAACAATGTGAATTTGTGTCAGTTTTTATACATGTACTTTTTTGGGGCATGTGAAGCATTAAGGTGGTATTGCTAAAGAAGGATTTGTCAAACTGAGAGGTATCCTGATATCGAATGGTGCTTCATCCATATATAAGCAAACTCCTACCCGCAATATTGTTTCCCAACTATTGATTGACGGAGAGGCCAATGAAAACCAACCGTTTCTTACTGACTATTTTACTGTTTCTGGTCTTTTCTGTGTGCCTGCCACCAATCGCCATGTCGGCCAGGCCGGGAGCGACCAATCCGGTCACCACCAGTCGCCAGACGCTGTTCAGGGACGATGAATTAATGCTTTTCAAGGCGATACCCTATGACCGTTATATGGGTTATATGTACGCCGTCCCCGCAGATGCAGATAACGACCTTACAAGTTGGACAAAGTACTACGAAGACCATGGATATGGCGATACCTATTTTGGCGCATTCAATGACGGCGATAGAAGACCCATCGCATCCGCCAGGGGGCGCACCGCGGACCACGAGCACGATTACGCGGTTTACACCTTCTTCCGGCCCGACGACGGCAAGGTGATGGTGCAACAGTATGACCCCAACGCTCTCGAACACGGCGACAGCGGCAGGAAGAACAAGTGGACTCTCTTTTCGGGATCGACCTACCCTGAGCGTTCCCTGGATATCGCGCTTGGCGACCTGGATGGCAGATCCGACGACGATGGCTGGTATCACGATGAAATCGTAGTGGTCAATACAACGACCGATGGGGATGTGGCTGTGCGCGTCATGGATCACGACGATCTCGATGTTCTGGCCTATGAAAAAATTCCTTACGACTTCCATGCCCTCAATGTCGCTGTGGACATCGGCGATCTGAACGGCGACGGCTACCTCGAGATCGTCGTCGGCATGCAGGCGGACTGGCACGGTTATAAGATCGTCGTCTACACCTTCAGCGAGGGGGGCGTATTTGAGTTCGTGAAGGCCTCTACCTATACAGGATCGGACAGTAGGGGCGGAGACTTCGATCTGGCCGTCGGCGACTTCGACCGCGATGGCAAAGATGAGGTCTTCCTCGCCAGTTCCTCAGCGGCTAATTTGATCGAGCTACTGGGAGTGGGAGCCGATGACGACCTGACCCTACATCGCGAAAAATATGTGACAAGCGCGCGGGACGGCGTGCCGAACACCCTTCGCGTGGTCTCCGGTCTGTTCAAATTCGACCCGACCGCCGGGTGGCCTTTGAGCCGGCGTCAAGCGGCGGTCTGCTACCAGGAGCCTGGATATAGCATCAACTGCTATATCTACGAGGTCCATACTAACCAGTCCATCACGGGCAACTTCGGAGCCGAAATCAGTCCTGCCGACGAAGGATGGTCCATCCCGTACGAGCCTGGATTTACCAGTATGGATCTCACAACAGGAAACTTCGTGGGGCACGGCGTGGATGAGAAGGAGACATCGCCGGTGATGGATCTGGCCGTATCTTACGTGGAATGCAAAGGGGGATCAGGCGGCGGGTCAGGTAACCAAGCTGCGGCCGGCCATGACAATTCTGAGCTCTCGTTCCGGTGAAGCAGAGCTCGAGAACAAGTGGACGTGGACAGGGGCTGAAAAGGACTATGATTATCAAAAGAATAACTGGCAGATGGCAACCACCGTAACGGCCGCGGACGGCGATGGAGACACCTACCGACTGGGCGGTTCGCCGGCCCATATCGTGATGGACAACGTCCATCGCATAGACCGCATCATACAGGAACCGCCCAAACACCTCGACTATCTGCCAATCGATTATAACGACCGAGAGGGCGAGTGGAAGGTCATCAACGTCAGCGCGTACACTACCGATTTTGCCACCAGCCTTCACGACGAGTCCGATGCAACCCTCGAAACCAAAACAACCAGCACCAGCAATTGGGACATAGGAGGAGGTGCAGAACTTGACGTAAAAGACACGGTGACGGAAGGTAACATGAAAATAGCCGGAGTCAGTGAAAGCCTCGAAGTCGATGCAAAAGTAGGACGCGACTACGAGGAGAACAAGTCCACGTACAATCTCCACTATCAAAAACAAACCAATACAGAAGATAGCTCCACGGGTGCAGACGACATCGTGCAGGGGATTATCCATACCATCGATGTATGGCGTTATCCGATAGTGGGGTATTACGATGCGGACAGCGATAACCCCTACGGCTACCAGGAGATTGTGATGCCCGGTCCCTACACGAAGATCGACAATGCGGCCGGCAAGGACCATTGGAACTGGTACCAGCCCTTCCATGAAAACCACAATCTCCTCTCCTATCCGTTTTACGATCAAACCCCTTGGAAGCCCGATGACCTGGGTTCATTCAATATCGGGGGTGATGATATGACTGTCGTAATGAACGACGACATCGTTCTCCATTGGAACGATACTCAGTTTGAGCTTGGGATCATCTGGTCCGAAGAAGCAGGAAAGGGGAGCGAGAAGGACTACAACAACACCCTGAGCGAGAGCGAAGAGCTCACCATGGGTGTCAAGGGCAAAGCGAACATTCTTATAGGCTCGGATACTATCAAAACCACGGGTAAGATAAGTTTTCACAATAGCACAAGTTGGGGTGGGTCAACCGTTTCCAAGGCCACCAACTCACAATCGACCGGCATCCATATCAATATCAATTGGCCTGATATGCAAAGTATCGTGACCGATTCTGAGTATGAGTTCACCCCTGCCGCTTACATTACCTCCACGGGAGGCACCTTCAAGGTCGCTTATGCGGTCGGCCCCCTGGACAACAACTGGTGGCAGGGGCAATACGGCCGTCTACCAGATCCGGCCCTCAATCTGCCCAACAAGTTCAAATATCACACTCCAGACCCTGCGCATGGTAATAGTGATTGGTGGACACTGATGGAGGATGACCCTGAAGCACAATGGTATGATCCTTACAAGATGCGGGGGTTTCTCCTGCGGGAATCCAAGGAAGACCCCGACACGAAGGAGTATCCCCTGCTCTCCAGTATTATTGTCGATGGTGATACCGTTCGCCTCTGCGCCAGGGTGTACAACTACAGCCTCAACAATTCTACCGGCAACTTCCAAGTAAAATTCTATTATATCCCCTGGACAAGCACTGGGAGCAGTCAAGTCCAAGTCCCCGTTTCCAATTCCTCAATGGTCACTACCGCCAACCTGGATAGTCTTACCAGGGTCGACGGGACGTCCAGAGAGGAGGTCTGTGTGGACTGGGACACGACCGGACTGTCCACCGAGTACACTTATGAAGGCGAGATAGTCAACACCTTCCGCTTCCTGGTCGTTTTGGACGAGGAGGATGATGTGGAAGAAATTCACGAGTTAGGTCACCCTATTCCCGGAGGTTGGGACTTCGCAGCCGGCACAAACAATATCGGTATCTTTCCCTGGGTAGGCGCACGGGCCGTTTCCCCAAAACCTGACCCAGGCCAGACCACCGTGGACCTCGACCAGATCGATCTGAGAATCGCGGCCGGTTCGATGGCTGTCAAGACGGGGCAAGGCATCGTGAGAACCGATGACAAGGGCGGGCCACTGCACCTTGAACTCGGCAAGACCTATGAGATTCGGGCCCTGGTGCAGGCCGACCAGGATCACCCGTTTCATCGATTGCTCTTCCTGTACGACGGGGATCCTGACGGCAAGGACAAGGGGAAGATGAAGGGGCATCCCGCTGGCAAGGGCAAGGGAAATCCCGACGGCAAGGGCAAGGTGATAGGCTCCACCAAGGTGTGTGGAATTGAGGCCGAATCCCAATACGTCTGGGTGCTGTGGACGCCGGATACCCTGGGTAAGCAGGAGATCTGGATGAGCCTGCTCGAAGACGCGGACGAAGTAAACCCGGGCAACGCCATCGACTCGTTGAAAGTCATCGTGGTCCCAGCCAAAAAGAGCAAGCAACAACCGAAGAAGAGTAAGTGAGCACTGTGTAAGGAAGCAACAATATCAGCGAGCATCAGTGTCACAAACCTCTTTAGGTTCCGGTGATTAAGATGGTGTTACGTCATATCAAAGCGTGGGATCCAGAAGCGCCGCTGCGTGCGCCACCCGGCAATGACCGGCCATTCGCTGCAACCCTCAAATACCTCCAGAAATATCCAAAGGGGAAGACGCACTTACCCACAGCATTCCCAGCAACCCTAAAGGGTTCTCCATGATGTGGCAGATCATCGACTGGCTGGAGTTGCTCCATTGCTGTCATTCAAGGATCATTGATAACGCTATGTTAACCGGCGCGCAGCGGAGCATCCGAGTAAGCGATAGCGAATGATGTTTAGCATTTTATCAGGCTGAGCTGCCAATAGCCGCCACGACTGCAGGCATCAAAACAGTTACCCATTGTTTAGCTTCTGAGTAGACTTGATATACTGCGTTTTCACCTGAGAAGGCATTGTTATTCACAATATCGAACATTATGCCGTGATCTTCGAAACGGAGATTACAGTGGAAATCGGATCCTTTTGGAGCAGATTGGCGCGCGATAGGACTGTCCGTACCAATTTCCTCGGATACGATCCAATTTGCTCCTCCCACCTCGGATGTGAAGAAAATAAGCCCGGACTTTTCGTCTTTTGACAGATAGAATCCAATGTAGCAATTCTGCCTTTATTATTTAATCTAGGTGAAAAGAATGAATCCCGCTAGCGACGGCACATCTGTTTCATTGAATAAGATTTATTCGAAGTTGTCCGGGCCGATCGAGGATTTGGGTCCCGCCAGGCGCTCGCTACTCTTTGCCGAGGTATCCAATTTTACCTATTTCAGGGAGCCGGTTGTGGTAGAGCTTGCTGGTCGGCTAGGGTTGTCTGAATCGCGCTTCTTCGATCGCGGCGGCGCTCAAGCGTATGTGTTTGAAACCCGCGAAGACTGTATCGTGGCATGCCGGGGGACAGAACCCAACGAATGGAACGACATCAAAGCTGACGTGAACGCCGCCCGTGTCGCCGCGGAGACCGTCGGTCGCGTGCACCGGGGATTCAAGGAAGAGGTTGATGATTTATGGCCGTTGCTTGAAAAGGTGCTGGTGAATAACAGCAAAACGCTCTGGTTCTGCGGCCATTCGCTTGGTGCGGCGATGGCGTCGATCTGCGCCGGTCGTTGCAGACTCTCTCATATTCGATCCAATCCACGCGCGCTGTATACCTACGGCTGTCCACGAGTTGGAACCAGTCGCTATGTCCATTACGTCGAACTCGATTATACGCGCTGGGTAAACAACAATGACATCGTCACCCGGGTTCCGCCGGCATGGATGGGCTATCGGCACGTAGGTTGTGAGATGTACCTGAACGCCTATGGAAAGGTGAGAAAGGTGACTGGCTGGCAGCGTACAAAGGATCGTTGGCGCGGATTCTGGATGGGAATAAAGAAAGGTCGTATAGACAATTTCGAAGATCACTCCATCGATCGCTATATCGAATTCATCCACGCTTATGTAAAGGAACAGGAGTCGGCGGGGAATAAAAACGGTAACAATGGCAACTAAGGAAGCTCTGATTGAATCGTTGCACGCTTCAAAGACACCGGCACTTCCGAGGATCGTGCAAAGCATGCACTGGGAAAGATGGTTATGCAACTGATGCAATTATCCAGTAATGAAATGGACTCTTCACCATTGGTGATGAACCTGCCGTTTGCCGCCCTCCTCTAAATTTGCTCAGACTGCTGATTCAGCGATTGGCTGTAGTTGCTCCGAAGGAGGCGGTCGAGGTAGTCAGCGAATAGGCTGCTCTCGGCAAAGAAGCGGACATTCATCATGTCGTATTTACTGTGTACACTTAGACAGATATATGGGCCCGTTTACGACATTGCGCCCATGAGTTTTGAAATGGCTTGGACCGGAGAATTAGCGAGATGAAAAAAACAATATCCACGCTCTTCCTTTCTTTAGCATTTTTCACGTGTCTTCCCACCACTGTTTTCAGCGCTACTGACAAACCCAATGTCATCGTCATGATGGTCGACAACCTCGGTTGGGGTGAGCTAGGTGTTTATGGTGGCGGTGAGTTACGGGGAGCGCCCACGCCGCGTCTCGACGAACTCGCCAATGAGGGGATGCTGCTGCAAAACTTCAATGTCGAGCCGCAATGCACTCCGACTCGCTCAGCTTTCATGACGGGCCGTCGACCCATCCGTTCGGGAACAACAAAAGTCGTCTGGGGAATGCTTTATGGCATGACGAACTGGGAAAAAACAATTGCTGAACTCATGTCCGAAGCTGGCTACGCAACCGGAATGTTCGGCAAGTGGCACATTGGGGACATTCCGGGTCGATTCCCGACCGATCAAGGATTTGACGAGTGGTATGGCGTAGCTAATACAACAGATGAGTCAGAATATTCCTCGCAGTTCCAATACGATGAGGCAGTTGGAACAAGTCCCATGATTGTTGCAGCTGTGAAAGGTGATGTACCTCACGACATCAAACCGTACGATGTTCAAGCTCGCCGTGAAATTGACGCTGAATTGAATAAGCGTGCAATCAATTTCATGACGCGTAAAGTCCAGGAGAAAAGACCGTTTTTCGCTTTCATTCCCTATACGCAACCGCATCTGCCAACGTTGCCACATCCCGATTTCGATGCCAAAACGGGAAATGGACATTATGCCGATGTTCTTGCCGAAATCGACTTCCGTGCCGGTGAAATTCTGGATGCTGTCGACAATTTGAAAATCCGTGAGAATACCATCGTCATCTGGCTAAGTGACAATGGCCCTGAGTATTTCTATCCGTGGCACGGTACGGCGGGTCCCTGGCGGGGAGCGTACTTCACCGCATGGGAAGGTTCATTACGTGCGCCCTTTATGATTCGATGGCCGGGAAAAATACCCGCAGGAAGCGTCTCCAACGAAATCGTTCATGTGGTCGACTTGTTGCCGACACTGGGGAGTATCGCCGGATACAATGTGCCAGGTGATCGCATAATCGATGGTGTTGATCAGCTGGACTTCTTAACCGGCAAGCAGAAAAAATCCAATCTCGAGGGATTTATTGTCTATAACAATGACGATGTTTATGGATACAAGTGGCGCAACTGGAAGATGCATCTTATTGAACTCGAAAACATGAACAGTGAGCCCCGACCACTCAATGTTCCGCGTATCTATAATTTGATCACGGACCCTAAAGAGGAATACAACATGGCGGAGGAGGCAGCCTGGGTGCTTCCGGTGATGTTCAAGAAGATCGTCGAGTTCCAGAAAACCCTGATTGAGGAGCCGCCGATCACACTCGGCACACCGGACCCATACGCTCCGCCGAAATGAGGTCACGTCAGCAGAAAATGAGTGTTTGACTGAACGTCCGCTTTGGGTTGACTGCTCCCTGTCGGGCTGGATTCCCCACTGTCTGCAATGTACACTGCTGCCTGTCGCGGCAGCCCCTTATTCAGCAATTCTTCGCATAGGTTGACTGGCTCTTCATGCTCCACAGCGGACGTTCGAAGATAGCGATCAAAACAGCCGGTTCAATCCATTCAGGCCGGCGACGCGATAGGCTTCTGCCATGGTGGGGTAGTTAAAGGTGGTTTCGATGAAGTAGTTGATGCTGTTGGCGTCCCCCTTCTGGGACATGATCGCCTGACCGATGTGAATGATCTCCGCGGCGTCTTCACCGAAGCAGTGGATTCCGAGGATTTCGCGAGTCTCGCGGTGAAACAACAGCTTCAGCATCCCGGTGGTATGCCCCGTGATCTGGGCTCTGGCCAGATGTTTGAATTCGGCTCTGCCCACTTCAAAAGGAACCCCGGCTTCGGTGAGCTGCTGCTCCGTCTTGCCGAGAGAACTGATCTCCGGGCTGGTATAGATCCCCGTAGGCACCTCCTTTACCAGCGACCAGTCGCAGCGCCCCATCGCGATATGCGCTCCGGCAAATCGACCCTGATCGTAGCTGGCGCTGGCCAGCCCCGGCGGGCCGATGACATCGCCAAGCGCATAGATATGCGGTACAGAGGTCTGCAGGAATTCATTCACTTCGATCTGGCCCCGATGATTCAGCGTTATACCGATCTGCTCCAGCCCCATATTTGCCGTATTACCGGTGCGTCCGTTTGCCCACAACAGCACGTCACTCCTGAACTTGGCGCCAGAGTGGCAATGCAGCACCACGTCATCCTCCCTGGATTCGATCTGCGCATAGGAGTCATTGTGGAGGATACGGACACCCTGGTCGCGCAGGTGATAGCCCAGCGCATCGGTGATTTCTGTGTCCAGGAATGACAACAGACTGGAGCGGGTGTTGATCAGGTTTACCTGTAAATCCAGGTTGGCGAAAATCGAGGCATATTCGCAGCCGATCACGCCGGCGCCATAGATGGTGATGCTCCTGGGCGTATAGTCAAGCTGCAGAACCATGTCGCTGTCAAGCACCCGTGGATGGCTGAAATCGACGTCATCGGGGTGATAGGGGGAGGAGCCGGTCGCGATGACGAATTTTTCGGCTTTCAGTTCCTCGGTACTGCCACTGTCATGGCTTACTCTGACCGTATGTGCATCCTCAAAACCGGCAAAGCCATGCACCGAAGAGACCTGGTTTCTGGGGTAGTAGCGGTTGCGCAATCGAACCTGGGCCAAAGTGGCATGGCGCGCCTCGGCAAGCAGCTCCGGATAGGTCACATCCATGTTGCCGAGGGTATGCTCGAACAGCGGATGGTGCCGGTAATCCGCCAATAACTGTACAGAGTGTCGTAACGCCTTGCTGGGGATGGTGCCCCAGTGCGTACAGCCGCCTCCAAGCTGATGATAAGCCTCCACGACTGCCACCCGCTTGCCGCTCTTAGCCAGGCGCATGGCCGCGCCGTCGCCGCCAGGGCCGCTGCCAATAACCACGACATCAAATTCTTGCACCTGATGATCTCCATCTAAAGTTACAGGCTAGAGCTTGCAGGATTTCATATCGCAAGTCCATTTCTCATTGTTCGTGATGATCTTCGGTGGTCGCATTGAGCGGCTTTTTATTTAGAAGCTGGGAAAACTCTATCGCCATGCTCTGTCAGAAATCGTCTGGAGCAGGCAGTTTGGCTTGGTGGCAGTAGCTCCCCGGCAACCATGAGCTGTGGTGCTCGCAACGTATATTACAAATACAGGCTTTTCCTACTTTTTTATTTTCTTGTAGCTATTCAGCACATTCTGCCATGATCAGCTGGATCATGCCTCATCCCTCTTCTGCCCTCAAAAAGCAACGTCAATGTCTGCTGTGAGTATGGACCCGCCGTTCGCAGCATTCCTCAAAATTTGCCCGAACTGCAGATTCAGCGATTGACTGGAGTTGCTCCATTACGGTCAGTCACA
>Ga0209013_10006197_pt1 | contig 10180 bp, 9 predicted proteins | sample Cruoilmetagenom2_FD_187291 | JGI IMG/M metagenome (GOLD analysis project Ga0209013, IMG submission 187291) | Oil polluted marine microbial communities from Coal Oil Point, Santa Barbara, California, USA - Sample 2 (SPAdes) (version 2) | ecosystem: Environmental > Aquatic > Marine > Oil seeps ...
GGTTCATCACTTAAAGAGTAAACCAACAAATTCAGAATTTATTGCTATGATCGCTGACAAAATCCGCTTGGAGAACATGGCGAGTTAACTAATTAGTGTGACTGCTTTTCAACAAGAAAATAATGAAAGTATAAAAACCAATGAATTTTTACATTCATTGGTTTTTTGCGTTTGGTGATGATGCCTATTGGAATGATTTTAAGTATGTGACTCATCCTATATAAAAGGAGATGAGCTTAATTATGCGAAAAAAATTGATTGTACTGGGAATAATCCTTGCTTCTATTTCCGCACCCATACAGGACTCAACTGCTACGCATGCACAACAAGAAGTTCCTACCTATGCTAAGTGGGGGAGACTTGCCATGGAAGAAACGCAATCAAAATATCCCAGTGCAAATATTGTTGACTATCTATATGAAGGAAGTGAAGTCAAGGGGAATTCAACCATTCAAAAGTTTAAGTTGTGGTTAAAAGATGGTGATAAGGAATTTGGCGTTTTTATAAGAATTGAATACACGACCGAAAGTGAAAAAGTGGTTAATATTGAATTTGAAGAAACAACTAGATAAAGCTTAACCAGTATTATAAGTACGTAAGCTAATTTTTATAACACAAATACTTAACTTCCTAAGAATATTAAGGGGTCAAGTATTTGTGTTGATATCAAACGTTTGTCTGTTGACTAATATACGATATAATCAAAATAACAAGAGAAATTCCCGTTAATTTAATCATTTTCAATCCTTTTGTTTTATCTTTTTTTACATAGGACGTGAATGCACGTGTTCCAAAAGCGAAAAATGCGATGAATGATATAAGGGATAAGATTAAAAAAATATTGTTCATGACGAACCTCCTATAATAATAAGTCTTTATCATACACTAGAAATTTTGTATTAGGGGGCTTTTTAAAAACTCCTCAACATGCAAATGTCTTTTCTTTTTGACTTTTAACGCCCAATTATGTAACTTCAGCTTTCTACATAACTTAGTATTTCACTACCCAATGAAATTAAAAAGAATGCATATATTGAAAGGGAGAGGGTAAATACCAATTATACATATAAACGAGGTGTTTAACGAAAATGATAAGAGTTCCGATTTATGCACATCGAGGTGCTTCTGCATATGCGGTTGAAAATTCGTCTGAAGCGTTTAATAAAGCAATTGAATTGGGAGCAGATGGTTTGGAAATCGATTTGCAGTTAACTAAAGATCTAGTGCCGATTGTGACACATGACACCGATTTTTGGCGGTTAGGAAGAAATAGAAGAAGTGTGTCGTCGATGTACTATGAAGAAGTGAAAAAGTTAAAGTTAGGCACTTCTTTTTTGAGGTTCGTCAATGGGACCGCGATACAAAGCTTTGAAGAGGTGCTTGTATTTGCTCAAAAAAATGAATTAGCACTTAATGTAGAGTTGAAGGAAACATTTGTTAATGCTCCTGAACAAATTGATGTATTGTTTAAAAAAGCTTATACACATTTAGACATCCATTTTTCTTCATTCCACTACGATGTATTGGAACGAATAAAAAAATGTAATCCGATGCTTCAAACCGCTTATATCGGTACGAAAAAAACCAATTGGGAAGAATTAGGCCGATTAACCGCGGCTGATGCTCTTCATATGCATAAGCGACATTATCATCCAAGAAAATTAGACTTGGCTTTCAAATCAAATATGCCTTTGCGTTTTTATGGAATTGATGGAAACGAAAGGTTTTTAGTTGATCCTCATCCAGTAGTTTTAGGTTGGATAACAGACTATCCAGACCGGGTGTTATTAAAACAATTAAAAAGGGAACCCTGAAGCCATTTTCAGGATTCCTTTTTTTTCGCGAATTTCGGTTGTACTTTGCCGTTCTTTCGATCTCTGTTCAATAAAAATCCTGCGAAAAAACCAATTCCTATAACCAACAATATAATACCTATCAATAATTGTAGCCACAAATAAGGAATAGGACCAATAAGATTACCGAATATTGTATCACGTATGAGCTTAATCCCCCCAGCAGCCATTATGCCGGGAATGAGTAGTACGATAAATGCTAATAATCTTGCCAAATTTATTCAACTCCTCTTACCATCTCCCATTTTACTCCCCCCTAAAACATTGTCAAGACTCTCAGATTAAGGTATGATAAAAACAGTATTTGCAATAGTTTGCATATAGCAAGTGAGGAGTTTGAATATTTTTGCAAAACGTACTTATCATAGGTGGCGGGGTTGGAGGTACAACAATTTTAAGGTTGTTACTTTCAGCGGAATTTTTCCATGTACAACGAATTGTTGATATAGATGAAAATGCCCCTGCTCTTCAAATCGCGAAGCAACATAATATTCCTGTAAGCCAAGAATGGGAACCCTACTTAACAAAAGATTTACAGATGATTTTCGACCTGACTGGACAGGAGGATGTATTTAGGGAGCTTCTCAAAGCTAGACCATCTCATACTGTACTCATTCCTGGAAGCGTCGCAAACATGCTCGTAAATCTGTTAAATGATAAAGATCAATTTATCCAATTGATTCGTGAAGAATCACATAAACAACAATTTGTATTTAATTCTATTGAAGAAGGTATGGTTGGTATTGATGCAAATGGTGTTGTTAATTTTTTCAATAATAGTGCAGCACGCATGACCGAAGTTTCGATAGGTGAGGCGAAAGGTCAACATGTTTATGAAATCATACCTACAAGTGAACTGCCTCGGATTTATGAAACAGGAAGAACTGAAATTAATCGAGAACTAACTTTGAGTAACGGTACAAAGATTGTCACTTCCAGATTTCCAATTATCGATGAAAAAGGAGAGCGTATTGGTGCATTCGCCGTTTTCAAAGATGTAACCGAGATTGTAAATTTAGCAGGTGAAATTACAAATTTAAAAGAAGTTCAGACGATGTTGCAAGCCATAATACAATCAAGTGATGACGCCATTTCTGTAGTAGACGAAGAGGGTAAAGGAATATTAATTAATCCTGCATACACACGAATTACAGGTCTTGAAACAGAAGATATCATCGGCAAGCCCGCCACTGCGGATATAAGTGAAGGTGAAAGTATACATCTGAAGGTATTACAAATGCGAAAACCTATTCGCGGCGTTAATATGCGAGTCGGTCCTCTAAAACGAGAAGTCCTTGTTAATGTTGCGCCAATAATCGTTAATAATCGCCTAAAAGGCAGTGTTGGTGTCATTCATGATATTACTGAAATTCGTACACTCATGAAAGATCTGGATCGTGCACGAAGTATCATTCGTACACTAGAGTCGAAATATACATTTGATGATATTATCGGCAACTCTCCTGAAATGCAACTATCGGTCGAACAAGCAAAATTAGCAGCAAAAACGCCAGTGACTGTATTGTTACGTGGGGAATCAGGCACAGGAAAAGAACTTTTTGCACATGCGATTCATAGTGCAAGCGAGAGGAAATTCAATAAATTTATTCGTGTTAATTGCGCTGCTATTGCTGAGCATTTACTTGAAAGTGAATTATTTGGATATGAGGAGGGTGCCTTTACTGGAGCGAAGCAAGGTGGCAAAAAAGGATTATTGGAAGAGGCAAACCACGGAAGTATCTTTATAGATGAAATTGGTGAACTTTCTGGTAACACACAGGCTAAATTGCTACACGTCCTTCAAGAAAATGAAATCATCCGCGTGGGTGGGACAAAACCAATTCCTATTGATGTACGAGTGATTGCAGCAACGAATATCCATATGGAAAAAGCAATGTTGGAGGGGAAAGTTCGAGAAGATCTTTATTATCGTTTGAATCGAATGCCTATACAAATCCCTCCTCTTCGAAACCATAAGCAAGACATTGCCGAGATTGCAGATCGACTTCTTATGAAATTGAATCAAGAATATGGGCGTAATGTAGAAGGGATATCAGAAGTTGCCTTACAGCGACTTCGGAACTATCCATGGCCTGGTAATGTGAGGGAACTGGAGAATATCATTAGTCGAGGGATGATTTTTATGCGGCCAACTGAGTCTATTTTAGAAGACCACCATCTCCCGTTGTCTATGATGGAAAATCAAGAACCTGAATCCATTCTACCCGCTCAAGAAATATTACCCCTTGCTGACCAAATGGATAGAATGGAAAAAGAAATTCTATCATCCACGTTAAAAAAAGCAAAAGGGAATAAATCTAAGACAGCAAAATATTTAGGAATTTCACTTCGGACATTGTATTATAAACTGGAAAAATATGAACTACAATAACAATGTATGCAATTTATTGCATGGTTTGCGATAATTTGCATACCAAAATCTTGCGTAAAATGACAAATAAAGCGTTTTCATTGTTGTTTTTTTGCCACATTTTATGCTTAAATTATGAATGTTGGGGTGATTATTTATGAAATTAGAAGATTTAATTCATCGGGCTTCAGCTGCAGACGATAATGTGGTTGCTGTAGCAAGTGCTGCTGATTTAGAAGTACTAGAAGCTGTGAACATGGCAATTGAACACGATATGGCAAGTTTTCGTTTATACGATGATGAACCTAAGTTGAAAGAAATGATTGTCAGGCACTTTCCGAAATTGTTGAATCATCCCAAGATCTATACACAACACGTAAAAGATGGTCAGCAAGCAGCGATAGCAGCAGTTAAATCCGTTCATTTAAATGAAGCAAATGTGTTGATGAAAGGACATATTCCCACAGCAATGATCTTGAAGGCTGTATTGAATCCTGATTTTGGGCTTCGTACAGGAAGTGTTCTTTCACATGTAGCAGCATTTGAAATTGCCGGATTCAACCGTTTGATTTTTGTGACGGATGCAGCAATGAATATTGCACCTGATTTAGCTCAAAAAGCACAAATCGTGCAAAATGCTGTAAAGGTAGCTCAGGCTGTTGGTGTCGAAACTCCTGTTGTGGCACCATTGGCAGCAGTAGAAACAGTAAATCCGACTATGCAACCCACTCTTGACGCTGCAGCTCTAGTTGCAATGAACGTAAGAGGACAAATAAAAGGGTGCATCATTGATGGTCCACTGGCTCTTGATAATGCGATTTCTGTTGACGCCGCGCATCATAAAGGAATAACAGGCGAACACGCTGGACAAGCTAATATATTGCTTGTGCCGAATATTGAATCCGGAAATATTTTATACAAATCACTTGTTTACTTTGCAAGAGCAAAAGTAGGTGCGGTTATTGTCGGTGCAAAAGCTCCGATCGTCCTTACATCTCGCTCCGATAGTGCAGAAAGTAAATTGAATTCACTTGCTTTAGCAATTTGTTCATCTAGAAATTAAAGTATGACCACATCTAAGGAGGAATTTACAATGGAAATTTTCAAATATATGGAGACTTACGATTACGAACAACTGGTGTTTTGCCAAGATAAAACTTCTGGATTGAAAGCAATCATAGCTATTCATGATACAACATTAGGACCGGCACTTGGTGGTACACGTATGTGGAATTATGCAACTGAAGAAGAAGCGATTGAAGATGCTCTTCGTCTAGCAAAAGGAATGACATACAAAAACGCTGCAGCTGGATTAAATCTAGGTGGCGGTAAAACAGTTATTATCGGAGATCCATTAAAAGATAAAAACGAAGAAATGTTCCGTGCTTTTGGTCGCTTCATCCAAGGATTAAACGGTCGTTATATCACAGCTGAAGACGTTGGTACGACTGTTGCGGACATGGACTTGATTTATGAAGAAACTAACTACGTTACAGGAATCTCTCCTGCATTCGGTTCATCAGGTAATCCATCTCCAGTAACTGCTTATGGTGTTTATGTAGGAATGAAAGCTGCTGCCAAAGAAGCTTTCGGTGATGATTCATTAAAAGGCAAAACGGTTACAGTTCAAGGTGTGGGTAACGTAGCTTACACACTTTGCAAATATTTGCATGAAGAAGGCGCACACTTAATCGTAGCTGATATTAATCAACAATCGGTTGAACGTGCAGTAAATGACTTTGGAGCAATTGCAGTGGGAGTAAATGATATTTATTCTCAAGAGGCAGATATCTTCGCACCATGTGCAATGGGTGCGGTCATCAACGATGATACAATTCCACAACTTAAAGTAAAAGTGATTGCTGGATCAGCTAATAACCAGTTAAAAGATCCAAAACATGGTGACATTATTCATGAAATGGGTATTGCATATGCACCAGACTATGTAATCAACTCTGGTGGTGTAATAAACGTTGCTGATGAATTATACGGATACAACAATGAGCGTGCGATGAAACGTGTAGAAGGCATTTACGATACAATCGAAAAAATCTTCGCAATTTCAAAACGTGACGGAGTTCCTACATACGTAGCTGCCGATCGTTTGGCTGAAGAAAGAATTGCACGCGTAAGTAAGTCACGTAGTCAATTTTTACAAAATGGTAAAAACATTTTAAACGGACGTTAATTTTGTGTTTTTAGGAGGAATCATTGTGCAAGAACAACAATATCGCATTCTTGTCATTAACCCTGGTTCCACATCAACTAAAATTGGTGTTTTTAAAAACGATGTTTTAGTGATGGAGAAAACAATCCGACACTCATCTGAGGAAATCGGTGCGTTTTCTTCTATCAATGATCAATATGGATTTCGTAAAGAAACCATTTTACATGCATTGGATGAAGAAGGGATTAATATTTCGAAGTTATCGGCCGTCTGTGGTAGGGGCGGTCTCCTTCGTCCAATTGAAGGTGGAACTTATGGGGTAAATGACGCAATGCTAGCAGATTTAAGAAAAGGCTATTCTGGTCAACATGCGTCTAACTTAGGTGGGATTTTGGCATTTGAAATTGCAACAGGTTTAAATATTCCTTCTTATATTGTCGATCCAGTAGTCGTCGATGAGTTGGCACCAATTGCACGTATTTCTGGATTTTCGTTAATTGAACGCAAATCAATTTTTCATGCATTAAATCAAAAAGCTGTTGCACGACGATATGCTAAAAAATGTGGCAGAGCCTATGAAGACATGAGACTAATTGTTACTCATATGGGTGGCGGTATTACAGTTGGCGTTCATCAAAATGGACGTGTAATCGAAGTGAATAATGGACTCCACGGAGACGGACCGTTCAGTCCCGAACGAGCAGGTACAGTACCGGCTGGAGATTTAATAGATCTGTGTTTTTCAGGGGAATATTATAGACATGAACTCATGAAAAAATTAGTTGGTAATGGCGGACTTGTCAGTTATCTTGGAACGAACGATGCAGTTGCCGTTGAAAAACGTATTGCAAAAGGCGACAAGGAAGCTGAACTCGTGTATGAAGCGATGGCATACCAAGTAGCACGTGAAATTGGATCTGCAAGTGTTGTATTAGAAGGGCAAATAGATGGAATTATTTTGACGGGTGGACTTGCCTACGGAAAAGATTTCGTTGAATCAATTTCCAAACGAATCAACTGGATGGCAGATGTAATTGTCCAACCGGGTGAAAATGAATTGCAAGCTTTAGCAGAAGGTGCGATTCGTGTTTTAAATGGAGAAGAGCAAGCAAAAGTTTACCCGAAAATACAATAAACATAGGTCTTCAAAAAGAAGATAAATAAGAGCCGACAGCTATTTATAAAGATACTCAGGTTACGTAAACCTACCTACGCAAAGTGGTAAAACATGAGTACTTACCTGCTGTTGGCCCAAATTTTGTAAGACCTATAATTAGGAGGCTGAAAGTATGGCTCATGAATATGATGTTGTCATTATAGGTGGCGGAACAGGTGGATATGTCGCAGCAATCCGTTCGGCTCAGTTGGGACTTAAAACAGCGATAGTCGAAAAAGGGAATTTGGGTGGGACATGTTTACATAAAGGCTGTATTCCAAGTAAAGCATTGCTACGTAGTGCTGAGGTATATGCCACTACAAAAAACCATGCTGCAGATTTTGGTGTAAATACAGGTGAAGTTTCATTAGACTTCTCACGTGTCCAAGCCCGCAAAGAAGGTATTGTTTCTCAGTTGCATCAAGGTGTTCAAGGATTGATGAAAAAAGGGAAAATTGATGTATATGAAGGAACTGGCCGTATGTTGGGACCTTCCATCTTTTCTCCTTCTCCTGGTGGAACCATCTCTGTAGAAATGAACAATGGTGAAGAAAATGAAATGCTTATACCTAAAAACGTAATTATTGCAACAGGTTCTCGTCCACGTTCACTTCCGGGCTTAACGATTGATGGAACAACCGTAATGACTTCTGATGAAGCACTTGCAATGACGGAATTGCCTAAATCAATTGTCATCGTTGGTGGCGGAGTAATCGGGATTGAATGGGCATCCATGTTAAATGATTTTGGTGTCGAAGTTACGGTTGTTGAATATGCAGATCGAATTATTCCGACTGAAGATGCTGACGTTTCAAAAGAAATGCAGAAACTACTTTCAAAAAAAGGCATTACTTTTGCAACAAGTGCAAAAGTTTTACCGGAGACACTTAAGACAACTGAAGGATCAGTTTCGATTTCTGCTGAATTAAAAGGGGAAACAAAAACGTTTACAGCTGAAAAAATGTTGGTTTCTGTTGGTCGTCAAGCAAATGTTGAAGGAATCGGGATTGAAAATACTGATATCGTAGTTGATAAAGGATTTATTAAGGTCAAAGATACATTCCAAACTAAGGAATCCCATATCTATGCAATTGGGGATGTAATCGGCGGTTTACAACTGGCTCATGTTGCTTCACATGAAGGAATCACGGCTATCGAACACATTGCTGGTCAGAAAACACATGCGATTGACTATAACCTTGTGTCACGTTGTATTTATTCAAACCCTGAGGCTGCAAGTGTTGGAATTACGCAACAGCAAGCTAAAGACCAAGGGTTCGATGTGAAAGTAGGCAAATTCTCATTTAAAGCAATCGGGAAAGCACTTGTTTATGGCGAATCAGATGGTTTTGTGAAAATTATTGCGGATAAGGAAACGAACGATATTTTAGGAGTACACATGATTGGACCCCATGTAACAGATATGATTTCTGAAGCTGGTTTAGCCATGGTATTAGATGCTACACCATGGGAAATTGCAAACACCATTCATCCGCATCCAACACTTTCAGAAGTTATGGGCGAAGCAGCATTGGCTGTGGAAGGTAAAGCAATTCACATGTAACTACAGATTAAAGGGGGATGTTCCGATGGTAAAAAATCGTCATGAAGAATTAGGGTTAACTAATGATGACGCATTGAAAATTTTTGAAACAATGTTAATGGCTCGTCGTGTAGATGAGCGTATGTGGTTATTAAACCGAGCTGGTAAAATTCCGTTTGTTATTTCTTGTCAAGGTCAAGAGGCAACTCAAGTAGGAGCAGCTTTCGCACTAGATAATACGAAAGATTATATTGCTCCTTATTACCGTGATATGGGTGTAGTACTACACTTTGGTATGACGGCTCGTGATTTAATGCTTTCTGCATTTGCAAAAGCTGAAGATCCTAACTCAGGTGGACGTCAAATGCCTGGTCACTTTGGTCAAAAGAAAAACCGTATTTTAACAGGTTCTTCACCAGTTACTACTCAACTTCCACATGCTGTAGGTGTTGCATTAGCTGGGAAAATTCAGAAAAAGGATTTTATTACCTTTGTGACACTTGGTGAGGGATCATCTAACCAAGGTGACTTCCATGAAGGATTAAACTTTGCAGGCGTTCATAAGTTACCATGTATCACAATGGTAGAGAATAATAAATATGCGATTTCAGTTCCTTATGATAGACAAGTAGCAGCTAAAAACGTTTCGGATCGTGCGATTGGTTACGGAATGCCTGGATTTACTGTTGATGGAACAGATCCTTTAGAAGTATACAAAGTAGTGAAAGAAGCAGCAGACCGTGCACGTAATGGTGAAGGTCCAAGTCTTATTGAAGCAGTGTCACATCGATTGACTGCTCACTCGTCTGATGATGATCATCGCCAATATCGTACAGCAGAAGATCTTGCTGAAGGCCAAGCTGCAGATCCAATTGGTAAGTTCGCTGCTTATTTAACAGAATTAAATATATTAACTGAAGAAATCGAGAAAGAATTGAATGACCGTATTATGAAAGAAGTAAATGAAGCAACGGATTATGCAGAAAATGCACCATATGCTGCACCTGAAGATGCTTTAAAATACGTCTATGCTGAAAAAGACGGGGGGAACGCATAATGGCAGTTATGTCTTATATTGACGCGATTACAC
>Ga0209013_10006198_pt1 | contig 10180 bp, 8 predicted proteins | sample Cruoilmetagenom2_FD_187291 | JGI IMG/M metagenome (GOLD analysis project Ga0209013, IMG submission 187291) | Oil polluted marine microbial communities from Coal Oil Point, Santa Barbara, California, USA - Sample 2 (SPAdes) (version 2) | ecosystem: Environmental > Aquatic > Marine > Oil seeps ...
TTCATCTATATAAGCATAAATATCTTTAGAAAATTTAATTGTAGGATCTGGCCCTTTTGCATTTAAATGACCAAGTCTTACTATGATGACATTATCTTCAGGTTGTACAATTACAAATTGACCAAGATGACCTCTCATCATAAAGAAGTCTTTATTATTTCTATTTAGAAGCCACCATCCGTAACCATATTGCTTGCTATTTTTAAAGCGAGGCTTAATAGATTTAGCTATAAAAGCCGAATCTAATAGTTGTACATCATTCCACTTTCCATAATCTTTATAAAGCTTCCCAAATCGAGCAAAGTCACGTGCATTACTAGCCACACAACAATATGCTTTTTCTAATCCGCCATCTTCACTATCTATTTGCCAAAAAGCTTGATTTTCTGCACCTAAAGGTTTCCAGAAATTATCACTTAAATAGTTTGATAGATTTTCTCCAGTAGCTTTTCTTATTACCATCCCTAAAAGCTGTGTGTTTCCACTTAAATATTTATAAGATTGTCCAGGCTCTTCTGTCACTTTCACACCAAGCATCATTTTTTCTAAATCATCATAAAAATATGCCCTTGTTGTAATTGAAAAAGGAGAATAATAACTTTCATCCCAATTTAATCCCGAAGACATTGATGACAGATCTCCTACAGTTAATTTTGCTCCAAGTCCTTCGCTAAATTCAGGATAAAAATCACCAACAGGTTGATTTAAACTTTTGATATCACCATCCATTATTGCTTTCCCTAGCATAGCAGATATTAAACTCTTTGCCATTGAAAATGAATTGCTTTTAGAGTCTTTATTGAAACCATCATAGTAATTTTCAAACCAGATGCTATCATTTTTAATTATCACATATGCAATTGTCCCTAATTTATCGTTCCACTCTTTTAAAGTTTCTGTTTCTGTAGCTTTATTATAATCTTCATGAAATGCCCAAGGTTGAGCTGTTCCCGTTTCTATAATTCTATTGTCAAATTCATGATAATCTTCTAAGTAAGCTGTTTTATGGCCTTTGGCATAAATAGTTCGTACTGCTTTTATTAGATAATCTGTATCTGTGATATAAAGGATGGCAATTAGTAATGCAAAAACTATAATTAGGTATTTAAATATTTTTTTTAAAATTTTCATGAGGTAATATATTTAATAAATATAGAATATTTTCTCTAAGTAGAATGTTTTTATTTAATTATTTTATTATTTAAAACAAACTTTGCTGTTTATAAGGGCTTTCATGTTCAAGTAACCATTGTTTGCGATGTAAACCTCCAGCATAGCCCGTTAAACTTCCATCACTACCAATAACGCGATGACAAGGAATTATAATCCATAACGGATTTTTTCCATTTGCATTAGCTACTGCTCTAATCGCTTTTATGTCACCTAATTGTCTTGAAAGTTCTAGATAAGATATGGTTTTTCCATAAGGAATGGTTGCTAGTTCTTTCCATACTCGATTTTGAAAACCTGTTCCTTGCGGATTTAATTTTAAGCTGAATTTTTTTCGAGAACCTTCAAAATAGTCTTGTAGTTGATGCACACAATCTTGAAGTGCTTCAGGAATAATATCAGAAATATTTTCTTCAGAATTTAATATAGAAACAGCAATAATCCCATTTTCATCACCAACAATTTTTGTGATGCCTAAAGGTGAACGGATGAAACATGTTTCCATTAATCTTCGGTTTTATCATCTTCTAAAAGACCCAATTTTTTAGCTCTTGTTTCCCATCTTCTTCTTGCTTGTAATTGCAAATCTGAAACCGTATCACTTTCATCCATAATTTCAAGGCCAAGAAGAGTTTCAATAACATCTTCCATTGTTACAATCCCACTAACCGAACCATATTCATCGACAACTAATGCCATGTGATTCCTGCTTTCAACAAGTTTTTCAAAAAGTTTTGGAATAGGTAAATCACGATTAACAATAATTATTGGTCTTTTAATTTCAAATAGTTTTTTTTGACCATTTCCTAATGCCATTTCTTTAAAAACATCATCTTTTAAAACAAGACCTTTAATATTATCTTCTGTATCAATAAATACAGGAATCCTAGAGAAACGAAGATTTAGATTTTTATTAAAAAAATCTTCGACAGTTGTTAATTCATTTTCACTTTTCATAACAGGCCTTGGAGTCATTACATCTTTAGCCTGAACATCTTTAAAGGTCAATAAATTTTTTATAATCTTACTTTCAGAATCTTGAAAAACACCTTCTTTTTGAGCCATATCTGTCATTACATGAAAATCTTCTCTGCTTAAAATACTTCCATGGTGTCCTTTTTCACCAATTAGTTTTGTAGTAAGCTGTAATAACCATAAAACACCTGTCCATTTTAATGGCCAAATTAAAACATGTAGCGCTTTAGTTGTGAAATTTGCGAGTTGTTTCCAATATGTTGCACCAATAGTTTTTGGAATTATCTCTGAAGCAATTAAAATTAAAACCGTCATTATTGTAGATACTACACCAACCATGAGGTCTTCAGTAAATTCAAAGCCAAGAAAGCTACTTGTTTTTGAACCATACAATTCCATATATGCAACTTTTGCTTGCACCCCAACTAGTATGGCGCCAACGGTATGCGCAATAGTATTAAGCGTAAGAATTGCGATTAATGGTTTATCAACATTTTCTTTTAGTGTTTCAAGAGACGTAGCATAAGCCTTGCCCTCTTTCTTTTTTACGTTTATAAATGTAGGCGTTACACTTAATAAAACAGCTTCTAAAATGGAGCATAAAAAAGAAAAGAAAATAGATATAAATGCAAAAAAGAAAAGTAATCCCATTTGAGGCTTCTTAGTTTTGAGCTAATTTACGAAATCAATTTCACAACGTCTTTAGCAAAGTAGCTAGCAATTATATCTGCACCTGCTCGTTTAATTGCAATTAGTTGTTCCATCATAACAGCATCATGATTTAGCCATCCTTTTTCAGCAGCAGCTTTTAGCATTGCATATTCCCCAGACACTTGATACACAGCAACAGGAACATCGACTTCATTTTTAATCTCGCGAACAATATCTAAATAGCACAAACCAGGTTTTACCATAACTATATCGGCACCTTCATCAATATCCATTTCGGTTTCTCGGATGGCTTCAAAACGATTAGCAAAATCCATTTGATAAGTTTTTTTATCTTTTGGTATTTCTATGATATCAACTGGAGCAGAATCTAAAGCAGAACGGAAAGGACCATAAAATGCTGAAGCATACTTAGCAGAATAGCTCATGATTCCTGTATCTGTGAAACCTTCATCTTCTAAAGCTTCTCGAATAGAGAGTATCCGACCATCCATCATATCACTAGGAGCTACAAAATTAGCTCCAGCTTCTGCATGAGAAATACTCATTTCAGATAAAACGTCTACAGTTTCATCGTTTAGAATTCGTCCATTTTCAACAATACCATCATGCCCAAAAGAGGAATATGGGTCTAGCGCAACATCTGTCATCACTAACATTTCTGGACAGACATTTTTCACCGTTTTAATAGCGCGTTGCATTAAGCCATTAGAATTTAAAGCTTCAGAACCTTTATTGTCTTTAAGATTATCAGGAACTTTTACAAATAGTAAAACGGATTTCAAACCTAGAGACCATAAATCTTTTATCTCTTTTTCAAGCCTATCTAAACTGAAGCGAAAGTAGTTAGGCATTGATTCTATTTCTTCTTTCACACCTTTTCCTTCAACTATGAATAAGGGCACTAAAAAATCATTTGGAGAGATACAGGTTTCTCTTACTAAACCACGAATGGTTTCGTTTGTTCTTAAACGTCTATTTCTTCTTAAAGGATACATACTTTAATTTAAATTTAAAAGGTTAGAGTTTATCCAAATTTTAGGTTTTTTGAGAAGATCAATTAATCGTTCTTCTTCGCTTCCCTTTTCAGGGTGATGGTCGTAAACCCACTGTACATGCGGCGGTAAACTCATTAAAATACTTTCTATTCTTCCGTTAGTTTTTAATCCAAAAAGGGTTCCTTTATCGTGTACTAAATTAAATTCTACATAACGGCCTCGACGAATTTCTTGCCAATTCTTTTGTTTTTTAGTATACTTTATCTCTTTTCGTTTTTCAATAATGGGAACATACGCATCTAAAAAGCTACTGCCAACTTCTGTAACAAAGTTATACCATTTTTCCATACTCATTTCATTGGAAGCTTTACAATAATCAAAAAACAGACCTCCAAGACCTCGAGCTTCATTGCGATGTGTATTCCAAAAATAGTCATCACAACGCTTTTTAAATTTAGGATAAAATTCTGGATGATGCTTATCGCAAGCTGTTTTACACGTTTGATGAAAATGAATGGCATCGTCGTTAAACACATAATAAGGCGTTAAATCTAATCCACCACCAAACCAACTATCTACTACATCGCTATTCTCATTATACATTTCAAAATATCGCCAATTAGCATGGACTGTTGGCACCATAGGGTTTTTTGGATGTAAAACTAAACTCAATCCACAAGCAAAAAAATTTGCATCTGTTACACCAAAATGTGTTCTCATGGATTCTGGCAATTCTCCATGAACAGCGGAAATATTAACACCTCCTTTTTCAAAAACAGCTCCGTTTTCAATCACTCGAGTTCTTCCACCTCCACCTTCTTCGCGTTTCCATACATCTTCTTCAAACCTGGCTTTTCCATCTACAGACTCAAGTTTAGAGGTAATAGTATCTTGTAGGGCTTGTATGTATTGATAGAATTTATCTTTCATTATATAACTCGTATAACTCCATATCTATTGGCTGTTTACCAGCAGGTTTAAACTCATTTGGCAATGTTTTTTGCCAAATGAAGTTACAATTTTTAGCAATTTTCACACTTCCTATATTGTCTTTATATACAATAATTTGCAGTGTGTTTAATTCTAAATCATTGAATGCAAATTCAGATAATTTTTGGATAGCTTTTGAGGTTAAACCTTTGCCCTCAAATTGATAGCCTATACAATAAGCAAATTCTCCTTGTTTTTGCTCCCAGTCTAATTCTTTTATATATACTAAGCCAGCCAAATTATGAGTTTCCTTTTCTTTGATGGTGAATAAGAATTCCTCTTTTAAATGAAACTGTTTTACTTTCTTTTCTGTAAAACGTTTAGATAAATCTGGAGTTAAGTTTTGAGCAAGTGTGCTTGGTAAATAGTCTTTAAAACGATCTTCATTAGCTACCATAAAGTCACAAAGATTCCAAGCTTCTTTTAGATGTATTTTATCAATATAAAATGAATCAAGATCAAATATCATTCTCTGTTTTTTATTTTGCGTAAGTGATTGAGGTTTTGTTGGAGCTCTTTTTTTGTGAAAACATAAAAAAAGCGACTGCCGAAAGCACGACCTTGTTTTGGCAAGGATACGCCCAAAAACACTTAATTATTATATTCTTTTACAGCATCGATAAACGCTTTGGCATGATCTAAAGGAATATTGGGTAAAATGCCATGACCAAGATTTACGATGTATTTGTCTTTTCCAAAATCGGTAATCATTTGATGCACCATTTTCTTGATTTCTGAAGGAGGCGATAATAATCTTGAAGGATCAAAATTCCCTTGAAGTGTTATGTTCCCTCCAGTTAAATAACGAGCGTTTTTAGGTGAACACGTCCAATCTATTCCTAAAGCAGAAGCATTAGATTTTGCCATATCTCCAAGTGCAAACCAACACCCTTTACCAAATGCAATTACAGGAGCTTCATCTTTTAAAGCCTCAATAATTTGATTGATATAGTGCCAAGAAAACTCTTGATAATCGGTTGGAGATAACATTCCTCCCCAAGAATCAAAGATTTGAACCGCATTAACACCAGCATTTACTTTAGCCTTTAAATACGCTATAGTCGTATCTGTTATTTTTTGAAGTAATTGATGAGCAGCAATAGGATTGGTGAAGCAAAATTCTTTTGCCTTATCGAAAGTTTTACTTCCTTGCCCTTGTACACAGTAACATAAAATGGTCCATGGTGAGCCTGCAAAACCAATTAAAGGAATGTCGTTATTTAATAGCTCTTTAGTGGCTTTTATAGCTTCATAAACATAATTCAACTCTATATTAACATCAGGAACAATGACTTGATCGACATCTTTTTGAGTTCGTACAGGATTTGGTAAATAAGGACCGAAATTAGGCTTCATTTCTACCTCAATATTCATAGCTTGAGGAATTACTAAGATATCGCTAAATAAAATGGCAGCATCCATTCCAAATCTCCTGATAGGTTGAACCGTAATTTCGCTCGCTAATTCGGGTGTGCGACAACGTGTAAAAAAGTCATACTTTTCTCGAATAGCTATAAATTCTGGTAAGTAACGTCCAGCTTGACGCATCATCCAAACAGGAGGTCTATTCACGGTTTCTCCTTTTAATGCTCTTAAAAATAAATCGTTTTTAATCATATTTTGTAACCTGTGAAGTCAGGAGTCTTTATTATTTAATACTATTTTTTGTTATTGCAAAGCAAACTTGTTTACTGTGACAATCTAATAAAATAGAAGGCACAACTAGAGATTGCTTCATTACATTCGCAATGACTTAATTTTTAATGTAATGAAATATTACACATAATTTAGATTCACCAATTCTATAACGCTCTCAACTGTAGGAACTTTTGCAATTCGTACGTCTTTAAAGTGCTTTTTTGCTTCAGTTGCTGTAGTTTCCCCAATACAAAACGCGATTTTATCAGCATTGTTTTCTAATATATAACTTTGAACTGTTGAAGGGCTGTAAAACATAACGCCTTCTATGTTATCATCAACTTTAGTAGCGTCATACTTTGTTTGATAGGCTTCAATGAGGTTGACATTTATATTATTCTCTTCAAGAATAGTTGGAATATCGTCTAATCTTAAATTGCTACAAAAGTAAGTGGCTTCTGTACCTTCAATATATTCTACGAGATATTCTGCTAATGTCTTTGCGTTTTTTTCAGAATGAGCCACTTTACCAATTCTATTTTCAATTAGTTTTTTTGTACGTCGTCCTACACAATAAATAGTAGCAAATTGTAATTCTATTGCTGAATAATTTGTTATTAAAGCTTCAACAGCATTCTTACTCGTAATAATCACATTTTTAATTTCATTTTTTAAAACATATGGCTTGATTCTGTTAAGGCTTATTTTAATAAAATCACTACTTTCAGCTACAATATCATCATGAAATAATAAACGTTGTGCTTCTGTTAATGACTTTGTAGAGTATATGTTTGTTTGTTTTTCTGAACGTTTTATGTTGTCCATTAAACGCTTTCCACCACGTTCAATAATATAATTGGCACAAAAAGAAGCGATGTCTTGGTGTTCGCCTAGCTTTTCATTTCGAGTCACTTCAATTTTTTTATTCCCATCTGGACTTAAAAGCACGCCTTGAAAGGAAATTTCTTCATCTTTGATAAATGCAATAGCTCCAATAGGAGCAGTACAACCGCCTTCTAAAAGGGTTAAAAATTCACGTTCTATAGTTGTGCAAATTTCGGTTTCTTCATGATTAATTTCGGCGCAAATAGTTTTGATGTCTTCATCTTCTTCCAAAGCCGTTATCATAATGGCACCTTGTGCAGGAGCGGGAATCATCCAATTTAGATTTATTGCAGTTTCAGGCCTTAACTCTAAACGACCTATGCCAGCGGCTGCAAAAATAGCAGCATCCCAATGGGTATTATCTTCTAGTTTTTGAAGGCGTGTATTTACATTACCGCGAATATCTTCAATAGTATGTGTTGGATATCTGTTTAGCCATTGTGCTCTTCTACGTAAACTCCCAGTTGCAATTACAGCATTTTCTAGTCCTAAAAACTCTTCATTTTGTTTATAAACTAAGGTGTCTCTTACATTTCCTCGTTTTAAAACAGCTGCTTGTATAATCCCTTCAGGCAAAAGTGTAGGCACATCTTTTAAGGAATGTACTGCAATATCGATATCGTTATTGAGCATAGCGATATCTAGAGTTCTGGTAAAAACTCCGGTAATACCTAGTTCGTAAATAGGTTTATCCAACACTAAATCTCCAGTAGATTTCACAGGAACTAAAACGCACTTATGACCTAAGGATTCAAGTTGTTGCTGTACTATTTTGGCTTGATATAAAGCGAGCTCACTATCGCGAGTGCCAATTCTAATAAGTTTAGACATGTTCTGTAGTTTCTTCTAAGTGAAACACTTTTTTTATGAGCTCTAGACTATCATCTGTAGAACTATTGCCATCTTTTAAATGATGAGCGAAGTGATTTGTTATTTTTTGAATAATATTATTGCTTATTAATTCGGCTTGTTCTTCGTTAAAACTTTTTAGTTTTTTGCGTTGTGTATCTAACTCAGCAGTTTTAAAATCCTGAAGTTTATCCTTTAAGGCTTTAATAGTTGGCGCAAATTTTCTAGTTTCTAACCAGCTATTAAATTCTGATTTCACCTGTTCTATAATATTTTCGGCTAAAGGAATTTGCAATTTACGTTTTTCTAAAGTTTCGTCTGTAATTTGAGATAAATAATCTAAATGAATGAGACTTACATTATTTAAATCTGTAACATTTTCATTCACATTTTTTGGAATTGATAAATCTAAAATAAGCAATTTTTTATTAGATTGAATAAGATGTTTATCAATTGTAGGTAATTGTGCTCCAGTTGCAACGATTAATATATCTGACTTATTTAATTCATCTTGTAGGTTTGCATAATCTTTTACAATAAGATTGAATTTACCAGCAATGACTTCCGCTTTATTTTTAGTTCTATTAATTAATGTGATTTGTTCGTTTTTAGTATGTTTAACGAGATTTTCGCAAGTATTTCTGCCTATTTTTCCTGTACCAAAAAGTAAAATATTTTTTTCTGAAATGGCTTCAACATGTTTCATAATATACTGCACAGACGCAAAAGCAACTGAAGTTGCTCCTGAAGATATTTCAGTTTCAGTTTTAATACGCTTGCTTGCTTGTATAACAGCATTAACTAAACGCTCAATAAACGAATTTAAAAGGTCGTGTTTTTTAGATAATTTTGCACTCGTTTTAAGCTGAGATATAATTTCAAAATCACCAAGAATCTGACTGTCTAAACCAGATCCTACACGAAACATATGTGAAATAGCATCTTTATTTTTATAGATATATGCTACTTTTTGAAATTCTTCGACAGTACCATTAGTGTTATCACATAATAATTTGATTAGCTGAAAAGGATGTTGAGCAAAGCCAAAAATTTCAGTTCTGTTACATGTCGATGTTACAATCAAACTTTCGATCTGATTTTCTTTAGCTTGTTGAAGTAACGCTAATTTTGAAACATCATCTAGGCTAAAATGACCTCGAATTTCGGCATCAGCTTTTTTATAGCTTAAACCAATAGCATAAAATGATGTGCTCTTTGAAATTTGATATTGCTCCATAACATGACTTGGAATTACCAAACAAAAATAGAATTAGCATTTAGATAAAAGTAACGCTCAAAGGACTTTTAGTATCGTTTAGAGGGATTTAACTTTATTTTTTAGAATAATATGATAAAAGTCATACTTTTGCTTATATTTCAATGCTTTTACAATAATTTACTTAGAATGAATCTAAATAACAACACTGATTTTTCCGTAAATGGAGATAATAAAAATGTCGCTAGAGGGTTATTTAATGAAACACTAGTTGATGATGGATTTATAGTATTGACCTATCAAAATGAAAATGATGTTATTGAAATTGTTGAACGAGAAATTAATAATAGTTTTATTCAATTTCATTTTTGTTTAAAAGGATCTAGTGCTTTTATATTCAATAAAGGAACTTATAAGTTAATTATAGAAGAAGAGAATTCTTTATTATTATATAACCCACAACGCAATTTACCAATTCATTTAGAAGTGAATCCAAATTCATGTTTTGTTTCTATTTTGATTTCAATTAAAGAATTTCATGGGTTGTTTTCTCAAGAAGCAGATTATATCACTTTTTTGAGTGAAGATAATAGAGATAAAAAATATTATAAAGATGGTAGTATAACTCCTACCATGTCAATTGTGCTAAATCAATTAACTAATTATAGTTTAAATCAATCTATTAAGAACCTATATTTTAAAGGTAAAGCATATGAATTGTTGAGTTTGTATTTTAATAGAAGTGAAGATGCAGATATAGAGCAGTGTCCTTTTTTAGTTGATGAAACGA
>Ga0209013_10006199_pt1 | contig 10178 bp, 13 predicted proteins | sample Cruoilmetagenom2_FD_187291 | JGI IMG/M metagenome (GOLD analysis project Ga0209013, IMG submission 187291) | Oil polluted marine microbial communities from Coal Oil Point, Santa Barbara, California, USA - Sample 2 (SPAdes) (version 2) | ecosystem: Environmental > Aquatic > Marine > Oil seeps ...
ATGTATCATCTCAGACCTATTTAGGAGGTGAAAGGTATGCCGAACATTAAATCCGCTATTAAACGTGTTAAGACAAATGAGAGATTAAACACTCAAAATGCAAAAGTAAAATCAGCAATGCGTACTGCTGTAAAAAAAGCTGATACTGCTGCTCTTAATAACGAAGAAAACGCAAAAGATCTTATTAAAACTGCAATTCAACAACTTGAAAAAGCAGCTTCTAAAGGATTAATTCATAAAAACGCAGCTTCTCGTAAGAAGTCTCAATTAATGAAAAAAGCGTAATAAAAAAAAAGACTGTCCGTTTTTCGGATAGTCTTTATTTTTTAATTTTAAAGAATTTAAAGATAAAGTTGAGTATTGGTGAATTATTCCCCTCCACCACAATCTCCACTGCTACCACTATCGCTATTAAAACCAGAGCTACTACTACCGCTACTATAACCTACGTTTCCACAATCTCCATTTCCTCCACCATAATAGCTCCATGCGTAGTTACTATTAGAAACGCTTGTAGGCTGCTTGTTTCCATAATAAGATTTTGGCTTTATCTTAGTCATTTCAAATAATGAAGGTAATATTGCACCTCCTATAAGGGACGATATAACCAAACTTGCTGTACTATAATCGGTGAATACTAATATAAACGATGCAAAGGTTGCCATAACCCCAAAGACCAGTAAAAATTTCACTACTTCAAAGTTGAAGCCCAGTTTAAATAATAAATAAATGAGATGGGCAAATTTATATATAGCCATTATAGCAATACCTATAAAAATAACCATAAACAACATGTTCATAATATACCTCCTAACATAAAATAATTGTACTACTTTTACGTTAGAATATTCAAAAGGTTTCAAAAACTCTCGTTATTGTTAGCATTTATAATTCTTTTATATGAGGGAACCACACCCCATCCTATTTAACGATAAAAAAGAAAACAGTTTCAATATTTTTTCAATTGGTTTCACTTTATTTTTTAATATGAATTTAAAATAGGCACTATTATTATCGCTAAACCTACACTTATTAAGAATGTAATAAACCAATCTCGCTTTTGAGTGGTTTTTAGTAATATGTTTAATACCGAGCCAATACATATAGAAACTACAAATCCAAACAATACCATAAGGAGTGGCTCCATAAAATACCTCCCAACATCATCTGATTAATATTTTTTATTATACCTTTAGTTATTTCAACGAGGATCAGTCCGATAATTCACTTAAGCAGCAGGTTTCCTCTTAACAAAGGAGGTTTTTCTATAAACCATTGTTATAATAAGAAGTAAAATACCAACCGTTGCTCCAATCATTTGATCTAATAATAGTTCGCCAGTTCTAAAGTAACGAATGATAAAAGTACCTCCAAAAACCACAAGGATTGTAATGGCTAATTGGATAAAATACGTATTAATTTTCAACATTTTTTCCTCCTCAAAAAAGCATCAAATTACTCTCTTACTTTAGCTCTAGAAGAATTTTTGTTTTTTCTACTTAATCCAAATACTGTGGAAGAGAAAATAAATATGACTGTACATAACCACATCGTAATCCCATTCAGTTGTCCATCAAAAAGAGTAATATTTGTCAAAACTATTACTTGCATCAAAGATATTGAAATAAATAATACTAAGTTATATTGCATTGAATACTCCCCCCCTTTACTTTTGTACGATTGAGGAGAATATAAGTTACATTTTTAATCTTGTACACCTTTAGGAAATAAAGCTATTAAATATATCCCATACCCCTACCGTAGTGCAAAAGACTTTCATATGGGTCTTCACCCTCTATTCCTAATACTTTGCAAAAAGCAGGCTCTGTTTTAAATCCTTCTTTTTTTAACTTGGTTACTTCAGCCCTTATGTAAGGATATTGTTCCAATATAGACTTTTCAATTATCATATGAAGATAAGCATACTGTTCTTTAGTGGGTTGGGGTTGTGCAAATAATTCAAATTTAAACCCCTCAAAAATAAGTTTTACTTTAACTATGGGAACTTCTCTAATTGTAAGTCTTTTTAGATAGAATTTTTCTTTCTGACCATACAACGCTTCAACCTTTTTCTCATATATCGGAAAATCATATACATTCATAATAATATCTAAATCAGAACCTACTATATTAATCCCAAGCGGATAAGTACCACAAAGAGTAGGATTATACTCAGATAAGTTATCCATTATTCCTAAATTACTAATAGCTTTATAAGCATTTATTTGTATTTCACTACCGAATAGTAAGTAATCTATTTTATCAAACATTCAATATCTCCTCATGTAATTTCGGAATCCCTGTTATAGGGTAACGTTAATTCAGTAAAAAACCCTGTATGGAAACAAAGAAAATAAAAATGGACACTGTAAGGAACATATATCCTTCGAATCTTTTTCTATCTTTCTGCAGTTCGGATAATCCTGATATCAACATAAATGCTCCTAAAAACAACATCATAAACGGGATTGATTCGTAGTTTCCACTTATTAGTCCATAACTTGATAAAACAATAACCATTAACATCAATATAAATTTAGTTATTTTCATCAACCTATTCTCCTATACAAATTATTCCATCATATATTTAATAAACAACGATCAAAACCTTTTCCATTTAAAAGTTCTCTTATTTAAGTAAGAACATCTCTAAAATTCGGTCACGGTTTATGTTGAGTGTTTTTAATTGTAAATCCACTGTCGCTAAATCATTCAGAGTTTGCAATAGCTTTTGTTCATTATGAAGCATCGGGTGATCTATCAACAGCTTTACCCGATATGGATGGACTTTTAATTGATTGGCAATTTGCTGAGCATGATAACCTTTTTTCTTCAAATGACTAACTTGGACCATTAGCCTAACTTGTGTTGCTATTAAAGCATTTAATTTCAATGGATCTTCTTTACGTTTTAATAAGTCGTGATAAATTTCAATTGCTATACTCTTGTTCCCTGAAAGATATGCATTTCCTAGAGTAAAAACGTCCTGTTCTAATGTTCGCACGAGAAGCTTCTTAATAGTTTCCTCATCAATCTCCAGCTCTTCTCCCACATAGGTCGCTATTTTAGTTAACTCTGTTTGCAGGTGCACTAGATCAGTTCCCCCAAGTTCGATCAGGCAATCTACAGCACCATCAGACATCGTTTTACCATGTGTAGAAAGCTCATGTAAAATCCATCCTTTTATATCGTGTACTTGCAAACTAGCTGACTCAATTACATTAGCCGCCTGCTTCATAGCCTTCGTAATTTTCTTACGTTCGTCGAGTTTTTCATAAGGTGCAATAAAAACGGTTATTGCGGATGGTGAAGGTGATTTAAGCCATGCCTCTAGATTCACTGTATCATGAACTATTTTTTCTTTACCTTTTTCGGTTGCTTTTAAAAAGAAAGCATTTTTCGCTATTACAAGTTTTTTATCTGAAAAGAAAGGAACAGTATCGGCCTCATAAATTACTTCATCTACTTTACTTTCCTCCATATCAAAAGTGATCACTTCTAATTCCCCTTGGTCACTTAACTGTCTTTTAATCCTTTTTAATGTTTCTTCGATAAAATACGCCTCTATACCGTATAATAAATACACAGAAGAAATATCATTATTAGATATTTGTATCCATTTTTCTGAAATCATATTAATTACTCCTTGCTATGTATAGTTAATTTTCATTATATCGCAAATACTTGGATAAAGTGAAACTTCCATCAGTGGAGGTTATCTTCATTCCCCACTGATGGTTAGTTGAACCAATGGGGAATTTACAGGCTGTTTATCCCACCTATTTTTTCAATCTTTCACAAAAAGGTGAAATAAATATAATTTCAGCCTGTTAAACCGGGATATATTGTGAATTATATGCCTTACTAGAAAAAGAAAAGTTTGTTTATAGATTTTTCGTAGGCAATCCTTTATAATAAGGTGGAAATAGGAGGGGTAACAATGAATGAATTCGAACAAAATGTCCAGTCGAAACGTAATGACGCAATCGACTCTGGTGTAGGTTTTGTAGTCTCCTTTGGTTTTTTTGCAATCATGTTTGTTATTGCAACAGTTATTGAGTACGTAGCTCGATAAAGTGAAACTTCAATTAGTGAGATATTGTTCAATCGTACTGATTGAAATTAAAAGGGTTTTACCTCGTGGAGGTAAAACCCTTTTTTCTATATAGTTAAGTTCTGCACTTTTCCAGTTGAGGAATTGAAATAATTCACCATTCCTCTTCAATCTATGGATTTATATAAAAACCGATATAAAATGGACAACTTATTTTTCACTAATTATTCATTGGCAACTTAAAAGTAACCAATTTTTCTTTAAATAACTTATTTGCTTTTTCATCTGAAAGCGGACCAAACTGTAAATCGATCTCTTTTAATAAATTAAATTCATCTTCCCTAAATATAAATACAGCAAGTATCTCCTCCGAATCACCTGGCTTCATATCACCATAAACAGTAGGTTCTAACATGCCTTCTGAACGCATCGTCCCTCTATTTTGATCAAGTATGAGTTTCTTTTCAATTAAAAACTTAGAAAAAGATAAATCACTATCATTTTTTACTGTGAACTTAGCTGTTAATGCCACAAGTGGCCCATCTCCAAAACCACTAAATCTAGATGCATGTGCAGTAGTTGGAGTAATCTTTGCATATTGGACACCATTTAAGCTTACTTTGACACCGTCTATCTCTTTTTCATCATTAATATCTTCATTCGAAAAAATTAGCTTTTTGTCTGCTATATTGTCCGTGATCATTTTATCAGCATAATACTCTGGAGCTATTGAAGATACCTTTGTCCCTACACCTGAAAACGGCAACTTAAATACCGCTTCTTTTCCAATAGGTTTACTAGTATCGTCATTTAAAAAAGGTTGAGATATTGTTAAAGTCGGTGCTTTTAATCGTTCGAATTGTTCTTTCGTCATGGCATACGCTTGCATTCCTGTGAAAGTTTTTCCTTTTGAATATTGTCTAACGATGTCATTAGAATCGTCTTTAATCCACTTATCACGGTCTACAAAGTGTGCTTTCATATATAAATTTTCAGTAGCATCATCTGATAATAGCATCGAGCTTGCATTGAAATATACATCTTCATTCAATTGATTATCTAACGTCATTTTATATGTAAGAACATAGCCTTCATCTTCATCTTGAAATTCATATTTTTTTGACTCATTCATATTTGTTACATGTACAATTTGATATTCGTCAATCTGGATTGATACACCATCACCAAATATATGATTCAAGTCAGGCTTTGAATTTGAAAATACGATTTCCACATCACCACCTGTAGCTTCTGCAATATATGGATTTAGAATTTCATCGGAACTTCCCGTGGTGTCATCATTATCTTCTACTTTCTCTTCTACTTTCTCTTCTACTTTCTCTTCTACTTTCTCTTCTACTTTCTCTTCTACTTTTACATTTTCTGAGTTCGTCTCTTTATTTATTTGTTTTTCCGGTTTAACAGAATCTGCTTCATTATTTCCGCAAGCGCTTACTAAAAGTATGGTTGCAAACACACTAGCTGTCATCATTTTTTTCAATATCATTTTCCAGTCTCCTTTAGATAATTTAGATTCTTTAATTAATACCAACAAAATTAAGTATACCACCTAGATGTATTCCAAAATGTTCCTTTTTTCAAATTAGAACTTAATGGATATTATTAGAAAAATGGCGAGTGTAAAAAGAACTATATTGGTAATATTCGATACATACATAAGACCTGTGCTGATTCAATTCCAAACTCTTTTGACTGTTGCTAGCCTAATTTTGTTGGATAAGTTGCAGTGACACAGTATTTATATAGATGTCTCCATTTGATATTTATTCTTAATTTCGCATTTCTCCATGGTTGTTAGCTGACTACTCAATTTTCTACTACAAGTGACATTAAATCTCATAAGTATATATTTTGCTCATGCAAAAACACCTCCGATCTATGTACTTGTTACGTGTACAATTTTCGGAGATGTATTATATTGTCTCACTACTTTAGGTTAGTCCGGAATTGTAACAAACATTTTCCCACCTTTATTAATCTCCACTTCAATAGTCCCTTGAGTCCCCGTCTGTAAATACGGAATACTGAATTCTTCTAACCGATCAACAACCACTGGATGAGGATGTCCATAACGATTCTCAAATCCAGCTTGTATAATTGCTACATTCGGCTGTACCAACCCTAAAAACTTTTCGTTGCTGGAGGTTTTACTGCCATGGTGACCTACTTTCAATACGTTAATTTGTTTTAATGTATCGGAATAGTGGTGCACTAAATCTAATTCACCTTGTTCCTCCAAATCTCCTATAAATAATCCATGAAAATAATTATTTCTCATGGATAGTACTAGTGAATCATTATTCCCTTCATATATTTGATCCAAAGGATATAAGTACTGGAAATCAAAATAATCCGACAAAATAACATCTCCAGCCTTCTTTTCGTAGATTGGGATGCTTTGTTTCTCGATCTCCCAATTTAAATCGTCCATTACTTCTTTTTCCGTAGATCCTGGAGTAATATGAATTTCATTAACTTTTACTCCTCTTAAAATCTCCTCTGCACCTTCCATATGATCTGCATCTGCGTGTGTAATAATTAATATATCAATTGTGTTAATTCCTTTTCCTTTTAAAAAAGGTAATACAACTTGTCTGCCAATTTCATAAGGCTCTTTTGTTTGTTTCCAATCTTCTTGATCAAACCTTAGTAAGCCACCAGTATCAATCATAATCACTTGCTTTCGGAATGGCATTTCAATGAGTATACAATCACCTTGTCCAACATTTACGAACGAAATTCTTGTAGAGGAATCCATATAAGGTCCAATCTGAATGAATACTACAACAAATAGGAAAAAGATAGTGCTTAGGAATAGTCTCTTTTTCCTTTCTAATGAAACAAGCAATAAACCAACACTAACATATGCAAGTAGCACTACCTCATGAGTAGGCTTCATCGGATTCCATACTTGGTATGGTAATGTACCTAACTTCAAAATAAGGATCTCCAGCAGCCCTCTAACAGGCTCATATACATGTAATAATATTTCAGCTAAGGAAGGCAATAAATAGGTGAGAAATAAAAATAGAAGATTTAGAGGTAAAATGAGAAATGAAAACAATGGAACAAATACTAAATTTGCGAGGAAAGAAGAAATAGAAATCTCAAAAAAATGATACAGAAGAATTGGGTATACGATGAGCTGACAAACACCAGTGATAATCAATGATTGCAATAAGTAGGTTTGACTTGATCTCAATAGAATCGAGGAATAAATAAGTGAAAATGCAGCTAAATAAGAGAGTTGAAAACCAATTTGGAATATAATCCAAGGTGTTAAAAAGATAAATCCGATAATACTTAGCGAAAAAGCATCCTCAATTGCTATTTTCCTTTGAAAAAGCATAGAGAGTAATACAATTTCTGTTACTGAAACCGATCTCCAAACGGATGGTGCTCCACCTGCAAGTAAAGCATATAAAGGTAATATAATTATTAGCAACCAAGTCGCGGTTTCTCTCCTTATACCCAACCGAATCATCATTTCATAGATTAACCAAGCGATTAACGCAACATGAAGACCAGAAATAGCAAATAAATGAGTTATACCAAGTGTCTGATAAGCATTTTGCATATCAGTGGGCATTTGCTCTCGACTACCTATTAAAAGGGCTTCTGCCTCTGCTTGGAGGGATAATGGGAAGTGCTCCTGGATATGCTGCTTCATTTTAAAACGTTGTCCTGCCATAAAGGTTAAAAAACCCGACTGCTGTCCCATAAGCTCATACTGGGAAACCTGAAGTTGTCCTACAGAGCCATTACTTTTTAAATAATTCTTCATATCAAATGCATACGCATGTGCTTTAGGACTATTAGCAGGTTCCTCCGTAATAATGTTCATTGTCAAACCAGCAAGCGACTGTTCTGTATATAATTCCTTATGTTGCTCACTTTCAAACTTTAATTGAACGTACCACTTATCCTTTTGTTCTGATATAGCAAACCCTCGCAAAGTACTCCCGTTAATACGATATATGTCTGTCCAAGTGATCTGAGCCACATTTTCTTCTACGTGAGGAACAACAGGTATCTTATGGTCCATATAAAAATAGCAACCGATCCCTATGCTTAAAGTAAAAGCTATAAATGATATCGGCAATTGTTTGTATAGAAGCAAAAATAGGATAATAACGCAGAAGCAAAGGATAAGGGTAGATTCATATGCGGCTAATACACCGATTATTGCCGTAAAAGCGATATATATTAAATTTCCATGGAAGTTGTTAATCCAAATAGTTCTGCCACCTTCATTTCATAGGGTTCCAATTCTGCATTACTTGCTCCTTTTTCTCTTAGCTTTGAAATAAGCTCTGTGTATAGCGCAACTTTTTCATCACTTAGAAAATCTATCTTTCTTTCATCGAAAGGCACATGAATAACTTCGACGCCACCCTTATTTAATAATTCAATGGCATATGCATTGTTCTTATAATCTTGCGCGTAATAGAGACGACTGATACCAGATTGAATGATCGATTTTGTGCAAGGGAGACATGGAAAATGAGTCACATATAAGTCTGCGCCACTCACTGTAATCCCGTACTTTGCACATTGTAAAAGTGCATTCATCTCAGCATGTATCGTTCGTACACAATGATTATCTACGACATAACATCCATGATCAATACAATGATCACCACCTGAGATTGATCCATTATATCCTCCTGCCATGATTCGGCGATCACGAACAATTGTTGCACCAACTGCAAGACGTGTACATGTACTTCTTAGTGCAAGTAAATGGCTTTGAGCCATAAAAAATTGATCCCAAGTTATTCTCTCCATATAACTACCTCCAAATTAGAATTTCTTTAAGTGTAGTAGTTTGTGCATAAAAGTTCAATAATCTATTTGTTATTTTACAGTTATTAATGGTTCCAGTTTCTCAAAAGTCTTTTGTCCAATACCCGTCACTTTTGTCAAATCTTGCTTTTCTTTAAAGGCTCCAATCTGCTCACGATAAGATATAATTGCCTCTGCTTTCGCTGCTCCAATTCCTGGTAAAGTGGACAAAACGGTGGCATCCGCATTATTTATATTTACTAAAGATGACTGTGAACTGTTAGAAGTTACAGGTGTTTCTTCCATCTCCTCGCCCTCTTCTGGAACATAAATAACCATTTCATCCTTCACACGCTCTGCATGATTGATATGTTTGGAATTACTAGAATCTAAATAACCGCCAGCCATATCTATAGCATTTAATACACGATCTCCTTCTAACAGTTCATAGACTCCTGGCTTTGTCACCGCGCCTTTTACTTCTACGAATACAGGGAGTTCTTCTACATATTCAATTGTTTCTTCAATAGGTAAATTTTCTTTTAATGGGATAGTTGGAAAGGATTCGGCTCTGGGGGTTGCCGATTTTAAAAAGGATTGAATACTGATAAACAGTATTATTCCTATTACTACTACTGGGAGTAATAGCTTTTTCTTATACTTCTGGATAAAAAGGTGGAACAGATTTATCAACCTCTTTCATAAGAGGTAATTATGTGGAGTTATGAAGATTATACTAAATTTAGCTCTAGTTGAAAAGAGTTATTTTAAAAGTAATATGACAAAAAAATATTTTGATAAGAATCCAGGTTTCTATATATAGCAAGAATCACATGTTACCGCAGACTTCCGTTTCAACGCACTTTTATGTTGTGAAGATTGACTAGCAATGCAGAAATAGGTAAAGGAACAAAGGCTAAAATTCACCAAAAAAAGGATGCTGGTTGGTTGTGACAACCGTCTCAACCAACCAGCATCCCGAAAATTCACTCGGTAAAAATATAACAAAATAACTATCCAAAATCCTTTTAAAACGATAGATACAGATTTTCGTAGAAATGGGCATCTCACCTATTTTTTCTTATTTTACAGCGAGGATAAACCATCTATCCACTTCTCCTGTAGGCTTTCCAAAAATATCATCACGGATGCTCACCGATGAAAACCCTACTTTTTCTAAGAGATTTTTGTATATCTCCACTGAATACGTACGTTGAAAGTGGGATTCTTCAAAGCGTTCATAATAACCTGATTCATCACGAACAAAAAAAGTAATATCATGATAAATAGAATGCTCCTCTACCCCTGGTTCCGTATG
>Ga0209013_10006201_pt1 | contig 10177 bp, 4 predicted proteins | sample Cruoilmetagenom2_FD_187291 | JGI IMG/M metagenome (GOLD analysis project Ga0209013, IMG submission 187291) | Oil polluted marine microbial communities from Coal Oil Point, Santa Barbara, California, USA - Sample 2 (SPAdes) (version 2) | ecosystem: Environmental > Aquatic > Marine > Oil seeps ...
TGATGGCGGGAATGAATTTGGTGATGTCTTTGCAGACCCGGGGAACGCCGATATCCAGCATGGTACCGACTGCACGTTGTGTCATGGCTACGGCAGGATCCACGACTCGAACATCTCAGGCGGTGACGCGGGACCGGATTGCCTGAGATGCCATGGCAAAACAGGACTTGCGAGCGGAAGAAGGATCGATGAGACCGCATTCGAGACCTCAATTCACGGAAGAGTGAACGGTGCATCAACCGATCTGAACCGCTCATGCTGGGCGTGTCACTTCGAGGACGGCTTGAACGCAAGCGAGCACTCCATGCGAAAGGCGCAGCCGTACCTCTGTTACGACTGCCACAACAAAGGGAATCCTCCGTTCGGAAACGTGAGCAACGCACCGAACGCGTTCAATCACTACAAGAGCGGAACAAGCATCGCGGCGTACTGGACACAAGCAACAGACTCTGAGTCCTGCATGGGCTGTCACAACCAGTATGGGATGAAATACGCATTCGATGAGAACGATGCCTACGCAACAAACTTCTCGATCACATCACACTACGGGAACAGCAGAACAGACATTGTCAGCAAATACAGTGCAAGCAATTCAACCGAATACTGCGCATACTGCCACATCAACCAATCAAGTCCGTTCTTTGAATATCAGAACAACAAAGATATCCAGCACGCAGGAAACCAGGGCTGCAACATCTGCCACGGAGAGGGAAGGCTCCACAGCGAGACGCTGACCAGAGTTGTGACCACCGGAAACTGCACGGACTGCCATGCACTCTACGGAGCGAACACGACACAGACCAGATACCACATCAACGTCTCAGCGATGAACCTCGGGGTTCACGCTGGTGTTAACAGCAACATGGCAGCAATCGCCACATCAGAGGTAAACGATGCCAACAACGCGAAGTGCTGGGGCTGCCATGTGCAGGATGGGGCATATCCCGCAGACGGGCACGGAGACATCTTCAACAACAGAGCATACCTCTGCTACGACTGTCACAACGGAACACCCGCGTACGCAAACGTCAGCAGTGCACCAGCGGTCTACAATCACTTCAAGTCAGGTGTGAACATCACAGCACGAACCGTCGCCGGGACAGATTCGGAATCGTGTGGATATGGCTGCCACAACCTCTCATCGATGAAGGTCCCTGGATTTGACGCGAGCGGGAATGCGTCGTATCTCGTGAACATGTCGCAGGCATCGCACTACCCGCGGAACCGCTCAGACATAATCATGGCAGATGATCTCTCGGACTGCACGTTCTGCCACAAGGATTCGGACAATGAGTTCGCACCGATCTTCGAGCGGACGAACACCGCAAACATATCGCATGCGAGCGAGACACAATCATGCATCACTCCAGGATGTCACAACAGAGGCAGGATTCACGACATGGGGCTCTCAGGTGGCGACGCGGGACCTGATTGCCTGAGATGCCACGGCAGAGAAGGGATCATAACGGGAAGGCGGATCGATGAGACTGCTTTTGAGATTGCGATTCACGGAAGAGTGAATGGTGCTGCGTCTGATCTGAACCGCTCCTGCTGGGCATGTCACTTCGAGAACGGAACAGGTGCTGATTCGCATTCCAACCGCAAGAGTCCGCCGTATCTCTGCTACGACTGCCACAACAAAGGAAATCCACCGTTCGGAAACGTGAGCAACGCACCGAACGCATTCAATCACTACAAGAGCGGAACAAGCATCGCGGCATACTGGACACAAGCAACAGACTCAGAGTCCTGCATGGGCTGTCACAACCAGAGCGAGATGTTCTATTCGTTTGATGAAAACGACGCATATTGCACGAACTTCTCGATCACATCACACTACGGGAACAGCAGAACAGACCTCGTCAGCAGATACAGTGCGAGCAATTCAACCGAATACTGCGCATACTGCCACATCAACCAATCGAGTCCATTCTTTGAATATCAGAACAACAAAGACATCCAGCACGCCGGAACTCAGGGCTGCAACATCTGCCACGGAGAGGGAAGGCTCCACAACGAGACACTGAACAGAGTTGTGACCACCGGGAACTGCACGGACTGCCACGCACTCTACGGAGCGAACACAACACAGACGAGATACCACATCAACGTCTCAGCGATGAACCTCGGGGTTCATGCTGGTGTTAACAGCAACATGACTACAATCGCTACATCAGAAGTTGCTGACGCCAACAACGCGAAGTGCTGGGGCTGCCACGTACCGGGTGGGGCATATCCGTCAGACGGGCACAGCGACATATTCAACAACGATGCGTATCTCTGCTACGAGTGTCACAACGGAACACCGGCATACGCAAACGTCAGCAGTGCACCAGTGGTCTACAACCACTTCAAGTCAGGTGTGAACATCAAAGCCCGCACAGTTGCAGAAACGAACTCGTTCTCGTGTGGATACGGCTGCCACAACCTCTCATCGATGAAGGTTCCGGGATTTGACGCGAGCGGAAATGCGTCGTACCGTGTTAACCTCTCGCAGGCATCACACTACCCGCGGAACTGCACAGACATCGCAAACGTCTCTGGCGGCTACTCTAACTGCGCATTCTGCCACCTCGATTCCACAAACGAGTTCCTCGAGATATTCGAGAATCCAGGGCTTGCGAACATCACGCACGCAAGCCAGACCCGGTCGTGCATCACCTCCGGCTGCCACAACCGTGGCAGGATCCACGACCTGAACCTGACGTTCCCGGACTGGGATATCGGCAGAGAGTGTGCAAACTGCCACCTCACAGGCGGCGTGAATACATCCGGGATCGTTGCGATCATCAACAAGACCGGGTTTGAGACAAGCATTCATAGAAATATCACCGGAGACTACAACTCATCCGATTACACGGCGATCAGCAGGGTCTGCTGGGGCTGCCACAATAACTATACAGAGCAATCGAATGACCCGAAGAAGCATGCAACAATCAAACCCGACTGCGAGGACTGTCACAACAGCGCAACTCCGCAGAACATGGATAACCTCAGTGAGAACCTGCGGCAGGTAACAGAGCATCAGCCGAACGGAACTGACATAACGACAAACGGAACAATTGCAAGCTGCACGATCTGCCACAACAGGTCTCTTGTTACGGGGATGCCGCCTGACGAGAATGTGGTTGAGAGAACCGCACGAAACGTAATATCTCACTACGGACGGCAGAGGACTGACTTGATTGCGGGCACAGTCACAAACTGCTCATACTGCCACTGCGATGAGGTGAACATGTTCGCTGACACATTCGACGACGCAAACAACACGAACATCACGCACGGCGGCGGCTACAGCGTAAACTGCACCGATTGCCACGGTTCGGGCAGGTTCCATGACGCGGCGTTAAGCGCACCGATGATGGCTCCGGGCAACAACTCGCTCTGCATGAATACGGCGTGCCACGGCAACAACCAGAAGTCGTGGTTTGTCGATTGCGCCGCATTCACAACCCGAATTCACGGCGGCATAAACTGCACTGACTGTCATGCGCCGCTGCCGATTGATGCCACAGGGAGCGTCGGGGCTGGCGGAAGGTACAACCGCCCATTCACCGTGGCAAGCGACGTAAAACGGCTGAACGTGACGCTCAGCTGGGCAGCAGGCAGCCTCAACCTGACGCTTGACGCAAACGGAACAGAAATCAATCAAACGGTTGCGGCGGGCAATTCAGGCATCGATTACAACGAGAGTGGCACCACCTTATGCTACACGATTGAGAATCCTGCAAACGGAAGCTGGGTAGCCGGAATCACAGACGTGAGCACGCATACGAGCTTTAATCTCAATATCGAGTTCATCCAGAAGCACCCGTTGATCGGTACGTGCTACGCAAACCCGTGCGAGTCCTGCCACGTGACCAACATCTCGTACAATGCGCCGCCGGTTGCCGAACATGTCACAAGAGGCACTGCCTCCAGCGCCGGCGTCCGGACTGACGCAAGCTGCACAGCCTGCCATGCGAACGATATCGTTCTCCCGTCGAGTCTCGGAGGTGGCGGCGTTGATACTGGCAACAACGATGCGATGACTGCTCATTACGGAGTGTCCATGGCATTTGACACCGCTGAGTGCGTGGACTGCCACGAGAACGAGGATACCGGCGCAAAGTGGGGGGGTGCCCCGGATCCCAGGAACGCCACACGCTATGAGTATGTCGAGGATGCGGATGACATCGAAGAGTCGCTCAAAACCGGCGAGGTTGCAAAACTGAAGAACGGGTACGAGCTCATGATCGGTCCAATCAGTTCATCAGGGCAGTCTGTCTGGATCTACCTGCTGCATGAGGGCGTGCTCGTCAAGAAGGAACTTGTGAGCACAGGCGGAGTCTTCGAGTACGAGATTGAGAAGGACTGGGTGAAGCCAGAGAGCGGTGTCAGTCTCTACGGAACCGGGAACGAGACCTATAAGCATAGAACGTCACCGGAAAGCAGTTACACCACCATTGTTGATCTCAAGGTGACGGACATCTTCAGTGGCGGTATGCGGGGTGTTGTCACGTTCAACGGACTCGTCCTGAAATCCCGCATGCACACCGAGACTGTGGACGAGGACTGCTATACCTGCCACATCTCGGGGTACCGGTACGGGGTGGATGATGGTGACGACTATCTTGTGCTCCGAAACGATGGCGAGGATGTGACAATCGGCAGGCTTCTGGTCAACTTCACAGATAACGAGCACAGGCTACAATCGGTCGGGCATGCGTGGGACCTCGGTTATGGCTATCTGCTCACTGCAACAGAAGTCGATCTGTTGGGCGGAAAAGCGCGTCTTGAGCTCACCCGGAACGGAACAGTGCTTCAGAGCGAGGTCGTTTTGGAAGATGGGATGTTTACGTACAATACGACGATACGCGATCGCAATGGGCATCGGGTTAACGATGTGACCGTGTTTCAGGTGCGAGTTACAGGGGTGTTTCGGAGATGAATGGCACGAATGCCGCGAATTTGAATAGCGGAAAAAAATCGGGGAGTCCGATATATGAACCAGATCTGGCACGAATGACTAGAGGGGATGGATTTAGTTGCGCCATTCGTGCCATTCACTTATCCGTACCATACATTATAAATCTCATCGTATCACTCACACTCATCTCTACATTCGTAATCATAGCCGCGCCGCTCACACCGGCTGCGGAGAATGGAACCGAGATCGTCCAGCTCGAGGACGCACGGTTCATCTCGCCCGATCTCTGGGTGGCTAATGCGAGCCGGACGTTTGGTGAGTATGATCTTTCCGATATCACCGAAGGCACATATATGACGATCGGTGGAGATCCATCGACATTCCATGTGAGTTCACTCCTGCACGGCGGATTTGGCGGCGACTGCCTTGGATGCCACCAGATCGGCGGTCTTGCGCCGCCCGATCTTCAGATCAACGAGACCGCATTTGGCAGTTCGGTTCATGCGGGTCTCAACAGCAATGCCACATACAACGCAACGATGTCAAGCCTTGCCAACCGTGCGTGCTGGGCATGTCACAGCAACCTGACAAGCGATGGTGTCGAGCCAACCGATCACCCCGACGAGTACTGGAACCCCAGACCGTGCGTCTCATGTCACGCAACAGGCGAATTCGATGCGCCCGCAATCTACGAGCACTTCTACAAGGGCGGACGCACGGAGAACACAGGGGGCACGAAAGGAATCGCAATTGCGGTCGAGTGCGTCGAATGCCACCTCAACGGAACCGCTGAGCACGAATCAATCCCTCAGATGTCTGCTGATGCTGAGGCATCACACTACGCATCCCGCAACCACCTTCCAGCAACTGATAACTGCTCGGTCTGCCATCAGGACGAAGAGGTCGGCTCTGAGTTCGGGAGCGCATCACAGGTCTTTTCTCACGACAAAGACGGGTCATGCGAGGACTGCCATGGAACCGTCGAGACGTTTCATGACCGCAAGCTCGTGATCCCTGTGGAACGGACGTGTAAGGACTGTCACACGAGTGCGCAATCTGTTGAGAAGTACGGAACCCCTGGACAGATCAAAACACACTATCCGGGTGCACCCAACGAGAGCGTGGACACGACGATGATTGATGAGACGCTTGTCTGCGCAAAGTGCCACAACGTCTCAGGCGAAGGGAAGGATCTGCACAGTAAAGAGCTTACACGCCACCTCAATGCGAGCGTTGAGACCGCGTACCGTGGCTACTGCTTCGACTGCCACGCAGAAGGCGGCACGTTCCCGTATCCGTCACAGACACAGATCAGCAAGCTGAGCCACGGCAAGGCGGCAGACTGCATGGCTGTAAACTGCATTGAGCCCTGTCACAACATAAGCGGCGTGAGCACGTTTCATGAGCCAACCGATGTTGTGAGCGGCTACTTCGGGCTTGCACCGAGCGGCGCGGGTGCCGAGTGCATGGACTGCCACCCGAGGCATACACGGCTCGGCGAGTTCGGGGTTGACGAGGTTGAGTGCATAGAGTGCCATCCCGGCTACGAGGCAGCGCATTACGCAGATGCGATCGTTGCTGAGGTGAACAAGACCTACACATGTGCACTCTGTCACAACGAGAAGGCAGACCAGTACCACAATCTCACTTACTTCGAGGGAGTTGGCGAAACAACGGTTGATGAGTCCTGCTACGCATGCCACGCCCGCGACACGAACTTCACAGAGGCGCAGACGCTGGCATACCTGGATGGTGGTGGCAGTGTACGTGGCGGTGTCATGATCGCAGGCTCTGTTCGGGATGTTAATATTGCGGAATCGTTCACATGCACCGAGTGCCACAACGTGACCGGCACACCGTTCCATTACAGCCCGTATCCGCTCGGAAGCGCACAGGAGCCTGGCTGGGATGACTGGGATCCCGGCGCTCGGGTGCGGGACTGCAAGGACTGCCACACCAATTACGGCGATATGCCGCCGTTCAATGCGACCGACATGAGCGGAACCGGGCACGGGCACGAGGATGACTGTCATGTCTGCCACGGCGGCAGGGATCCGGTCACCTTCCACACGCTCGAGGTCTTTGACGTGACTCCGCATGTTGCTGAGATCGCAGTTGCGCCTGACATCGTTCACGCGGGAGATTCGGTGGTTCTGGATGCGAAGGTTGTGACCGGCTGGAAGATGGAGGTCAGATACATCGAGTACTTTGTTGACATCATCGGCGAGAATGGCGACGGAACACCGCTCACATTCACACGCACCACATACTACGGGCAGGCGACCGAGGCTGCCGCCACAATCGATACGACCGGATGGAGCGAGGGCAGGCACACAATCTTTGTCAAGTCGCTTGACTCCCGCGGCGTCTGGAGCGAACCGAGACCGGTTCTCTTGACCGTTGCGAGTCGGGAAGGTGCACTTCATGCAATCCTTCTCAAGCGTGAGATGATATTTGCAGGGGTGCTTGTAACCGTCGTACTGATAATTGCGCTGCTGTACCTGATCAGGCGGTGGACGGTCAGATGATCGCAGTCGGGGCTATTCTGCTGTATGCCGCACTCGCATCCGGGGTTCTTGCGGCAATCACACTCTGCCTCTACGGGAGAAGGGAGCGCACCATAGCAATCAGTCCCAACTATGTCCTGATGCCGATGCGAGCCGCATTCGTATTTATCAGCACCGCTATGTGCATAATGGTTCGTTCTTTCATCTACGGCGAGTACAGCGTCCTGTATGTGTGGCAGTACTGCTCAAACGACCTCTCTCTCCTCTACCGGATAGCTGCGGTCTGGGCAGGGCAGGAGGGTACATACCTGCTCTGGGCATGGGCATCGGTTCTATGCGTCTGGCTCCTGATGGAGGAGTACGGATTCAGAAGTTCCATGCACAGGAGAACCGAACTGATCGCACTGGCAATCTCGATATTCATACTCGTGCTCTGTATCATCTCAGAGCCGTTCGAGCCGATTCTCGGCAGGATCGGCTACATACCTGCCGACGGCAACGGGTTAAATCCGGTATTCATCACGATATGGATGGTCATCCACCCGTTCACAACATTCATATCCTACACCGCAACGATCGTCCCTGCGTCTGCCGCAGCCGCCCACCTGATCACCGGAAGAGCCGGGTGGCACAGGATATCGAAGCAGTGGATCAGAATCTCATGGTTCGCAATCTCTGTGTGCATGGCAACCGGCGGCGTATGGGCGTACAAACTCACCGGGTGGAACGGCTTCTGGTGCTGGGACCCCGTGCAGACGGCAACGCTTGTTCTGTGGATGCTCACAACAGCGGTTCTGCACATACTCGCGAGATACCACGAGGGAAAGGACTACACAACAATCGCACCCGTTTCCACGATATTTCTATTCATCGCGACAATCTACATAACGCTGATCACCAGGCAGGGGATATTTCACTCGCTCCACGACTTTCCGGGAACACCGACCGCGGGACTGCTGGTTCTGGGCATACTCGCCGGGAGCACCATTGCGATCGGACTCGGGATTGTGAAGTTTCTCAGAACCCGTGTGGCTATAACCCCCAAAAAATCCATCTTCTCATCAAAAAACACGTTTCTCTTAACGGCTGGTCTGTTTGCCATAATCGCTTTCATCTGCTTCTGGGCACTGACGTACTGTTTCATATCACAGCACGGATTCGGAACAAAGATCATAATCCCGCCTGATTTCTTCAATATCTGGTGCTACATCCCGGTGATCCTGCTCACGGTGGCAACAGGTGTCTGCATGCTACATACCCGAATCACCGATACCGGCATGAAATACCTGCTGGTTCTCGTATTCGTATCCTCGTTTCTGCTTGCTATGATTCCGACTCACAAGCTGCTGGACCCCTGGGGTGATTTCTATCTCTCGTCATCCGCCGCGGTGAAGATACTCGGATCAATCTCGGTATGGTCATACATACCGCCATTCGCGTTCGCGCTCGGCGGCATCCTGTACAAACTTGTGCGGGACATCAGCCAGACGTACGGGCGTCTCCGACTCAGGTCAACCGGAGTCAACCTGATTCACGCAGGATTTATACTGATACTCCTCGGTGCGATCGTAACAACGTCGTTTGACACCAGAACGAGCATCATGTACCGGGTCGATGAACTGGGAACGAGTAAGGAGATCGGAGACGGCTGGAGCATGGAACTCTCCGGATTCAACGTCGTTAAGAATCCTGACGGCACATGGGCGCAGATCGCACGTCTTGCAGTGTACCGAGACGGCGACCCCTACTGCACCGGGGTTACCAGGTTCTCCAGGACTGCTCAGTACGGGGACATCCACGATCCGATGATCGATCGCAGTGCCCGGCGTGATATCTATGCCCAGTTCCATGGGACGCGTTCTCATATCTCAACTGAGGCGATAGTTCCGCTGAGCGTGAGGATCGTGCCATGGATATCCCTGCTCTGGGCAGGATGCATCTTTATGCTGGTCGGGATATATTGTATCATCATGTCGACTTATCTGCTGGTGCTGAAGAAGAGAGGACTGGCTGCAGAGACGATGAAACGGTGATACTCGATGCGATTACTACCCTCGTTGCGTGAAAAGAGGCGATATCTGGCTTTCGGGATATTGTCCGAGAATGGAATGTCGAGACACGATTTTACCGAAGGACTCCGGAGATCGGCGTCGGCACTCCTCGGAGACTCCGGTGAGAGCGAATGCGGGATGCAGCTACTCTCATTCGATGGAAGCGGGGGGATCGTCCGGTGCGTGCACACGCATGTCACGCAGACACGCGCCGCGCTTGCGGCAATCCCTGAAATCAGGGACTCGCGCATCGCAGTCTATGTGATCGGAATCTCAGGGACTGTTAAGGGCGCAAAGCGGTTTTTTGGTGATGGGACATGAATAAACAGATCGCAGTGGCACGGGCGTTCGTGGAGAGGCGGGCACGCCCGATCGCAATAACGTTCTTTGCCGCATCAGGTACGCTTCTTATAATCGTGCTTCTCACAATCGCATGTATGATCGGGGGATGGCAGTCCCCGGTTCAGATCGGTCTCGATAAGCTGGCGCTGCTTGGGCTGCACGTGTACATCTTCTTCTCGGTTGGGCGGAAACTGTGGCGGTGAACAATGGGTCTCTCTGTGGTCTGCGTTGCGCATATTCCCTGAGTGCGTGAGTGAGTATTAGCTGAAGCGGAAAAAAACCGCCGACTAAGGACGAGGCGGTTACCCGCCTCTCCTCGTCTCAGAACGGTACGAGAAAGTTTCCCTTCATACACGCTTGCGCATCTC
>Ga0209013_10006202_pt1 | contig 10177 bp, 10 predicted proteins | sample Cruoilmetagenom2_FD_187291 | JGI IMG/M metagenome (GOLD analysis project Ga0209013, IMG submission 187291) | Oil polluted marine microbial communities from Coal Oil Point, Santa Barbara, California, USA - Sample 2 (SPAdes) (version 2) | ecosystem: Environmental > Aquatic > Marine > Oil seeps ...
AAAGGAGTATAACATGCCAACAACAACTGATAATTTAAAAGAAGCATTTGCCGGTGAAAGCCAGGCAAATCAGAAGTATCGTGCATTTGCTGAAAAGGCGGAGAAAGATGGACTTCCAAATATTGCACGTCTTTTCAGAACAACTGCCGAAGCTGAAAAGATACATGCAGCCGGACATTTAAAAGCATTGGACGGAGTTGGATCTACTGCAGAAAATCTACAAGCAGCAATTGATGGTGAAACTTTTGAATTTGAGAAGATGTACCCTCCAATGCTTGAGAAAGCTATTGAAGAAGGACATAGAGCCAAAACAATGTTTAAATATGCTGTAGAAGCTGAAGAGGTACACGCAAAACTATATTCTCTTGCGCTTGAAGCAGCAAAACGTGGGGAAGATCTGACTGAAGTTGATTTTCATCTTTGTCCAGTTTGTGGTTATATTGAATTCGGTACACCTCCGGAAAACTGTCCTGTCTGCGGGTTGAAAGGTGAAAGATTCGTTCAAGTGTAGTTCTTAGTTAATTCAGAAAGAAGTTTAACCTCTGCAAACCTCGGAGGTTTTGAAAACCCCCGAGGTTTTTTAAAATAAATCGACATAAAATCAAACAATTTATCTTACAAGCAGTATTTTACAATCTACCTAACATCTTATTCAAATAAAACACTTCCTTATTATTTTACTAAAAAGCATGACTACGATTGATGTTTCTTAATTGAATATTTTCAGTTAAATTTTACATCCAAAATATTAAACATAAATTAAGGAAGTATAATGAAGGTAAAGATCATGATAATAATCGCAGTTTCACTTCTACTCTCTGCATGCAGCACTGAGGAAAAAAATCCACTATTAGAAAAATGGGATACTCCGTTTGGTACTCCTCCATTCGATGAAATTGAAAACAAACACTATTTGCCAGCTTTTAATGAAGCAATAAAAGTACACAATGAGGAGATCAGAAAGATTATTAATATATCCGATGAACCATCATTTATAAATACTATTGAAGCATTAGATTATAGCGGTGAATTACTAGCAAGAGTAAAAAATGTTTTTAATGCTATGACAGGATCAATGAATAGTGATGAATTGCAGGCAATTTCGAAAGAAGTCGTTCCACTATTATCTAAACACCAAGATGACATAAATCTAAATGCTTCATTATTTAAGAAGATTAAAATTGTTTATAAGCAGAAAGATGATCTAAACTTAAACGCCGAGCAAAAAACTTTATTAGATAATTACTATAAGGATTTTGTACGTGGAGGTGCTGATCTAAACGAGCAGGATAAAGCGAAATTAAGAAAGTTGAACGAAGAGCTCTCTCTGCTTTCTCTTAAGTTTGGAGAAAATGTTTTGGGTGAGACAAATAAATTTGAATTGATTATTGATAAAGAAGATGATCTTGAAGGTCTTTCAGAAAGTATAATAGCTACAGCTGCTGAGACTGCAAAAGAAAAAGGTTATGAAGGTAAATGGGTATTCACAATACATAAACCAAGCATGTTGCCATTTTTACAATATTCCACCAAAAGAGATTTGAGAGAAAAGATATATACTGCATACTTTATGAAAGGTGACCACGGTGATGATTTAGATAACAAGAAAATTCTTGTAAAAATGGCTCTTCTAAGATTAGAAAAGGCAAATTTGTTAGGTTTTAAAACTCATGCCAATTTTGTACTTGACGAGCAGATGGCAAAAACACCAGAGAACGTTTATAGTCTATTGGAAAAGATCTGGTCTCCCGCATTAAAAAGAGCAAAATCTGAACGTGCTGAAATGCAGAAGATGATAAAAGCAGAGGGGAATAATTTTGAGCTAGAATCTTGGGATTGGTGGTACTATGCCGAAAAAGTAAAAAAAGAAAAATACGATTTGGATGAAAACGAACTACGTCCATACTTTGAAGTGAATAATGTGATAAACGGTGTGTTCGGTTTGGCTACGAATCTATTTGGAATTCAATTTATTGAAAGAGATGATATTCAAAAATATCATCCAGATGTTAAAGTATTTGAAGTGAAAGAGGCGGATGGTAAGCATATTGGAATTTTATATACCGACTATTTCCCGCGTGCTAGTAAGCGGTCAGGCGCTTGGATGGATGAGTTCAGACGCCAGCATAAAAAAGACGGCAAAATGATAACACCAATAATATATAATGTTGGAAACTTTTCTAAACCAACTGGTGACAACCCGGCTTTGATCAGCCTTGATGAAGTTGAAACGTTATTCCATGAATTTGGACATGCGCTTCATGGACTCCTTTCAAACTGCACTTATCCATCAGTTGCTGCCACCGAAACGCCAAGGGACTTTGTAGAATTTCCTTCTCAAGTTATGGAAAACTGGGCGTTCCATCCAGAAGTTTTAAAATCATATGCTAAACACTACGAAACGGGTGAGGTAATACCAAAAGAACTAGTTGATAAGATTGAAAGCTCAAGTCTATTCAACCAAGGTTTTGCTACTGTTGAGTATACCGCTGCAGCTTATCTGGACATGGACTGGCATACAATCACAGAAGCTAAAGATTATGATGCCACTGAATTCGAGAATAGCTCTATGTCAAAAATTGGACTAATTCCAGAAATAAAATCCCGCTATAGAAGCACTTATTTCAACCATATTTTCGGCGGAAGTTACTCCTCTGGTTATTATAGCTACTTATGGTCTGAAGTACTTGATGCTGATGCATTTAACGCTTTTGTAGAAAGCGGTGATGTATATAATAAGGAGTTAGCTGCAAAATATAGGAAATTTATTTTGTCTGCTGGTGGCACAGAAAACTCTATGGAACTTTATAAAAAGTTTCGAGGTAAAGAACCTAGCATTGAACCATTGCTAAAACGAAAAGGATTGAAATAGAAGTAATAAATTTTTGTGATAAAAATTATGATTATCTGCTACAGCATTTGTGTAGCAGATAATGTATTACAAATTATAATTAGTGAGTATGTAGACTCATAATTTTTAAAGAATAATTTTATCTTTGGGTTACATAGAAAATATGTAATTACTCACAAACCAAACCAGCTGTTGTATTGAATGCAAATCTTTCTGGGTTTTGTATTCAACATAAATAAAATAATCTAAGAGTACCAAAATGTTCGGATCTTCTATTATTGATATAATAATTGAAATGACTATTGTTATTATATCTATCATTGTTCTATTTGTAATTGGAAGGGCTTTGTTAGGAAGATTTAAGAAAACATTTCAGTCTGAGAATAATGAAAGCACAGTTTTAACAGAGGAAAAAGAAACTAATAAGCAAACTTCCAACCCACAGAAAAATGATCTCCCTCTGCTCAAAATCTTAATGAACACACAAAATAAAAACCTTTTTGTAAAATTTATTTCCCTAATAGATAAAATTGATTGGCCTGAAAATCCAAATGATTTATTCCCAAAAGAAGGAGGGCATCACTCACCCACTAAGGAGCAACTCAAAAATTATGATGATAAATTAAAAAGAGCTTTTGGTGAAGAGAATAAAATGTATACGCTATATCTTAATCATTTGTCTTCTAATAATATTATAATCACTAATACTGAATTATCAGATGCAGTTGCACAATACAAGAAGAATCTTACTCCCCCAAAGTTGCGACCATGACAGCTTTTATAGTGTGCATTCTATTTTCAGCTTCGTCAAAAACAATTGAATGTTCTGATTCAAAAACATCCTCTGTAACTTCTAATCCCTCCATGCTGTACTTTTGAAAAATTTCCTCGCCCAATACAGTTTCTCTATTGTGGAACGCAGGTAAACAGTGCATAAATTTTACATTATTATTTTCTGTAAGTTTAATTGTATCCAAATTTATTTGGTAAGGTTTCATTAACTTGATTCTCTCTTCCCATGCAGATTCAGGCTCACCCATAGAAACCCACACATCTGTGTAAAGGAAATCAACTCCCTTCACTCCTTCTTCAATATCACTGGTAAGTGTAAGTTTAGCTCCAGATTTTTCAGCAATATTTTTACACGTTTCGACTAACTCTTCATCAGGCAAAAAACCCTTTGGTGCACATAAGCGAACATCCATACCCATTATAGCTCCCCCGACTAAAAGGGAGTTTCCCATATTATATCTTGCATCACCCAAATAACAGTACGATATTTCCGATAATGGTTTTCTGCTATGCTCTTCCATTGTTAGAAAGTCTGCTAAAACTTGTGTGGGATGAAATTCATTCGTCAGTCCATTCCAAACTGGAACTCCTGCATTTTTTCCTAGTTCCTCAACTTTCTCTTGACCAAAACCTCTATATTCAATTCCATCATACATCTTACCGAGAACTTGCGCTGTATCTTTCATCGACTCCTTGTATCCAATCTGTGAGCCGCTGGGTCCTAAATATGTAACATGCGCACCTTGATCATATGCGGCAACCTCAAAAGCACATCTTGTTCTGGTTGAAGACTTTTCAAAAATTAACGCAAAATTTTTACCCTCCAACATTTTCTCTTCTTCACCTAAATACTTCGCAGATTTAAGATCCTTAGATAGTTTAAGCAAATATGTTAATTCTTCTTTTGAAAAATCCAACAATTTTAGAAAATTTCTATTTTTCAAATTGATAGACATTTTTAGTCTCCCTAGTGAATCTTTTGATAAAAACTTATGCAACAAATATATTCAACTTAAAATTAAGGAATTAAAATAAATACTATTTTTCTAACTGTATATCGTTTGGTGGAATAAAACTAATTCTTTTGCAATATTTTATTCAGTTGTATTGATAAATTTTAGACCTTTCTTCGTGTTTGATGAGATTCCATTTTTGATTAAATTTGTTTTCAATAATTTTCTATATGGAATATTTTTAAATGAAAAAGATTATATCAGCTTTACTCGTAATTATTTTACTATACGGATGCTCCGGTAGTGATGATTTGCATATGGACCCTGAAGAGGGATTGGCTCATGCAATGGAGTTGTATGAAGATAAGGATTACCAATATAGTCAGAAAGAATTTCAATCGTTGGTACTCCAACATCCTGGAAACACAATAAATGATGATGCACAGTACTATTTAGGAATGTCATATTATAATGATGACCAATACCTGTTGGCTGCTTATGAATTCAGTAAATTGATTAGAGATATTAGAGGTAGTGAATATGTTGCTCGTGCTCAATTTATGTTAGCAGATTCTTATTATCAATTATCACCTCCGTATCAATTAGATCAAACATACACTGCAAAATCTATAGCAGAATTTCAGTCATTTATTGATTTCTTTCCAGTCGATCCCAAGGTAGAGGAAGCAGAAAGAAAAATTAATGAATTAAACTTAAAATTGGCTGAAAAAGAATTCAATGCAGCGCGTATATATGAAAAGATGGAATATTATAATGCTTCTTTGGATTATTACACAAAAGTCTTTGAAACATACCACGATACAGAATTTGCTCCAAAAGCATTATACAGAAAAATTAATATTCTTATGGATAAAGAGAGATTTGCAAATGCCTTTGAAAGTATCACTCTTTATCTAAATAATTATCCAGATGGTGAAGATGCCGAAGAGATTCGTGAACTTCATGAGCAGATGGCATTTAAGTAAATTATGAAAGATGTTAAGGATTCCATAATAACTATGACAGAATTGGTACTTCCTAATCATACAAATCAATTAGGAAATTTGCTGGGCGGTCAACTTATGCACTGGATTGATATCTGCGCAGCATTGGCATCTTCTAAACATGCACGACGAATTTGTGTTACTGCTTCTGTTGATAGAATTGATTTTCTCCACCCAATTAAGCTTGGAGATGTGGTTACCATTAAAGCTTCTGTTAATAGAGTATTTAATACCTCAATGGAAGTTGGAGTTAAGGTTCTTGCAGAAAATCATACCAAGGGAAATCAGAGACATACAAACTCAGCATACTTAACATTTGTTGGATTAGATGAAAGTGGAAAGCCGGTTAAAGCTCACGAAATTGTTCCACAATCATTCGATGAAAAGCGACGTTACGATCAAGCTCTTGTTAGAAGGGAAAAGAGACTCCGATTAAGAGATAGTTAAAATGAAAATTTTTCTTATTACTCTGTTATTTTCAGCTAACTTATTTGCACAATCACTGCAAACAATTTATAACTCAATTTTAACTTTAGATAATAAATCGATTGAGAATAGTTTTAGTATAAATTCTGAACTCGGCATGCACAATGATAAATGCGGCTTTGGAATTATATCTGAAGTAAAAAATAATTTCAGTCAATTCTCAACAAGTCAGCAGAAAGTAATCACCGAAATATTGAGCCGACCAGAAAAACAAACAAGTGTAGTATCGCATTCTGGAATTTTTCGTATTCACTTTGATACAACAGGTACTCAAGCACCAAATTATTTTCCAGGTGCCAAAAACAATATTCAACTTAGTGTAGATTCCTTAGCAATAGCATTTGACTCCTCATATAATTATGAAATAAATATTCTGGGTTATGAACCACCTCCAGATGATGAAGGAGATGGGGGAGATAATCTATATGATGTTTATATCTCAAGTCTTGGTACTGGTTTTTATGGTTATACTGAATTCGATAAAAGAAATGCTGATGATAGATATAAAAGTTTTATTGTTATTGATAATAAAATGAATGTTCCTACTCCCGGAATTGATGGTGTTAGAGTTACTGCCGCACATGAGTTTCATCATGCCATACAAGTTGGTTCTTATCGTGCACCATTAGCCGGAGATGAATACTATTTTGAGGTAACTTCCACATCTATGGAAGAATTTGTATACGATAGCATTAATGACTACTACCATTATTTACCTACATACTTTAGAAATCCTGAAAGAAGGTTCACTTATAATAATGGTAATACAGGCTACGACAGAGTTATTTGGAATCTGTATCTTAAAGAAAAATTTGAGAGAGATGAGGATGATTCTACAAAGGGTTTTGAGATAATTAAGAAAAGTTGGGAGATCATGAGAAATCATAATCGGACAGCAATTGAAGCAATAAGTCTCGCTCTCTCTGAGTATGGTCTTGAAATGATAAGCAGCTTTAATGATTTTGGTGCGTGGTGCTATTTTACAGGATATCGTGCACAAGATGGTAAATATTTTGAGGAAGCTTCTGAATATCCATTAATCGAACCAATTCAGGACCCAATTGAATATCAACCACCAAAGAAAACCTATATTATGAGCGTTCAGCCAGTCGCAAACAATTATATGATCTTTGATCTCAGTTATTCAGGTATAAATGATACGTTAGTTAGTATTATTACCAATGGAGACATTTTGAGTGCAGCTAATGATCCAGATTATCCTTCCATAGAATATACCTATAGTTTGATGACAAATCCTGAAGATGGTGCTACTCATATTGTTAATGAATACTATTCAAAACTAATTTCTGATCATGAGATTTATTTGCTTGAAGGTGATATTTTTAATGACCAAGTGGTTAAAGGAACAACAATCCCAAGAGGAGAGTTTGAATATGTTTATCCTCAGCCATACAGCTATTATACCCACTCAGATATATCAATTGCAATCCCTGTAAATAATAGTTTGTCGGAGTATGCCAATTTATATGTATATACTATCAGTATGAATTTAGTTTATTCTGAACAACTTAATGTTAACCAAAGTGGACGAAGTCTTGTGTCGTGGGATGCTTTAGATAATAATGGAAATAAGCTTCCGAGTGGTATTTATATTTATGTAACTGAAACCAATGGCCAGATACTTAAAGGAAAGTTAGCAATTATAAATGACTAATTATTCTCTCATATTACAAGATATAACAAAATCATTTGGCCGCAGAATGATTTTCCACAAGATTAATTCTGAGTTTTATTCAGGTTCAATCTATGGTTTAGCAGGAAGCAATGGATCGGGTAAATCTACATTAGCTCAGATAATTGCAGGACTTCTTTCTCCAACATCAGGCAAGGTTATACATAAATTAGATAATCAAAATCTATCCATAGAAAAATTACATAATCATTTAGGTTTTGTTTCACCCTATCTGGTTTTATACGATGAATTTAGTGCAGAAGAAAATCTTATTCATTTTTTGAAGATACGTGGTATGGAGATTGACAGTGAACGTATTAAAAGTTTGTTGGATGATTTTTCGCTTTACGAAAGGAGAAATGACATTCTGAAAGCTTACTCCTCCGGAATGAAGCAAAGGATTAAGTTTATTTTCTCTCTAATTCATTCACCCGAATTATTGATCTTTGATGAGCCAACTTCTAATTTAGATGTTAAAGGAAAAGATAAAGTCTATGAAATTATTGAGAAAGAGTCTAAGAGCAAGTTAATAATAATTGCCTCAAATGAAGAAAGTGATCTTGCGCTTTGTAAAGAAACTCTTTTTATGGAAGAATACAAATGAAAATTATCTGTTTAAATATGTACGAACAGACTCCAATATTAAGAGGAGAAAAGTGAAAGCATTTTACTTATTTAAAAAAGATTGGCAGTCTGAACTTAGAACAAGATACGCAATAAATGCACTTGCCATGTTTATTCTTGTTACAATAAGTGTAATACTTTTTTCAATTGGTCAGGAAAGAGTTTCTGAACATTTGACAGGAGGACTGTTGTGGGTTGTTATTTTTTTCTCAGCAATGTCAGGACTTTCAAGAGCATTTGTTTCTGAGGAAGATCGAGGGACAACATTAACTCTACATTTAATTGCCTCACCTTCAACTATTTTTAATGGTAAACTAATTTTTAATGTTGTTTTAGTCTATCTAATGAATATTGCAATTATAGTTTTATATTCACTTTTGTTTGAATCATTTATCCTTCAAAATATCGCTCTCTTTTTTCTCTCAGCTCTTTTCGGAAGTTTTGGAATTGCTGTATCATCAACAATTATCGCTGCTATAATATCAAAGGCAAGTGCGAAGGGAACGCTTTATCCAGTGCTGGCATTTCCTATTTTGCTTCCACTGATACTGATTTTATTGGAGCTTACTAAGTTTGCAATTGATGGAAAATCACTTGAATCGGCTTTGGTAGAAATTGCAGTTCTAATCTGTTACGATGTAATCATGTTAACAGCTTCCTATTTATTATTTGATTTTATTTGGAAGGATTAATGTTTGATTACTTCAGAACCATTAATTATTGCTCTATTAACTTATCAACAAATACAATTAATATAGAATGATAACATTTAAGTATTCTTTAATAGCAAAAATAATTTACAGATATGCTAATATTCCAATTACATTATTTTTAGCATTGTATATGATTTCATCTTTTATTTTCATGCTGCATACATGGTATTACTTTTTTCCTTTTCTCCTTAATCTTATAATTATAATTGTACTCAACAGATATTATTTTAGAACATATAAATTATTTCCTTTTAGAATTGATATAAACAATCAAAAAATGGTTTGTCGAGATTTCCTTAATAAATCAAAGCAAATTGAAATTATTATTAACGATATTGATGAAATTGATGGTGGTGTGCTATCTGGGACCCCCTCGAAGCCAATATTCATTCATGATGAAAGAAATGATATAGTAGTTGGAATAAGCCCTAATCTTAAAGAGAGTAATAAACTAATTACAATAATTTTGAGTAACATCAGAAAAACTCTATATGATCAGGTACTAAACCAAATGAAGGAGTTTAACGATTTAAATTCAATAAAAACTATAAAAAAAGCCCGTTAAAAAACGGGCTTTTTACATATCTTGGCTTAGCTTATTTTTTTGGAAATACAGCATCATGGGCAGCTTTTGCCACTTTAAATTTAACAACTTTTTTCGCTGGAATTTTAATCGCTGCACCTGTTTGTGGATTACGACCTTTTCTAGCTTTTCTAGCTGCAGTAGTAACTTTACCCAAACCAGGAATAGTAAATCCCTTTTTAGCATTTAGGTGGGCCAACGCTACTAAATCTTCTAAAAACTGAGTTGCTACTTTCTTTGTTGTATCTAGACGAGCTGAAAGAACATCTACAATTTCGCCTTTAGTCATTGGTTTTACAGCTGCTTTAAGATTCGGTACTTTTTTTGCTGCAACTTTCTTTACAACAACTTTTTTTGCTACAGCTTTTTTCTTAGGAGTTGCTTTTCTTGCTACAGCTTTTTTCTTAGGAGCTGCTTTTCTTGCTACAGCTTTTTTCTTAGGAGCTGCTTTTCTTGCTACAGCTTTTTTCTTAGGAGC
>Ga0209013_10006203_pt1 | contig 10176 bp, 8 predicted proteins | sample Cruoilmetagenom2_FD_187291 | JGI IMG/M metagenome (GOLD analysis project Ga0209013, IMG submission 187291) | Oil polluted marine microbial communities from Coal Oil Point, Santa Barbara, California, USA - Sample 2 (SPAdes) (version 2) | ecosystem: Environmental > Aquatic > Marine > Oil seeps ...
TAAAAACATGCTTCCATCAGAAGCTATTTCAAAGCGTCCTCTACGCATTCCTTTTGCATCGGTGAAAGATCCTTTTTCGTATCCAAACATTTCGCTTTCGAATAAGGATTCGCTTAGAGATCCCATATCCACACTAATCAGTATTTCCTGATTTCGGCGGGATTGCCGATGTATCTCGCGGGCAACCAGCTCTTTCCCCGTTCCATTCTCGCCAAGTATAAGGATGTCTACATCGGTTCCTGCAACTTTCTTAATGGTTTCATGAATCTCTTGCATTACCGATGACGAACCTATAATACAAGAATACTTCCTGTCAATTTTTTCAACCAATGACTTTTGTTTTTCCTTTAAGGACTCAACTTCAAGTTTTGACTGCCGTAGATTATAGGCAGAGTTTAAGGTTGCCAGCAATTTGTCGTTGTCCCATGGTTTTACTACAAAATCGGCAGCACCTTCTTTTACTGCCCTTACAGCCAAATCAACATCACCATACGCAGTGATTGGAATGACGATTGCATTCGGATCCATCTTAAGAATTTCTTTCATCCAGAATATGCCTTCGTTACCGGATTGAACACTCGCCGAAAAGTTCATGTCTAACAGGATGGCATCATAATCATTAGACCTGACCATGCTATGAATTGAGTTCGGGTTGCTGGTGGTGTGAACTTCGTCAACTTCCATCTCAAGTAAACGGGTCAGGGCGGTGAGAATGTTTTTATTATCATCAACGATTAAAAGTTTTCTTTTTTTTTCAGCCATAGGTGTAAATGTAAATCATTCATTAATAAATGTCTAATAATTAGGCAGTGAATGTCCATATATTAGGCAGTGAAGCTATCTTTCATACATGGATGAATGGCCTAACGGTCTGATATATAGCGATATATGATTCCGGTATGCTGTTTGTCCTAAAGGAGTTACAACTTTTGAATGATGATTAAAAACTACCTTATTATAGCGCTCCGAAATATAGTGAGATTTAAACTGCATTCAGTGATCAATATCGGCGGACTTGCCCTGGGGATCTCCATATTTACGCTTATAATGATTTACGTAATGAGTGAATTAACTTACGACAAATACAATGAGAATTACGATAAAATATACCAGGTAAGTGTTTTTGATGAACTGTTAACAACTGCTCATTTAGGGTATACAATGAAAGAAAGATTCCCTGAAATAAAACATCTGGTTCGTATCGATCAACAAATTGGGGGTGGAGAAAATGTCTATTTAAAGCAATCGAATTCCGATAAACTTGTTGATTTTAAAGATATTATTTATGCTGAACCTGATTTTTTCAATATGTTCAGTGTTGGACCAGTCGCCGGTGATTTAGAAACAGCACTTAATAATCCATATGCAATCGTCCTGACAGAATCATCGGCCATAAAGCTCTTCGGGAGTACTGATGCTTTAAACAAAAGCATTGGATTTGTAAGCGCTGATGGAAGAATCCGCAAAGATTTCACTATCACAGCAATCATTGCTGATGTTCCCGATAATTCATCTATTAAATATACTGCCATAGCATCGTTTATCACACTTAATGATATGAAGCCGGGGGGTATTGAAGTTGATCAGGATCACTATAATTGGGGATATCTAACATTTATCACATTACAGGACAAAATTGAAGTGAATGATTTTGTAAAAAAGGCGCGTGCTGAATTTGTTAGTTTTATTTGTGAGAAAAATGATATTGATCCTGAAAGTGATGAGGTAAATGAAATTACTATGGAGATGGTTCCCCTTGGTAAAGCGCCTTTTTATGGGAATAATAAGCTTCAGTTTGTATCCTTGATTATTCTTATAGGTGTTCTTATCCTGGTGATTGCTTTAATCAACTTCATCAATCTTTCCCTGGCAAAATCAACATTAAGAAGTAGAGAAATCGGCCTTAGGAAAGTGGCTGGATCTTCTCGTAAACAACTCATCAGCCAGTTTATTGGTGAAGCCATTGTATTGGCATCTATTGCGGTTTTTGTTTCCATTATTCTTACGGAAATTATAAAGCCACTGTTCAATAAGCTGATCGGAAAAGACTTGTCTATCGGATATCTCGAAGAACCAAAAATTCTGCTGATCTTTCTTGCGGGGACCATTGTGATTGGTGTGCTTGCCGGATTTTATCCCGCCATTGTTTTATCCCGTGTTAATCCAATAAAAACGCTAAAAAATGAAATGACATCTGGTAAAAAGGGCATGTTATTTAAACAATCATTATCCATCATTCAAATTACAATATCGCTTGTATTAATTATTGGAGTGATTACTATTTCGAAACAGTTAAATTTCATGAAAACAAAAGACTTAGGTTTCGATAATACAAATATCATCTACTTCCGATCAAATGATGATATCAATGAAAAATATGAACTATTTAAGCAAAGAATTTTAGAAAGCCCCGCTATTTATAGCGTAGCCCGCGCAGGTAACGAATTTGGACAACGCTATCATATTACTGATGAGGAGGAGTTTAATGGAGTAAAAATATCTTACCAGGCTATGGTTGCTGACCCTGATTTTGTTGAAACTATGGGTCTTGAAATAGTAGAAGGTAGAAATTATAATTGGGATAGGGCAAGTGACATTGGAGCAATGCTTATCAATGAAACCGCTGCCAAAGAGTTTGGTTTTGACAGCATTATTGGATACCGGATGTCAATGTTAGGCTATCCACAGCATATAGTTGGTATTTATAAGGATGTTAATAACGAATCGTTTCATAAAAATATAGGCCCAAGTGCACTGGTAAACTACACTATAATGTTACACAGTATTAATATCAAACTCAACCGGCAGAATAGGAAAGCAGCCATAGATCATGTGGAGCAGGTATGGAATGAAATAATACCTGATGTTCCGTTTCAATATAATTTCCTTGATGATAAGTACGATCAATTGTATGAAACAGAAGCAAAGTTCGGCTTGGTCATAAAGTTTTCAGCTTTGTTTTCAATACTGATTGCATGTTTGGGATTGTTCGGGATGGTTTCATATACCAGTGAAAGACGAAAAAAGGAAATCGGAATCCGGAAATCAAACGGGGCATCAGCTGTAGATATTTTGATGCTCCTGAATACAGGAATTGTAAAATGGTTTGGGGTTGCTACCATCCTTGCCTGCCCTCTTGCATACTACGCTATTGATAAATGGCTGCAGAATTTTGCTTATCGAACACCTGTCAATTTTGGTGTGTTTGCTTTAGCGGTCTTCATAGTTTTTTCGATTTCTCTACTAACAGTGACCTTTGTGGTTATAAAAGCAGCCAGGACAAATCCGGCTGAGTGTTTGCGGTCTGAATGAAAGAAACTACCTGGCACATGAAACAGGGAGGCGCTCAGACACTTTTTCAGAATTATCAGGGAAGAGTGGATTTCTATTACGCAGATTTAATTAAGAATCTAAAATATATGACAGATAATCAACAACTGTCTCTATATCCTTCAGCAATTCGAAGTTCGATATTTGGCTTCGCCGAGCTAAAGGTTCACCTATCCCCGCTACTAAGGAAAGAACCGTTAGGCTTGATTAACAACAAGTTAACGTCTTTTTATTGTGTCTACTGAAACATTTAACATATTTCCTTATCAGTTCTTATTTTAGGAATTGGTTACATCTATACGCATTCTTTCCGATAACACTGATTTTATATCCTTTCCACATCCTAAACAACACAATCAAATATATGGTATTATATATGATACTGATTTGCTTTTAATGTGGGTTATATCGCCTAAGCTAAACGAATAGAATCAAAAATGATACTATTTGTTTGTTTATTATAAGAAACAGTCTAATTTTACTTATTAATATCATATATGATACTTGAATAGATCCTACAATGACAAATGAAGAAATAATTAAAGTAATTAAGGAAAGAAAAGATATACTGGGAATAAACCAGGAATATCTTGCAGAACTTTCTGAGGTTGGGATAGCAACAATAAAGCGCTTTGAGAGCGGCACAGGAAATATAACTTTGAATAACCTGCGTAAGATTGCAAATGTTTTAGGATTGGATATAAATCTTGAAATAAAAAAGCCTAATAAATGAGAAGTGCGGAAGTATATAGAAATGGAATCTTAGCAGGCACCTTGTCAGAAACTAAAGGTGGCAGTTATATATTTACATACGATTCTGCGTATTTCAACGATAATTCAAAACCTGGCATTAGTCTGTCTATACCCAAAAAGCAATTAACACATAATTCTGAACACCTATTCCCCTTTTTCTATAACATGCTTTCTGAAGGGGCAAACAGGGCACTTCAGTCGAAACAATTAAAGATCGACGAAAAAGATTTTTTTGGTTTATTATTGGCCACAGCTCAATATGATACCATAGGTGCCATTACAGTTAAACAGATAGATTAGAAAGAACCATATGGAAATAAAAAATTGCCCTGGCTTGTTATTAGAGGGATTTTCAAAATACAGTCCCCTTTTTCTTCGCAGAATGTTTAATGGGAAAAAAGTTAGTCATGTGTTGCCATATAATTCACCAGATGTTGATGAAGAGGATCAACAGAAATTCATGCAAAATCAAAAAAGAATTTCTATTTCAGGTGTACAGGAGAAATATTCAGTGCTACTTGAAAAAAACAATCTAAGATTAACAGAAGAAAAGGAACAAGGCACTTATATACTTAAACCAAAACCTCATGGGCTTCAAAGGACAAGAATGGTTCCTGTAAATGAGCATTTAACAATGCAAATCGCTGCTCAAGTATATAAAATCCGAACTGCAGAAAATGGAATAGTTTTTTTCATCAATAATGAACCTGCTTACCTTACAAAACGATTTGATATCGGTCCAAATGGAATCAAACTAGGAAAAGAAGATTTTGCATCTTTAGCGGGTAAAACAGAAGAGTATACAGGAAAGAATTTCAAATACAATTATTCCTATGAGGGTATTGCTGAACTTATTAAAGTACATGTAGGAGCATGGAAAGTTGAAATGGAAAAATATTATAGTCTGGTAATCTTTAACTTTTTGTTCTCTAACGGTGATGCCCATCTAAAAAACTTCTCTCTATTAGAAACAATAAATGGAGACTATGTCTTAAGTCCTGCGTATGATCTGTTGGATACAAGAATTCATGTTAGAGAAGATAGTCCGTTTGCATTAGATAATGATCTGTTTAAAGAATGGAATTGGTCCAATTGTAGAATTCAAAATCCAGATCATCATCCTTGCAAAGAAGATTTTATTGCATTCGGGAAAAGAATTGGTATAAATGAAAAAAGAGTAATAAAAATCCTGTCCCCCTTTCTGAAAGAACAACCTGAAGTAGAGATTTTATTAAAAAGATCATTTCTGGATGCGGAAACCATGATACTTTATCAAGATCATTATTTAGAACGATTAGGGATGCTTAATATGGTTTAGAATTAGTACTTGGATCCAAATAACTAAGATGTTGAGGTTGCATAATACCTATACAGCAATTAGGCTAATACACTTAATATTTAGAATCAATCAGGAATTCAACAACTTCTATCGAATCCCTCAACAATTCGAAGTTCGATATTTCACCTATCCCCGCTACTAGAAGAAACCTTGCACGAAAGTGCAGGGTTTTTTTATTTCAGGGCGTTATGAAATATAACAAGAATGCCCCCCTTACACTTTTATGAGCCATACGAGTACAGTTATATTTTGGATAATTTGTTACCCAGATCAATAATTTTAAATATGTCTTTAATAAGATTTAGGTTAGATATTTCAAACCTCTTGTCTACTAAAGAAAACCTTCCAAACAGATTTCGGAGGTTTTCTTTATTGTAAATTAGCATGTATGAAAAAACTGAGAATTCTTACCATGACCCTGGGGGCGGTTTTATTCCTGGGAAGCTGTAATGATGATAACGAACCTGGATATTCTTACGAAATTCCACCCAAAACCAGCGATGGATGGGAGGTCTGTTCGTCCAATGAAGTAGGATTGGACTCTGTTCAGCTCATTGAAATGGTAGACTATCTGGCATCAAGGTACGTGCATCAAATTCATAGCATTGTTATTGTAAAAAACGATAAGTTGGTTTTCGAGAAATACTTTGAAGGATATCAGTACTCCAATGACCCGCCCGGATCAAATGGCGATTTTATACTCTATGACAGGGAAACAGACCATTATCTGGCATCTGTCAGCAAGTCCATTACTTCTGTAATTTTTGGGGCTGCGGTTAAAGCCGGATTGATTGCAAAAGTAGATACTCTGCTTGTGGATGTATTGCCGGATTATGAACATATATTGGTTGGTGAAAAGGCTGATATAACACTGGAACATCTGTTGTGTATGTCGTCCGGACTGCAATGGGATGAATGGTCCACTTCCTACGAGGACCCTGCAAATGATGTGGTGGCCCTGTTTCATGAAGATGATCCGATTGAATATATTCTTTCCAAACCTATGACCAATTCACCCGGTGATGAATTTCATTACAACAGTGGTGGCACCAATGTACTTGGTGCAGTTATTGAAAAAGAGACCGGGATGAGTCTGCTGGATTTCGCAAATGAATATCTCTTCGACCCCCTGAATGTGCAGGGAGGCTTGTGGGAAAAAATGGCTGGTGGATATTACTTTGCATCCGGAGGTATCTATTTAAGACCCAGGGAGCTGACCAAGATTGGCTATCTCTTCCTAAATGAAGGATCTTGGGACAACAGTCAAATCATCACCAAGGAGTGGATCAGCGAGTCAATCACTCCACATATTCAAACAGGCGACCTTATCCCACAGTCTGATTCCTATGGCTACCAGTGGTGGATCATGGATTTTCATGCCAATAATCAAACTTATGAATGCTTCTTTGCTGCCGGTTGGGGAGATCAGTTTATGTTCATCTTTCCAGATCAGGAAATGATCATTACCATTAACAGCGGCAACTTTTCTGGTGCCGTGAATATGTCAATATTTGCGTTTGTTGAGAACCATATCCTTCCAGGCCTCCTGTAACTCTGCACATTCCATACTGCCAAGTACGAAAAATAGAAGAACATTTGGACAAATGTGTGCTGCGAAGGCAGATCTGTCCAAAGTTACTGTGTTAGAAATGTAAGATATCCTACAATATTCTGTAAATCCATGACCAAATCGAAGTTCGATATTTCATCTACCCCCGCTACTACAAAGGACTCCTCATCAGAATTGATGGGAAGTCCTTTTTATTTGAAAATGAACGCTCTACAGCGAAGCGAGCGTTGACTTTTGAAATTAAATATTTAATCTATTCTGTTAGGATAAATCGGTCATTTATATAGTTGAATCTTTACGGTTAGAGTATTTTTCAACTCAAATAGCAATTAATTGCTATTTATTATATATATTTGTACATAACTAGCAATTAAATGCTTATGAAATACAATATCTTATTAAACCAAGACATTCTTTTAGACTTGGGCAAAAAATTAAAGCAACACCGTTTAAATCATAATTTAACCTCAGGAAAACTGGCAGAACTCAGCGGTGTTAGTGTTAGAACAATTACAGGGTTTGAGCGCGGTGAAAAAAACATCTCTCTCTTAAATCTTATTGAATTACTCAGGGCTCTTGGCTTAGTTGACAGAATGAGTGAATTAATACCAGAGCTACCATCAGTTAGTCCTTTGGAGTTAATTAAGATAGAAAAAAGCAAGAGAAAAAGAGCTAGTAAATAAATGGGAATTGAAGTATACATATGGGGGAAATACGTTGGGGCGCTGGTTAAGACCACTCAAGGTATAGCATTTCAATACGAACCAGAGTTCAAAAAATCCGGACTGAATCTTTCACCGATCAATCTACCGCTTAATGGGAAAGAGGTATATATCAACGAGCCCGATTGGAAAGATACAGCTGGAATACCCGGTCTAATATATGATTCGCTGCCAGATCGCTTTGGAAACAATCTTCTTAGAGTCTACTTTACACATAAAGGTCTTACAGAGGATGATATAGATGTTTTTACAAAACTACAATATATTGGAATCCGTGGTATGGGAGCTCTTGAATTCTATCCTGCGACCGAGATTGAACAATCAGATGATATTCTTTCGATAGAAGAAATCGAAAGAATATCTATTATCGCAACTCAGGGCAAAGAAGCTCTTAATACAAATCTCCAGGACAAAAAAGCACTACTTCAAATTCTTCATATAGGAACCTCAGCAGGTGGAGCCAGAGCTAAAGCTTTGATTGCGATAAATAAAGTAACTGGGGATATTAAGTCTGGTCAACTTCAGCATAATTCTGATTACGAATACTATCTGATCAAAATTGATGGAGCCAATGAAAAGGAATTGAGCGAGCCAAGTGGTTTCGGAAGGCTTGAATATACTTACTCCCAAATGGCGAAAGATTGTGATATTCATATGAAAGAAAATTCATTATATAATGATCTGCACTTTATTACAAAAAGGTTTGATAGGGGTAAGAATGGAGAGAAAATCCATGTACATTCACTTTGCGGCATGCTTGGATTAGATTATAACCGGATTGGAGAGTACTCGTATGAACAATATTTTCTTACATCAAGGAAATTAGGATTGGGACAGGATACAATGGAAGAGATATTCAGAAGAATGGTTTTTAATGTTTTAGCCCACAATTGTGACGATCACACGAAGAATTTTTCCTTCTTGATGAATCAGGATGGGAAATGGTCTCTAAGTCCGGCTTTTGACATTTGCTATTCATATGATAGTTCAAATGAATGGGTAAACGGACACAACATGAGAGTAAATAACAAAAGGACGGATATTACTTTCTTAGACTTAATGACTGTTGGCGAGAAATTCAACATAAAAAAACGAAAAGAAATTTTCAAAATAATAAAATTAGTAGTTGATAACTTTCAGGAATATGCCATGAGGAATAAAGTAAGTACAAGCTTAATGGCTGAGGTTGAGAAAAATCGTCCAAGAATTGATGATTACTAAAAAGTTGATATATTGAATGCCTTCAGCTATCCAGGAAATAGACAACTTTCACCATTTCCTTCACCAATCGAAGTTAGATATTTCGCCAGTCCCCGCTACTAAGGAAAAGAGGCCGTCTCCTAAGTCAATATGAGACGGTTTCTTTTTTCATTCAAGGGTTAATAGCCATTCCCTTAAAACCGGATTAGAGAACTTATAATCATCCCCTGCTTTATAGATCAAAGATTTTTTTTGCAATGCTTTGAGTGCCTCATTTAGTGATGAGCTGACCGGAAGTCCGTATTTCTTTCGAGCTTCATCTGAATAGATTCCTGTCTCCTTTAGCTTTGATATTGCCTGCAGGGCGGACCTCTGACTATTGGTCAACTGGTCATAGATGTCTTGAAAAATATCTATTTGGGCCAACATCACTTTATTTAGCCAGGTATCAGTAAAATCTTCTGCATCCTGATCATTACCACTGCTGACAAGATCAAAGACAACAGAAGCAAAGAACTGTGTATAATGAGGTTGACAATCTGATTTTTGCAGGATATTTTGTATAGTATGATCTTTAATAGGCAATTGATAAGATTTGAATTTTTCTTTAATGAAGTTTGATAATTCATTCTGACTTATCACTGATAGATTCATTTTTACTGCGAACTCATAAAATGGTGAACCTGGGGAAACAAAAATATCCTCCATCATGGATTGTTTGCTTCCTAAAAATATATAGGATATATCCGAATGCCGTTGAAAAGATGATCGCATCCAGTTAAGTAAAAAGGGATCAATTCTCTCTATTTCCTGAAATTCATCAAAAGCAATACAAATTCTCTGTCCCCTTTGTGTCGAAATCCTATTAGGGATTTCTAGTATTGTTTCTATATCAGCTTGCTGTTCAACCTTATTCACATTGAGTGAAAAACCTGGATGCCCAAATTCGTCGAATGAAACCGTTGGAGAAAGATTTGCAAAGCTATCAGACAGATTTTTAGTAAGTTTCTTTATATCATTCTTCCAATTGAAAAGTGCTTTTACAAGGATGCTGGAATATTTCCTGCTAAAGTCGTCTATGGATCTAATATTGTATAGATCAACAAATATGAATGTAACTGATTTTGTTTCCCGGAATACCTTTTCAACCAGGGATGTCTTACCAAATCTCCTGGGTGAAAAAAGCCAGGTGGAGTATCCGTTCTTTATTTGGTCTTTTAAAAATGCTATCTCGATTTTACGATTGCAAAACGCTGAATCAT
>Ga0209013_10006204_pt1 | contig 10176 bp, 9 predicted proteins | sample Cruoilmetagenom2_FD_187291 | JGI IMG/M metagenome (GOLD analysis project Ga0209013, IMG submission 187291) | Oil polluted marine microbial communities from Coal Oil Point, Santa Barbara, California, USA - Sample 2 (SPAdes) (version 2) | ecosystem: Environmental > Aquatic > Marine > Oil seeps ...
TTCCGGAAACGGAAGATGAGATCGAAAATGTTTTCTCAGGGGACATGAATCGTTCCCATTCAATATTGTAGCATTTCTTATAAAGTTCCTTTTCATTGTGAACAGTAAAACTTACCAGCGGGGCAAGTATTCTGCTTACTGTTTTTATCATATAGTTTATCCGATATAATACTTCCGGATTAGCGGTAAAGTAAATACCATTGTAGGAAACTTTACACTCTTTGCCCCCTAACTCTGCCAATTCCTCAGCAGCGATCTCACTTAAACCTTTTTGTGTTTGAGCGAAATATCTGCTGGTTGCCTGAAAAATGAATTCATCATTTTTATTTAACATTTTCTTTTATAGTATCCTTATCTTCCGGATCTTCATATCCAACTCATCAAAATCAATACCTATATTTTCTTCAAGAATATCTGCTCCGGATTCAAACAGGAGAGGTAGTTCTTTTTGTTCTTCTTGGCTGAAACTTCCCAGTACATATGAAGTCACATCTTTATGTTCAGGTCTTGATATCCCTATCCGGAACCGGTTGAAATCTTTTGTACCGAGAGCAGACGTTATTGATCTCAGTCCATTATGCCCTCCAAGGCCTCCACCCTGTTTGAAACCGACAAGGCCGAAATCCAGCTCAAGATCATCATGGACAACCAGAATTTCATCCGGTTCGATCTTATAAAATTTTGATAACGCACTTACACTTTTTCCGCTTCTATTCATAAAGGTCAAGGGAAGAATTATAAAAACTTTTTCTCCGCCCAGTCTGGCCTCAGTGAATTCTCCATTAAATTTCTTTTGCCAATTAAGATCTTCAAAGAAGGAAAAGTATTCAACCAGCTGCCAGGCTGCATTATGACGGCTGGCTTGATATTCCGGTCCAGGATTTCCGAGTGCTGCAATTAACTTAATCATTTTTTTTTCTCAATACTTCAGGTATTGTTGTGATCACTGTAGGATTGTCATCCCCTTTAAGAGTTTCAAAAGATTCATTTATGTTGAAGAATCCTTTCACTTTGAATGGGAGTTGATAGGATTTGAATTCCGAGAGGTCAGAGAATCCTTTGCCTTTTTCAGTTTTTATAGAACTGAATGGTTCTATATGATCCGGTACCGGCAATTTTACTTCTTCTATGGTTGTAATGGCCGTGCTTTTCAGGTCCAATTCTGACTTAAGCATAACAGCGTCCTCTTTGCTGAATAGTTCATTTATATAATTTTCACCGTTTTCCCTTGCTTTATCATTGATTTTTGAATAATTGATTATCACCTCATCGTATTTGATCTCAGATAATTTTCTTTCAACTATGAACCAGGTAAATAAAACTTTGTCATAACTTTTTTTCTCATATTTAACATTATTGATAATTGAGGAAACACGGAATAATTTTTTCATGGGCAGCTCCGGAATAAATTTAACTATAATACAAAAGAGGGTAAAATTCAATTACCGATATTTTATATATAATTGTTTTTTTGACATTCTATTTTATAATGTTTAAAATTAATACAAGCTTATTTAGAGAGAAGAGAGGAAAATGCACGGAGATTCTGAAAAAACCAGGACTATATTGATCGTTGATGACGAATTGGATACCCTTACTCTGCTTACAGAATTCCTCGAAGAGAAAAAATTTAAAATTATCAGTACAGATGACCCAAATAAAGCTGTATCTATTGTTGAAAAAGAGGATGTAGATCTTGTTATTGCCGATCTTAAGATGCCTGAAATGGATGGGATAGCACTCACAAAAGAGATCCTGACTGCAAGTTCTGAAATGCCGGTCATAATTATGACGGCGTATGCTTCCATTGAATCGGCGATAGAATCCATCAAGGCAGGAGCTACTGACTTTATAACTAAGCCTTTCAAATTCAATCATACCCTTTTTGTAGTTAACAAAGCTTTAGAGAGGAGAGCACTAACTCAGTTGGCAAAAAAAAGTGTTTACTATAAAAAGCTTTCCCAGACGGATGAATTGACAGGACTCTTTAATCTCAGATCTTTCAAATCGGTATTAAATGAACATTTAAAAGAGCATGAAATGCTGGGAAAGGGGTTGAGCCTTATGATGGCCGATATTGATGACTTCAAGCGGGTGAATGATAATTTCGGTCACCAGTCCGGAGATAAAGTCCTGGAAGATATTGCATCAATTCTGTCGAAATCTGTCAGGGGGTGTGATTTCCTTGCCAGATATGGGGGAGAAGAATTTGCGGTTGTCCTGCCTGAAACAGGGAAAAGGGCTGCATTAAAAGTAGGGCAGAGGATACTTGAAGAGATTGAAGGTTTCAGGTTCAAGTCAATAGACGAAGGCGTTATCGGCCTGATAACTATTACAATAGGGCTTGCCACTTTTCCGCGGGATGGCCGTACCGGACAAATACTAGTTGAAAGTGCAGATAAAGCTCTTTATAAAGGTAAAGAGATGGGCAAGAACAGGATATGTACCACTGAAGAGTGTTTTTGATATCCCCTTATATCCTTTTTATATTTCGGTTATTTAATAAGTTCTGAAAGCCTCTTTATACCTTCCCTGATCTTGTCGGTATCCGGATATGAGAAATTCAACCTCATCTCATTTTCCTTCCCCGTACCTTTCGGATAAAATTTTGATCCTGGGATAAATGCAACCTTATTCTTCAATGCTATTTCAAACAATTCACTTGTATCAATATTTTCCGGGAAAGTCACCCAAATGAACATTCCGCCTTCAGGATTTGTCCACGTGACCCCATCCGGCATGAACTTCTCTAGTGATTCGAACATTGTATCTTTTTTAGGTTTATAAAGATCTATTATCTTTTTAATCTGAGAGTTCATATATCCCCTTTCAATATAACGGGCAGTTACCCTCTGCGTCAGGCAGTCCGGGCTTACATTAACTTTTTGTGCCCATTTGACCATATGATTTATGATTTCCGGGGGGCCTGATGCAAACCCCAATCTTAATCCGGGGCCTAGTATCTTTGAAAAAGACTTAGCGATAGTAACAGTCTTGGGATCATCATACTCTGTCCTTGCTATTTCCCACAGGGTCATAACACGTTCCCCTGAGAACCTCAATTCTCTGTAGGGCTGATCTTCAAGAATGGGGAGATTGAATTTTCTGGCTATTTCAATTATCCGGCGCCTTCTGGGGAGGTCCATCGTCCTTCCTGTGGGGTTCTGGAATTCGGGAATAACGTAAATAAATTTAACAGGGAGTTTTTGTGCCGTGAGTTCGGAGAGTTTCTTCTCCAACAGCTCCGGAATCATTCCCAGGTCGTCCATTTCTATTCCTTCAAGACGGGCTCCGCAGGCCTGCAGTGAAACTATAGAACCGGGAAAACTCGGGGCCTCACATATAACTATATCACCCGGGTCTATAAGGGTTCGTGTGAAATAATAGATGCCGTTGGTGGAGCCTACTGTTATCATTAATTCATCATCTTTAAGATAGGGAACTTCCTCGAATTTTTTTATTATATCTTTAAAAACCTTATCACCATCGCTTGCACCGTATTGAAGAGCTTCACTCCCCTCATTTAATATTATTTCTGAGAATAATTCAGATAATGTATCTTTTGGGAAAGAGTCCGGGTGGGGTAATCCTCCGGCAAAGGAAATGATACCTTCAACACTTTTTGTGACCTTAAGTATCTCTCTTATAAAAGAGTGCTCCTGCTTATTTGTTGCATCGGAATAGATCTTATCAAACGGGATGTTAGTCATTCTTTCTCCTTATTCCCCGGATCTTTTTGATTAGGGATTTTATTATTTTCTGTTAATTTCCAAAAGATCGGTTACAATGGAAAAACCTGTTTCAATTTTTCCAGCTCCGGGTCCCACGATAGTGACATCACCAAGCAGGTCTGTTGTAAATGTAAGAGCATTTGTTGCACCCATTACACCTGCAAGAGGGTGTGAGAGATCTATCATTTCGGGAGATACAGATCCGGATATAACTCCATCACTATTCTCAACACTTCCAATAAGTTTCCATCTTTTATTGTTTTTCCCGGCATTTGTTATATCGTCCGGTGTTATAGCGGTTATTCCTTTGCATGAAACATCAGATACCTTAAGTGATCCTCCCATGACTATGTTTGCAAGAATTGTTACTTTCCCTCTTGCATCATGTCCCTCGACATCGCCGGTGGGATCAGCTTCCGCATACCCTTTTTCCTGAGCTATTTTCAGAACTTCGTCATACGCCATCCCTTTTTCCATCTCCGAAAGCATATAGTTGGTCGTCCCGTTCAATATCCCTCTGATCTTTGAAATATTGCATCCTGCAAGAGGACCGTTTGCAAGATTTATAACCGGCGTTCCTGCACAGACGGTACCTTCTATCAGGAAACTTGCATCATTCTCGTCAGCGATCTTTTTCATTTCAGGGTAGGCCAGAGCTGCCGGCCCTTTATTGCTTGTGACCACATTTTTCCCCGATCTTAATGCTGTTCTGCAGTGATCCATTGCCGGGCCGCCTGTCTCAAGGTCAGTATATGTTAATTCGAGTATAGAAGTTGCATTGCTCTCTTTTATCATTGTAAGGTTATCCCAGGTTTTAATGTCTTTTGTGAACGGTTTCTTTTGAGCCCCGTTCACAAGAAGATCATCTAAATCTAATCCGTCCGGATTAAAAACATTACCAAAATGAAAGTCGGAAACTGCAACAATATCAAATTCAAAATCATATTTTTCCTTCAGAAGATCCCGCTTGTTCTTTAGTATTTCACAAACTCCCTGCCCTACGGTCCCAAAACCCAAGAATGCTAATTTATGTCTCATTTTTTCTCCTATCTGTATGAAATCTTACCGAAAGTAGCTTTATGCCCCTTCCTCATGATCTCTTTTGCATCATTAGAACATCTCACGCATTTATAATAAATTACATCGCCTATCTTTTCGGCATTGGCAAGCCTCTCTTCCTTTGGCAGGAAGTAAGCGCCCATGGTATCCAGTTCCCTGGAAGTTCCATCACTCTCATATTTTATAGTCATATCGGTTCCGGAAGCAAGGACTTTAAAAGCATTTTCGGTCCAGTCAAAATCAGCAAGCCCGAGATCCGGATTAATTCTGAGATGACCTGCCACAGAAACAGCTGAAAGATCAGATTCTTTTAATTCTTTCGCGCATTGGATGAACATATCGGGTGACTGGCCGTTCCCGAGGTTTATCTCATAGATAGGTGTTGAACCATCTTCTCTGAGATACTCTTTCATTATATTCATTATCATTCTAAGCTGAATAGCATTCTGAGTTGAGAGGAGCATGGAAATCTTAAAATTGAGGTTCTTAATATCTCTTGCATAATAACATGCTGCAACAATGGTCGACCAGCTGGGATTAAGGAAAAAGTCTCCTCCGGTATTAACAGCAGCACGGGTAACTCCATCGAGGTATACAAGGTGGTTATTGTTTGCGACTTCTACTCCTCCGAGATTTCCGAATGGTGTACCCATATTTTTCAGTATCAGTGCTTTTGAATCATTATCGGGTGACCATGTCTCGAATTTTTGCCCTGTTACTTTCTCCAGTCTGTCATACACTTTATTACTGAGTGGTGTTCCGACGAGATTGGTATTACAGAATTTCTCCGCTTTCATTATATTTTCCGCCATTGCCAGAGTAGTAAGCAGTTCTCCGTTATAGACATAATCTTCAGTTAATGCCATTACAGAAATAAATTCTTCCGGAATAAGGGTCTCTCCATCCTGAGCTATCTTCTCCATTGCTCTCAATGTAATTGGTGCTCCCTGGAATCCGGAAACCTGAGTAGTTGCTACACCCGGTTTTGTAAAACTTATATTTTCCTTTTCTATAAAATCTTCAAGTTTGGGGAATTTTTTTGAATATCCTTCAGCCTTTTCGAGCATTTCACCATATCCTTTTTCACTTGCAACTTTTTTTCTTTCAGAATATTCTCTCATCTTCCTGATTGAATCTTCTATAGCTGCCGCCCCGCCGTATGATTCTTTCAATGCATCCATCTGGTCCATATCTTTTTTTGTTAAAAATGGATAGTGTAAACTCATTTTTTTCTCCTTATTAATTTAATTTAGTAATAGTATCTTTTATTTTTAAAAGCGCTTCCTCTATCTCGTTTATGGATGTAGCATAGCATAAACGGAGGTATCCTTCACCGTTCTTTCCAAAGGATGTACCCGGAAGAAGTGCTACTCCGGCTTCGGAAAGAAGGTAGTCAGCGATCTTTTCGGAACTTTTTCCAAAACTTTTAATGTTCGGGAAAACATAAAATGCGCCGTCCGGCCGCAGACATGTTATTCCGGGTATATTGTTCAGGCCGTCTACAATTATATCTCTTCTCTTTTTAAATGTTCTTTTAACTTCTTCTACCTGTCCCTGGGGTCCGCCAAGGGCTTCGATTCCTGCAATCTGTGTAAAAGAGGCTGTACATCCAACGGAATGGGTCATAAGAAGCCCGACTTTATCCGCTAAAGCTTCGGGCATAATTCCATAACCGAGGCGCCAGCCGGTCATTGCATATGTTTTTGAGAATCCATCCATTATTATTGTACGCTTCTCCATCCCCGGAATCTGGCATATACTTGCAACCGGTTCTCCGGAGTATACAAGCCTTGTATAAATTTCATCGGATAATACCCAGAAGTCGAATTTTTCGGCTAGCTCTGCTACCTTTTTCAGGTCATTTTCAGGAGTTACTCCTCCCGTTGGATTTGAAGGGGAATTAATTATCAATAATCGTGTCTTCTCATTAACCTTTGCTTCCAATTCGTTTATATCAAAAGAAAAATTCTTTGATTCCCTGAGAGGGATCGGTACAGGTTTCGCTCCCATGGTTTCAATTATAGCTTTGTAACTCGGGAATCCCGGGTCAGGATAAATCGCTTCATCTCCAGGCTCCAAAAGAGCCATCATCGGGAAAAAAAGGAGGGGCTTTGCTCCGGGTCCTACAACTACCTGATTGGGAGTGAAGTTCAAGCCAAGTCTCTCTCCTGTGTATTCTGCTATTTCTTTTCTCAATGAGGGTATCCCGGCAGAAGGTGTATACCTTGTTTCACCGTTCATGATAGCATCTGTCCCGGCTTTGGCAATATTAGAGAAAGTCTGGAAATCGGGTTGTCCTATTTCAAGATGAATGATCTTTTTCCCGGAGGCTGCAAGTTCATTTGCTTTTGCAAGGACCGCATATGCTCCCTCAGGCTCCAGATGAAGGGTCCTGTCAGCTAATTGATCGAATTTCTTATTCATTTAAGTCACTTTTTTCCTTAGAATTTTTTCATTGAGAGATCTTTAAGCTTTTCCGGTGTGGGAAATCCTTCGGAATCCCATCCTCTGACATGATAATATTTATCCAGCCAGTCTGAAAATATTTCCTTTGTAAGATATTTACCTTTAAACATTCCTGCTTCCTGTTTTTCTGAAAAAAACCGTTGGGGGAGGGTGTCACTTGATCTCGATCTGCCATTTCTGTAATTGTACATCCTCGTCATATTTGATATTTTCTCTCCGAGTTTAAGTAATTTTTGAACATCTGTTTTTACTCCTGTCAATGCCTGTAAAACAGGAGCCAGCCTGTCGAGACCGAAGGGGACAAAATCGCATATAACAAGAGAATTCCTTGCATTTACATCATCCTGTCCCTCTTTTATAAATTGTGGAGTGTTCTCGAAAGTAAGATTCCCTGCCATCTCATCGGAGCATGACCAGAATCTTGTATGGCTTGCAAAATCAGAGGTGGCAAGAGTAAGGCCCATTGAAGAGCTCCCTTTTACATTAACTCCTGACAATTCCATCCCGGCTATCTGGATAGCAAAATATTCCGATCCTTTCCCTATTTTTTCAGAAGCGATCCTTGTACCCTCTGCAAGCAGATTTCCGACTCCGTTTCTGTGGGCTATTTTTTTCAGCAGAGTAAATTGGGCTTCGGCATTTCCAAAGTTGAGTTCAATACCATCAACATCGGACGAAGTTAGTATTTTTTTTTCAAATGCCTCCATTGCAAATGAAGTGACAACTCCTGCCGAGATCGTATCAAGCCCCAGGTCATCACATAAATAGTTGGCATAAGCAACACTTTCTGCATCACCGATACCACATCCTGAGCCCAGATATGCAGTAGTTTCATACTCTGGGCCCTCAACTTCGAGATTATTCCAATTAGCCAATTTTGAACATTTGATAACACAATTGAAGCAACTTACACTTTTCCAGTTCAGTTTCTTTTTCATTGTTTCTGAAGTGATACCCTCGTACCCTTCAAACTGAACATCTTTGAAGTTCCTCGTTGGCAGGAAATGTCCATCCTCTTGTCCCATTCTTATCCACATATTGGTTCCCAGTTTGTCCCTCTTTGCAGGGCCCGGGTGAGCAAGAATATCTTTGGTAAGTTCACCATTCAGTTTTTTGAAATTTTCAGGGTCAAAGATCTCAATTTTTATATTACCTTCGACAACTATGGATTTCAGGTTCTTTGATCCCATTACCGCCCCTGCTCCGCCTCTTCCGAATTGCCGGTAGAGGTCTGAACCTATACAGGCGAATTTAACCAGATTTTCACCAGCGGGGCCGATGGAGGCAATTCTTGATCCGGGATATTGTTTCATCAGAGTTTTCTCGGTATCAAAGATACCTTTTCCCCATAAAGGAACTGCGTCAATGAATTCGACCTTGTCCGGAGATATATGAAGGTAGACCGGTTTTTCTGATTTTCCGGTTATAATTAAATAGTCTATTCCTGATCTTTTTAATGCAGGCCCCCAATTGCCGCCCATATGGGAATCGAGAAATGTTCCGGTTAACGGAGATTTTGTTACAAGTGTTGAACGTGCGGAAGTCTGAACCTGAGAGCCGGTGAAGGGCCCGGTTGTGAATATAAGGGGGTTTTCCGGTGAAAGCGGGTCCTGGGTGATGATACCCATATCGATTAATAATTTGAGGCCCATACCTTTTCCACCGATAAATTCTTCGAACAATTCCGGTGGAGGGGTTGAAAAGGAGTATTTTTCTGTGGAAAGATCAATCTTCAAAAATTTGTTCATATAACCTTTATACATCTCGAAACCTCCTTTAATGCTTTAGTTTTTTAATAATTATGTCTTTATATTTTTTTAATTTGTTGGAAAGTTTCAGAAGGGTAGCCTGGTCAAAACGAATAGAAGGCCCTGACAAGCTGAAGCTTCCGTAAAAATTGTGATGCTTGAGGTAAAGGGGAACGGATATACATATCAGGCCCTCTTCAAATTCCTCATCATCGATACTATAGCCTTTCAATTTTATTTCATTGATCTGTTCAATAAGTTTTTTTGGGTTACTGATCGTTTTGTGAGTTGTTTTATAAAAATCTATGTTTTTTATTATCTCCAGCATTTCTTCTTCCGGGAGAATGGAAAGGATCGATTTTCCGAGTGATGTACAATAAAGCGGCAGAGTATCGCCTATTGATGACTGGATCTGTAAACTTCTTTTACTTTCGATCTTGTCGAGATAAAGGACCATGTTATTGTGGATCTTTGCAAGGTTAACAGTCTCATTCACTTCTTCTGAAAGCTCTCTCAGGATTGGATGGATCTTTTCAATGATTATCTGTTTAAGGTACACTTTACTACCCATTTCAAACAGAGATATACCCAGATAATACAGATTGTTGATCCTTTCGAGGATGTTTAATTCTTCAAGAGTTTTTAAATTTCTGAATGCGGTTGTTTTGTTGATCCCGAGGATTCTTACAACATCTGACAGTGTATACTTGCCCTGATTTTTTTCTATTAGCTGGACAATCTCGAATGCTTTTTTTATAGTGTTGCTCATGATTTCATTATATGAAACTATGTTTCATATTAATATATTTATTCTATTTTATCAAATTCGGATTGTCAATAATAAAAATAAATAATTTACAAAAAAAGTACTAAGGGAATCAGGAGATAGGAGGCAGGAGATAGTAGACAGGAATGCTAACACTCCTTAAATCAAATTTGTCACTAATATTGAGAACTCCTGCCTCCTAATCTCTAGTAAAAAATAATGTTATACTTTATTGTAATGAACCGGATAAAGATTGGAGACCTTATATTAAAATATCCCACTGTTCTGGCTCCGATGGCATCTCTTACCGATATAGTTTTCAGAAAAACTGTTGATGAGATCGGAGGGATGGGGCTTATGGTTACGGAATTGATATCTGCAGAAGGCCTTCGAAGAAATCATAGGA
>Ga0209013_10006205_pt1 | contig 10175 bp, 3 predicted proteins | sample Cruoilmetagenom2_FD_187291 | JGI IMG/M metagenome (GOLD analysis project Ga0209013, IMG submission 187291) | Oil polluted marine microbial communities from Coal Oil Point, Santa Barbara, California, USA - Sample 2 (SPAdes) (version 2) | ecosystem: Environmental > Aquatic > Marine > Oil seeps ...
ATTGGTAATTGGCGCATATGCTGGGTGGAATGAGGGGAAACCTGGGGATCAAGTGGTTATGGGCGTGATTGGAGTGCTGGCTGCTATACCGATGCTGATCAGCAGTATGATCATAATTTATGCGCTTGATATCCGCCGCGGTTTGCCAGTATTTATTATCGCGCTATCCATAATAGGTTGGACAGAAATTGCTCAGTATATCCGCAGCGAATTTCTTGTTATTCGTAAAACGCCATATATTGAAGGGGCATATGCCGTCGGTGCCCGCAATTTTACGATTGCTGTTCGACATGTACTGCCGAATATATTGCCGAAGCTGTTGGTCATAACTTTTTTGGAAATCGGAGCTGTGCTAATTTTGCTGGGCGAGCTCGGGTTCGTTGGAGTCTATATTGGTGGCGGGAGCCATATCGCCACCGGTGATGAGATCACCGGGATAAATGTTGTTACTCTGTCAGAAGTGCCCGAGTGGGGTGCGATGTTGGCGGAGGGCTACCGTTGGTTGCGAGCAAAACCCTTCGTGGTGTTTCCTCCGGCGATCGCATTTTTTATAGCAGTGTTGGGATTCAACTCGTTCGGAGAGGGTTTACGCCGGTTGATGGAAAAACGGTATGTTAATACCTCATTCCTGCTCAAAAAAAGAATGCTACTGGTTGTGGCATTGATAACTTTCGGGACGGTTTTTATTATCAACAACACTGGTCCCGCACCATGGTTCAATAAGTTAGCTCAGTCATTTGATTCCCAAGTAGCCTATGGTCACGCACGCGACCTAAGCGCGATGGATGGTAGGGGAACAGGTCAGGCCGGTGGTAACCAGGCTGCAGTATATATCGCCGAGACATTCCAAGCATATGGATTACAACCTGGTTGGAAACAGGGCAGTTATACCTATCCTCTAACGACGCGATTGGTCTACCCAAATTCTCAACCGAGACTGGCACAGGTTGACACGACTGAAGGTGTAGTGCATGAGTATCGGCATCAGATAGATTTTGGCTACATGATCGAAGGGCATGCAGGCAGTGGACAAATCGAATTTCCAGTTACATTTCTCGGGTTCGATCAAGAGGATGAATCCATCGATTGGGAGAGTTACAAAGGGTTGGACTTGCGGGATCAGATCGTATTGTTAGTTGAAGGCAATGCTCCCGAGAATATTATCGATGAAATTATTATTCGTGGGGGGCGGGGAATTTTATTGGTGGTTGGGAATTCGCGTGATGATATCCGTTCACAAATCCAACTTGCAGATCCTGTCCGAGAATACTTGGCTGAACCGAGTTTGCCGGTATTTCGGATTCGGCCTGAGGTTGCAGATCAGATACTTTCACAGAACGGCTCAAATCTCCCCGATCTATTTAACAGCCGAACCGGTATACAACAAAGAGGGGATGGTTGGTATACCAAGCTGGTTGATGCCATTGTGCAAATGGAAGTGTCCTTTAACGATCCTGAAGAAGTAACTATCCCAATCGTTCTAGGATACAGACTTGGCTCCGACTATGAACTGGCTAACCAGATGGTTGTCCTGTTCGCGAATTATGATGGTTTAGGGATTGATCCAGACGGGACAATTTTTGTTGGGGCGAATCACAACGCCTCGGGGATAGGCATATTGCTGGAAGTTGCCCGCTTGTGGAAAGAGCAGAATCTAGAACCACGACGATCGGTATTATTTGTAGCATGGGGAGGTGAGGGATTAAGTGACCCAGCGGCGCAAGCATTTATCAACTCAGCAAATTCATTCCGCCATCTGCCTTCGCCGCGCTCCAATCCACCACTGTCACCGCAGATCTTATTCCAATTAGATTATGCGGGTGCAGGTGGGGATGATATTTTTATTCACCCTTATTCAAGTGAACGTCTAGCTGAACTGGTTGAAACGACGGCCGACGAGATGGAGATTTCCATTACCGACGAGAATGCTGGAGAGCTAAGCGACATACAAATTCTCCGCGTAGAACGTGGAAATTCGATCTATCTAAGCTGGCAGCAAGAACTGGCATTGCCGACTGCAGATACCTTCGACACGATTGATGCCGTGAAATTGCAGGAGTTAGGACAAATCTTATCTAGGACAATCACCCAGATTGTCCGCCAAGCTAATTTTTAGGCGCAATAATGACCAAAAAGCGTACATTGCGGTTTCTATGGTGGATCACGGCTTTTGCATCAGCCGGGCTGATTGTTGTGACGATTGGATTGGTTTCAGTCTTTGTTTCCCAAAAAGACTTAGGAGAAATTGCTTATATCAAGAGCAGTACTGCCTCGGTTTCCATACATTCGAATCCAAACGCAACATCGAGAGTCGTGTCGATCCTTGAAGGCGGCACTCAAGTGCATATCGTACAGAATATTGAGAACCGCGGCATACTGTGGGCTCAAGTTCGCCGAGGAGAAACTGTTGGTTGGCTGCCGTATGCCAACCTAAGCCGGCATTCACAGAATCAGAAAAATTAATCCGTTAGCGATGTCAACATCAGAAGAATCCCCAACCACAACTATGCTTTCCAGGACGGCGGAACCGGTCCAACCTGGTGAACGTTTGATCTTCGTTGATATATTACGGGGATTTGCTGTTTTTGGTATCTTAGTCGCAAACATGGGGCACTTTAGCGGACAGATGGGATTAGATTCAAATACGAGTTTCATGGATAGAACTGTCTTAATCGCGATAATGTTCTTCGTCCAGGCTAAATTCTATTCACTCTTCTCCTTGTTGTTTGGTTGGGGACTAGCTGTACAGCTAAATCGGGCAAAGCTTAAAGGCATCAACATCGTTCCGGTTTATATGCGCAGGTTGTGTATATTATTGTGCTTTGGTGTTATTCATGCCATTTTTATCTGGTCTGGGGATATCTTACTGACTTATGCACTGCTTGGTTTCCTGCTGATATTATTCCGCAACCGTTCAGGTAAAACTCTTCTGTTCCTGGTGGGGATATCCTTGCTCTTCTCGATGGTCATCACCTTGCCGGGTGAATTGATGGATTCATTCAGATCCTGGTATGCGGAGTTAACATCGGATCTAAGGTATGAAATTTATCCCTTGAGTTTATATAAAACCGGAAATTATCTGGAAATCACCAAGCTTCGACTGCAGGATTATTTGAATCATAACTCGTGGTTGATATATTCGCTCGGAAATGTTTTCGCGATGTTTTTACTGGGTCTATTTATTGGTAAGCAGCGAATTTTCCATCACATTCAGAGATATAAAAGATTGATCGTGATTGTATGTGTTATTGGCTTGGTGGCAGGTGTTATTTTTAATTCGATTTTCGTTTACACAACTCTCCACCCCGAGTTAGGCGGTGCATATCATCGTTTCTTAATCGTCAGCACAAGGAGTATTGGCGCACCAGCTTTGATGTTGTTTTATGTTTCTGGGATCATTTTGCTCTGGCAGCGCAAGTCATGGAAGAAAAAACTAAACCCGCTGAATCCAGTAGGACGTATGGCGTTGAGCAACTATATATTCCAGTCTATTATCGCGACACTCATTTTTTATGGTTATGGGCTGGGCTTGTATGGTGATGTTAGTCGCATATTCGCCCTGGGTTTGACGGTAGTTATCTTTTACATTCAGGTAAGGTTGAGTTCTAATTGGTTTGAGGCTTATGATTATGGTCCCCTTGAATGGATATGGCGATACCTCACTTATGGTCATGTAGCTAAAGTATCGGCATCAGCTGAAGACACGACGCGATATACGAAAACCAAGAGAAAAATACTCACAATATTAAATAGTGGTTATCGCTCACCGATTGTGTTATTCACGGTGTGGGTATTTTTAGTTCTTTGGGGCAGCGTATTGTTCTACTGGTACAAGGATTTGAAACCAGATACGACTGTCATGGTTGCTTCCGTCGCAGAGAGATTAATCCCCGAACGAACAGAAACCGATGACAGTTACGAAGATAGCATCGAATCAAGTAAACTAGGAACGGAAGTTGCTCCTCCATTGGTACAACCGGTGGCATATGCTCCACTTGGACCAGCTTCTACTGGGGATATGCCAGCCCTAGCTGCCGCCTTTGATCCCGGCGAGGCCATGCATCAGATTGAAGCGCTGACCTCAAAGGATTACCAAGGACGACAGGCAGGGTCTGATGCTGGTAAGAGTGCAGCAGAATATATCGCCGAGCAGTTTGAGCAATTTGGACTTAGACCGATTGGAGATGAGGGGACATATTATCAAACATTTCCGGTTACATATACTCCGCTTGATACAATTCCTACGCTGTCTGTTCAATTACTAGGTAATGATCAATACTCCAATTATCAAATTTACCGCGATTACTCTCCATTCGTTCGCTGGTACAGCGGCTGGGGGGAAATAACAGGTGATGCGTTCTGGGCAGATGATTGCGAAAGAGTAGATTTGTTTGGGTTGGATGTCAGGGAGAAAATTCTGGTGTGCCTTGCAGACACCCGGCAAAATTGGTTGATGGATGCCAGCCGCATCGCACTGGAATACGGTGCGGCAGGTTTACTCTTTGTCACTGACCCAATGACAAGACCCGCAGATTTTGGTTATGCGTTCAAGGATGTGTGGGTGCCTGAACCACTTCCAACATTCCGCATCTACACAGAGCTGGCCGAGGATATTATCTCAGGCAGTGGATATACCCTGGATGGTCTGTTATCTGTGGAAGAATCATTTCCGCTTGAAACGTCGGTTAGCCTGAGTCTATCCATAACCCAAACCGATACCTGCCCAGGAACCGAATGTGCAGCTCGCAATGTGCTCGGTGTTATACCGGGGCGTGATCCCGAATATGCGCACGAGCTGGTCATCTTGAGCGCTCATTATGATCATATGGGTAGTTCACCAGATGGAACTTATTGGCCAGGTGCGAATGATAATGCTTCAGGGGTCGCAGTGTTGTTGGAAATCGCACGCAGCTGGCGCGAACACGGTTTCGTTCCAAGGCGAACGGTCATGTTCGCAGCATGGGATGCCGAAGAGATTGGATTGTTGGGGTCATATTACTACGTTGATCATCCGATATACCCGCTCGAGAGCACTTTGAGTGTAATCAACCTCGATATGATTGGTGTTGGCACCGAATCACTCACGATTGCGGGTAGTGAGACACTTTCATCACATCTGGTGAAGCTGGCAAATGAAAAAAATGTAACAACGCATTTATCTGATTCAGGTAGAAGTGATCATGCACCATTTTTAGAATCGGGTATTGAGGCGGTATTGCTCATTTGGGATGATGATGGCAGCTTTATCGATCACTACCACCGCCCCGCGGATAATATTGATGTCATTGAGCCAGAGGGTCTTTCAACTGTAGCCGAGATCGCGAATCTCGCGCTGCTGGATATCGTCGAAAGCCAACCAGCCATCGATGATATGCTGATTGCACGTGAAAATGCTATTATGAATGGGGACTTACAAGGATTCCTGGCTACATCTAGTACGGCCCAGGAAGTATTTGATGAAGCTTGGGTAGAAGATCTATCAATGCTAGAAATTTCCCAGGTAAAGCTGCAGTCTGAGAACCTATCCATTGCAGGGAACTACGCCACAGCAAATATGCATATTAACATCGAGCATATTGATCCGAGCACACAACCGATCACCCAAGTCTTAGAGGCACGATTGCCGGTTCAGATTACTTATGAAGGCGGAGCGTGGATGTGGGCTGGACCGGATTTACACCTTGTGGATAGGACCGATAGCAGCGATCCGGATGTATCGCCATCCGTGAATGTTTTTGCAGAACCAAGCAAAGGCGATCATCTTGTTGGTATCGCAGAACAGATTGCCCAATCATATCAAGAGATCAGCGAACAACTTGTTGGACCCTCTGGTGAGATGGTTAATGTATATCTTCTCCCCGATAATGAGTCATTTCGAGCAAGCACATCTTTAACTACACCCGAGGGACAAAATCAATGGGTAACTACAGGTGCCCTAAAGCTCGTATACAGCGATCAGATCAGTTCCAGCAAAATTCTTGACGATAGCTTAGTTAAGTTATATCTCGCGGATGCCGGTATTACCGAAGATTCCATTCCTTGGCTATGGAATGGCTTACCTTTAGTTTTTGAGGAGCAAGAGTTAGCTATTGCGGTACAGAAACGTTTCATACCAACTTTACACTCAAATTTTGAAGCTGGAGAGGATGCAGATACCTTGGCTTCAGATTGGGCTGCAACTCATTACCTCCTGGATTCGCTTGGTTGGACTGGGGTTGGAAAGTTCATAACCGATTTTGGGGAACTATGCAAATCTGGAAGATGTGAAGATCAGAATGCAGTCAATGATGTCTATACTGCCAACCTAGGAGTCGACCAACAGCGTTTTGAGGCGGATTGGCAGATACACTGGAACAGCCGTCTCACGGCCGCGCAGAATGAACTAGATGCACTGACGGATAAGCGTTCTTTGGCTGTCGCGGAGAATGACAGCAATTCATTCTCGCAAACTGTGGATGATAACCAGCCATCACTGCAAGCGGAACAAGCTTACTGGTTCCGTGATGCTGTCCAGCTTGGAGCAAAGGAATATAAATACCGTCCGATTGCTTTCCTCCCGGATGGGGATATCCTTGCGCAGGTCTTCATCATTCCGGAACTAGAAACAGATGAATCCGCTGACAGCTTGACACCTGTTGCAAAAATTCAGTTCACCCGGGGAGAGAGTGGCTATACTTGGGCAGGACCGGATTTCTCATCAACGACTGGCGACTGGTTGGAGATTCGCACACCATACGCATCTACCGACTGGGCGGCAGGTATACTGCCGGAAGCCGAGCGATATTATCTGAAACTTACCGGTATGCTTGGTATGGGACCTGTGAAGGGTATGGTGGTATCGATATATGAAACGCCTGGAGAGCTAGAGTTCTCCATTGCACAAAGCATTTACGAGGCTGGAAAAATCACTGAGTGGACTGCAAAAGATGAAGGTATAAAACTCATCATACGACCACAATGGGACGATCAACACTACCTAGGGACAATAGCCAATCTGCTGGCGAAAAACCTGCTCTTTGAGGTTGGTTTAAGCGATGATTGGTTGCTGCGCGGTCTAAGCATCTATATGACCCAATCATTTAACAACCAGGAGATGAAGAACGCTGCCCGCGAGTTGTTCGAAATTGGGGAAAGCGATAACTTTGACCAATTCTTCGATCTGGAAGATTTCCCGAATGATCACGAGTTATCTGCCGAAGAGCGTAAGATTGCCGATGCCCAATCGTGGGATGCTGTTCGCTACCTAGTAAACCAGTACGGTTGGCAGAAGCTCACCCAGCTTATTGATTTCAGCCGCCGTGGATACTCTCTTGATAGGAGTCTGCAGCTCGCTTTAGGTGTACCGATAGGTGAGTTCGCAGAAGATTGGCAAACTTCCACCATCCACGGGCACGTGGCACCAGAGTGGGGCGAAATTGTTAATCAATTCGACACGCGCAGCGCGCTAGAAGATATCAGCATACTTGCTGCCCCTGAACTTGCTGGACGGTTATCGGGAACACCGGGAGCTAAGCTCAGCGCGGAATATATCTCCAATATGTATGCCGACCTCAGTTTGCTGCCTACATATCAAGCGCTCAGCGCTGAGCTGAATTCAATGGTGGAGAATGACTCTTCAACACATGATAATGATATTGGCTCTGTACTGCAAGAAACGATGGACCGACCTCTCGGTTCAGATACTTACTACCAGCAGTTTCCAATTACCCGGACAGTTTTATCCGCCACACCAACCTTTACCTTAGTTGACAACCAATCAGCGAACGAGCTTATTCTGCCATACCGGCAAGGATTTATGATTAACCAACTTGGAAGCAGGGCTAGTCAAGAATACACGGGTCAACTTGTGTGGGCGGGAAATCATCCTGATATTGAGATTGATCTGCGCGGGAAGATTGTACTGCAGGCATCAACTCAGGACCTCGCGGGAGAGATGATATGGGCAAGTGAACGCGGGGCTACAGCATTAATCATCGCAGGCAACAAAAGAGAGAACGAAGATATTTATGCCAAGCTGCCGCTAATGCTAGCTGATGGTGAAGATACTGGGCTGCCAGTGCTCGAATTGACCCAGATGGGGTATACGGATATGTTAGAACGTATCGGGCACACCCGCTCTTCTATCCGCAAATTAGAGCCGGGGACGATATTGGACGTTATCGCGGAACTGAAGATATTCACCAGTGGGGAAGAAACCGTACCGGCGAAGAATATCTTGGGTTGGCTGCCGGGAAGTGATCCAATCCTGAAAGATGAGGTCATCATCGTAGGCGCTCATTACGACCATGTTGGCGATGACCCTGGAATGCGCTACTCCGGTGCCAACGACAACGCCAGCGGGGTCAGCATCATACTGGAATTAGCTCGCCTATGGCAAAATACTGGCTACCAGCCTAAGCGGAGTATCGTTTTTGCTGCATGGGATGCTCAAGAACATGGCAACTTGGGTTCAGCCTATTATTGTGAGAATCCAATCATACCGTTGGAAAACACAATTGCAGTAGTGAACTTGGATGGAGTCGCTGGGGGGGATGGATTTAATCTTGGAATCACTGGCGATCTAGAGACTGATAGTCTATTATTACTAGCAACACGGGCAGCCGGGGAATACCTTGATGAAAAAATCACGTGGGTTAATAATACGGGGATAGGTGACCACGTACCGTTTCATGATGTTGGCATCCCTTCGTCATTGCTCGCATGGCGCCTGGCGAACGAGGATAACTTGCCCGATGAATACACGAACAAAGTCAACCCAGACCGTTTAGAGACGGCTGGTAAGATCGTGGCGTTGGCAGTTATGGCTCTAGCTCAATGAGAAATCTTACAACCAGGTGATATCTCCGAACAATTCTGGCGACCAAACTTGCTCGACAAACGTCTGAAACTTTGTCTGTTCAACTCCAATTGTGCCGGCCGGCCCATGGCCCGGGAAGAAGCGAGTTCGATCAGGCCATTTGAATACGATCTCCTGCATAGTATTCATAGTTGTGCCAAAATCAGCTGCGGACCAGGTGCGGCCTGGACCACCAACGAAAATCGTATCGCCAACCAGTATCCGTTCATCACCGATATCAAAACACATCATGCCCGGTGTGTGACCTGGAGTATGGATCGCTCTCAGCTTCGCATCTCCAATGTGTATTAGGTCTCCATCGGAAAGCGGAGAGTCGATATCGATAGGTATTGCGCTCGATTCAGCTGGGTGGGCGTAGATGGGTGCTCCGGTGGAACTTTTTACCTCTTCGAGGGCGCCAATATGATCTTGGTGGGCATGGGTAACTAGTATCCCGATGATATTTATACCAGCAACTGCCGCGAGGATTACCTCGGCTTCAGCGCCCGGATCAACGATGACACCGGTGAGTCTGTCTGCGCTGCTGACAATATAAGAATTCATTGGCCAGGGGCCAAGTTCCATAGTTGATAATATTAAGGTCATAATTATCTGATTGTATCATTTACCTCATGGGTTAATCTGAAGATGCAAGCAAGGGAAGAAATAGCTGCATCGGTGGTCCATCGAGGAGATAGAGATAGAGTTCAATATCATGAGGGGAGCCGAGAACATCATCAGGCGAATAAACAGTAATCGATATTGATCCAGTTTGAGCAGCGGAGGTTGATGTTGGAGAAATCAACTCAATCTGCAGGGGAGTAGGAGTTATCCCTTGGTTTGGTGATACGGAAAACCAATCACCTTGCATGGATGCCTCCCAGAGCAATGGCTGCTCATCGCCGATATTTTCAGGAGTGAGTACAATATTCTCTGGATAAAATTTGTCGAGGTTTACATCATAGAAAAAGCTCATCTGGGTAGGCAAATTCCCAAGCTCTGGGATCAAGAACTCATCGGTTAAATATATCCCGTCTTGGCTCCCTGATGAAATCTCCCCAGTTCTTACTTCTGCATAAACTATATGCTCTCCAGCCCTATTCGGAAGTCGCCAATCGATCTTGTTTGTGAATGTGAACCAATCTGTCCACACATCATCGTTGTTGCGGAGGCGGATTTGATCCCATATTCCATACATGTATAACTCTACCTGTGGCGTCTTTGTTTCAGCGGCTTCATTATTGATGATTAACGGATAAATACCACTCCGTTTGCCGAAATCCTGCACCCAATAGCGACCATAATCCCCACTGCCTTCATAGTAACCAACACCAATCTC
>Ga0209013_10006206_pt1 | contig 10175 bp, 10 predicted proteins | sample Cruoilmetagenom2_FD_187291 | JGI IMG/M metagenome (GOLD analysis project Ga0209013, IMG submission 187291) | Oil polluted marine microbial communities from Coal Oil Point, Santa Barbara, California, USA - Sample 2 (SPAdes) (version 2) | ecosystem: Environmental > Aquatic > Marine > Oil seeps ...
GAACCAACGCTTTCATTTAAATTTCCTTTTTAGATTCGTAATTCCCGTGTTTCAGCCTGTCCAACCGGTCACAATTTGTGACCAGTTCCTGAATTTTCTCAACTGTTTTTATGCGGTCCACTGAAACTTGCGTTTAAGCCCGTTGAAATAGTTCCATTTTTTGGTCAAATGCTGGAATCGTCCTGCTACAATGCCCGGGCAAATCTTAAGTTCATTTGCCAGACGAATTACATTTACCTTGGTTTTTATTTTTGGCCAACTGCTCCCGATATTGTGCCTCCAGATTGTTCCACATGCATGCCGGAACACCGGTGGCCAATTCAAGCTTGTTGGCGGCTTCGCAAGAAATGGGCTTGTCCCCTTTAAATATACGGTTGAGCGACTGGACCGTCAGGCCGGTTCGAAAAGCCAGTTCTTTCTGAGACATATTCAGCGATTTCATAATCTCCTTAAGTGTTTCTCCCGGAGGAATCGCGCAATCAGGCTCAAACCCGTAAAGTTTTTTCGCGGTCGACATAATTTTAAAGTATATTGTCAGAGATGTTTTGTGGAGTTGATCAAAATGATTTTTCTTACCGAGTATTGGATGCAATATCTCCATATAATAACTTGTATGTCGAATTATTGCTTAAATTTCGACATACGGTTGTTCATATGTCGATAGCGTCTACATATTAAATTTTCCAGAACTTATTGAGAAATATCATAAATTGTAGACAATTTATAGAAATTTAAAGGCATTGTAAAGAGGTTGCTGAAGTAAGCATCAAATGCAACGCTATTTTCTATAAAGGAATAAAAAAGACTATAATTCCTTTTTAAGCATCATGGTATCGATGGTATGCGGCGCAGGTGCCTTCGCTGGAGACCATGCACGGACCGATGGGCTGTAATGGCGTACATTTTCTTTTATAAAGCGGGCATTCGGGCGGGGTTTTTAATCCCAAGAGGATTTCACCGCAGGCACACCCTTTTGGATCTTCAGTTTCACCGAGTTCGATACCAAACACATTTTGTGCATCGAATGCAGCGAATTCCTTTTTTATTTTAAGACCGCTTAAAGGAATGACCCCGAGGCCGCGCCAGTTTGCATCAGCGGTTTCAAATACTTCCTGCATGATGGTTTGGGCCTTTGGGTTTCCGTCGAAGGTGACGGCCCGCTGATATCCGTTGGCCAGCTTCGGCTTGCCGGTTTCGATCTGCTCGACCAGCATGAGTATTGCCTGCAGTATATCGACCGGTTCGAATCCCGCCACAACACAAGGCACCTGATATGTTTCAAAAAAGGGCTGATATCCCTTTGTGCCGATAATTACGGAAACATGTCCGGGCAGGAGAAAGCCGTCGATTTTTGTGTCCTCCCTGGATTCCATAAGGGTAAAAAGGGCCGGTGGAAGTACTTTATGCGCGCTGAAGACAAAATAGTTGTCCAGGTTCATCTCGTTTGCGGTGACGATTGACGCGGCGATGGTGGGCGCAGTCGTTTCAAAGCCTACCCCTAAAAAAACGACCTTCTCTTCAGGGTTTTTTCGGGCAATCTCCAGCGCGTCGAATGTGGAGTATACCATGCGGATATCACGACCGTTTGCCCGTTGGTTTTGAAGGGAAGAATGTGTTCCGGGGACTCTCATAAGGTCCCCGAATGTCGTAATAATTACATCGTCAAATTTGGACAGCTCGATAAAGGCATCGATCTCATTTTGGGCTGTCACACATACCGGGCATCCGGGACCGGAAAGCAGCGAAATGGTCTCCGGCAAAAGGGACCGAATGCCGTTTCTGAAAATCGATGTGGTGTGTGTGCCGCAGACTTCCATCAGGCGGATCTGTTTTCGGCTGATTTCTTTTATGCGTTCGACAATTTTCCGCGAAATTCCAGGGTCCCTATATTCCTGAATATGTTTAAGCGTCATCCGGTCTATTTCCCTAATTTTCTGCGTTGGCGGCGGCAACCATGGCCTGGCCGAGAGCGATCCCGCCGTCATTCGGGGGAACGAGGGTGTGGGTAAAAACCTGAAAATTGTTTCGTGTCAGTGTCTGTATCAGGCCCGTTAATAGAAACGAGTTTTGAAATGCACCGCCGCTGAGTACCACACGATTCAGCCCGGTTTCTTTCCCTATGATACCGCATAATTCAGAGAACATCCGAACGAGGGTTGAATGGAACTTCCCGCTGATCTCTGATGGTTCAACGCCTTTTTGCACATCATTTGCCACACCGTGTATAATGGGCTGAAAAAGAACCCGGTGCACATCTCCGGACACCCAGTCAAAGTCATAGGTTGCTGCCATGGTTTTTTCTGCCAGCATTTCCAGCTCCATGGCCGCCTGCCCTTCAAACGAGACATGGCTTCTGATACCGATAATCGCTGCGATGCCGTCGAAAAGACGCCCAAGGCTCGATGTTTCGGGAGAATTCACCTTTTTTTGTATCATCTCAACAATAATCTTAATGCGCTTTTTATCGATTCCTTTCAATATCGGCAGATCAAGGTCCATGAAGGCGTCACCAAAGGCATCGTACAGGTAACTCACGGCCATGCGCCAGGGTTCTTTAACGGCGGCTGCACCTCCCGGCATGGGGGTATAGGACAAGTGTGCAGCCCGGCGATAGGTTTTATGATCTGCAACCAGTATCTCGCCCCCCCAAATATTGCCGTCGGCGCCATACCCGGTTCCGTCGAAGGAAAGCCCGATAACCGGTCCGTCGATGAGATTTTCCGCCATGCAGCTCACGATGTGGGCATGATGATGCTGTACCTGTATTTTCTTTATATCCTTCAATTCCTCTGCATACCGGGTGCTCAGATAATCCGGGTGAAGATCATAGGCAACGATTTCAGGAGAAATATCCAGAATTTGTTTCATGTGCTCAATGGTCGATATAAAAAACTCATAGGCCGAAAGATTTTCCAGATCGCCGATATGCTGGCTTAAAAAAGCCTGATTATTCTTTGTGAGACACACCGTATTTTTCAGTTCAGCACCGCAGGCCAGTATGGGCGGGACCGTTTTTTTAAGAAAAACAGGAACCGGAACATACCCCCTGGAACGACGGAAAAAACGTGTGGTACCGGCGGATTCTCTTACAATGGAATCATCGCTGCGCAGATAGATATCCCGGTTATGGATTAAAAAATAATCGGCGATGCCTGAAAGCCGTTGGAACGCATCGTCGTTGTCAATGGCAATCGGCTCCTCACTCAAGTTTCCGCTGGTCATTACCAGGGCGGTAAAACCGTGGCTTAGAATAAGATAGTGGAGGGGGGTATACGGCAGCATTGTGCCGAAATACCGGTTTCGGGGTGAAACTTCCTCTGAAATTGGACAGGGTTCTATTTTTTCCAAAAGAACAATGGGACGTTGGAAAGAAGTCAGAAGTTCTTCTTCTGCCGGCCCGACCACCGCATATTTTCGAATATGCTCCATATCAAAAGACATGACGGCCATCGGTTTTTCTTCCCGATGTTTTCTCTCTCTTAAGGCTGCCACAGCATCTGTATTCCCGGCATCGACAGCCAGGTGAAAACCGCCCAGCCCCTTAATGGCAATGATACATCCCTGCTTTAAAAGCGTCGCCGTCCGTTCGATGGGGGTTGAGGTGTTGACCTTGTTACGGTCTCTGTCAAAAAGACTGACTTGTGGGCCGCAGTCTTTACAGGCATTGGGTTGGGCGTGAAACCTTCTATTTCCAGGATCGTCATATTCAGCCTGGCATAGGGAGCACATTTTAAAGTGTTTCATGGAGGTTTTCGGTCGATCGTAGGGAATGTCGTCGATGATGGTATAACGGGGGCCACAGTTGGTGCAGTTGATGAAAGGATAGCCAAACCGCCGATCTTTGGGGTCAAACAGTTCTTGGCGGCAGGGGTCGCAGATGGATACATCCGGGGGGATTAGGGTGCTCATCGATGCCGAGTCCCCGCTGGCTGTGATTGAAAAATTTTTAAAGTCTTTTACACGTTCGTGGTGAAGAGAAATCTGGGTGATCCGGGCCAGCGGCGGACTTTTTCGGGCAAGATCTGCCGAAAAAGATTCAATATTATTTTGGGGCCCTTCAATATGGATGACTACGCCTGAAGAGGTGTTGGCGACTTCGCCGTTCAGACGGTATTGGTTTGCAAGTTGATAAACAAAAGGGCGAAAGCCGACACCTTGTACGATACCGTTGACTTCCATTCTTCTGGCCACCCAACTGCTCGCCAATCGTTATCCGTCTCCTTTTTTGGGCTTGTCGAATATCAGCGAAACTGCTTCCCGGATGAGATTCAAGGATTCCAGAGCATCTTCTTCATTAATTTTGTTGATGGCAAAACCGGCATGTACGATAACGTAATCCCCGACCTCGGGATTTTCGACCAGAAGCAGACTGGCTTCTCTTTGTACACCGTCAACGTCGATGGTGGCCACATTATTCTTAATTTTTACGATTTTTGATGGAATTGCCAGGCACATTATAAAAAAAACCTTTATCTAATGCGGATGTTTTTTAGGTAAAATACCAAATATTCCGCAGTCATTCAACTTTGAAAATTAAAATTGCTGATTTTTTGCTTGAACCTTGATCCCGATGGCTTTCAGCTCCTCAACCACCATGTCGACCAGTTGGCTTAAGTTTCGGGCTACTTCTGGTGACAATTCGAGTCCTATGGAGAGCTCTTTAGGCTCGATGCCGAACAGGGCAATATTTTGGGGCATGTTATCGGTAATGACGGCGATTCCCATGACATCGGCCAGACCGATCTGGTGGGGTGATATTTTTTTTTGGAGAAAAGCAGGAGGGTCGTCAATCCTTACAATGGTCCCCGGTTTGTTACCGGTATTAACGGCATCGAGGATTAAGATATGGCTGCGATCTTCGAAGTACGGCAGAAGTTCGAATCCTACTGTCCCGCCGTCGACGATTTCCACAGTATCAGGACAATCATATCGGTTCCGAAATTCCTCAACGGCCCTAACCCCGGCACCTTCATCGGAAAGCAGGATATTCCCGATACCCAGTACCAATACATTCAAAATAGACGGCCCGGAGTCTTTTAAAAATTGTTGTTTATTAGACTCCGGGCACTTACCATTCGATTCGGTTTGATTCAAATTCAAAACGCCCTGATGTTAACGATTTCTTTTCTTTTGGAATCCACCATATGAACGGCACAGGCAATGCATGGATCAAATGAGTGGACGGTCCTCAATACTTCCAGCGGTTTATCCGGATCAGCAATGGGATTCCCGATCAGGGAAGCTTCGTAGGGCCCAAGAGCATCCTTGCTGTTACGGGGACCGGCATTCCACGTAGACGGCACAACGCACTGGTAATTTTTGATCTTACCGTCCTGGATAACGACCCAGTGAGAAAGCATCCCTCTGGGGGCTTCATGAAATCCGAATCCTCTTTGTTCACCTTTTGGGAAAACCGGTTTGTTAAACGTTTTATAGTCGCCTTTTCCGATATTATCCACCAGAAGCTGCCACTGATTGATAAGTTCATCATGTAAAACCGCGGTCCGAACCGACCTGGCAGCAATACGGCCGATGGTGGAATGGAGGGAGTTTATAGAAACCCTTGTTTTTGATCCCACCAGTGACAGGACCCCGTTGGCCGTATCGAGCAATATTTTGGTATACTTTTGAGTCGGTTTATGTCCGGAAGCGTACATGCATAATACATTTGCCAACGGACCGACCTGGGCATGCTCGCCTTCGAAGGTCGGCGACTTAACCCATGAATATTTCCCCTTGTCGTCATACTCGGAATAATCGGGAACGGTTTCTTCCTCATAGGGATGGCGGTCCCAGTCCCCTTTATACCAGGAATGTTTAATGCTTTCTTTCACATTCTTTTCAAAATATTCATCATTAAAAGAGGTGATCGGCTTAAATTTAGAAATGTCTCCGGGAATATACCCTCCCGGCAACGCAAATTTAGTGCCGGCAGGATCTAAGGGCATGGTTGGAACACTGAGATAGTTGGTGACACCTGCGCCGTATGTCGTCCAATCGGGATATAATGCCCCAACCGCAGCCACATCCACCATATAAACGTTTTTAATAAAATCGCCGATCTCATCAATCAGGGTTTTGATATAATAGAGCCGTTCCACGGTCAAAGTAGATTGACTGTCCGGATCAATGGGATTTGCAACGCCGCCGACAGCCAGGTTCTGAATGTTTGGCGTCTTGCTTCCGAGAATGGCCACCACTTTATTGATATTTCTCTGATATTCCAGGGCCTGAAGGAAATGATGCGCAGCCAACAGATTGACTTCAGGCGGAAGTTTCATGGCCGGATGCCCCCAATATCCACTTGAGAAAACACCCAATTGGCCTGAATCAACAAGGGTTTTAAGCCTTTGCTGAGCGGCTTTAAGTTCATTAAAACCATTGTCAGGCCAGGGTGAAAGCTTATTTGCAAGCTTGACGGTCGCTTTCACATCAGCTTTGAGGGCCGAAACGATATCCACCCAGTCGAGGGCGGACAAGTGATAAAAATGGACGATGTGATCCTGAATACCCTGCGCGCCTGTGATAATATTTCTTATATACTGAGCATTTAGCGGAACTTCAAGGTTCAATGCGTTCTCGATCGCCCGGACCGAGGTAATGGCATGAACGGTGGTTCAGACCCCGCAGATCCGCTGGGTGAAAATCCAGGCATCTCTGGGGTCGCGACCCTGAAGGATGACCTCTATGCCGCGCCACATCTGCCCGGATGACCAGGCATTGACGATTTTGCCTTTCTCGACCTCACAGTCGATTCTCAGATGACCTTCTATCCTGGTAATTGGATCGACAACAATTCTTTTTGCCATTTAATTTCTCCTTCATTTGCAAATGCTTCGTGCTTAAGACCGGCGATAGATCGGCAGCCTTTTGATAAAATACAGAAACGCCATGATTTCAATGGACACGATTCCTAAAGTTATAAAAATTTCTCCGACCGCCGGAAAGTAATGCCAGCCGTTTCCGGGATCAAATCCAATAATGTAGGTATTAAAGCGGAAGAGTACCGCCGCAAGAACTATTGAAACAGCACTGAGAAACATAACGCGCGCATTTTTCCGATTGGCAGGGACAAAAAGAACGGCCATGGGAATCAGGAGCAGGACGTTTTCCAGCAAAAACATATTCCCCATAAGATCTCCTCTAAAGGCGAGATTCAGATGGCCTCGAATGACAACATCCGCAAACCGGATGACCAAATAAATTGCGATCAGCCATGCCATGACTCCTGAAACCTTGCCCAGCAGGTCGGTTTCATCATGGATCGGGTATCGTGAACCGGTAATGCTGGATTCGAGAACCACGATGGCATATCCCAGGAAAATACATGATATTAAAAACAACAGCGGCAACAGGCGTGTCCACCACAAGGGGCTGAGTTTGCTGCCGGCAACCACCATTACGGTTCCAAGCGACGACTGGTGCATGGTCGGCAGTAGGATTCCCAAGGCAATGAAGACGAACATGATTTTGTTCAAAGAAGCCTTTGCATTGTCAGCCCCGAATTTTTCCAGGAAGGTGGGCGAAAATTCGACCCACAGTACAACAACATATGCACCGATGCATAATGCCACTTCCAGTAAAACCGAATTGAGATTGGCGTACCAGGGCAGAAAGATGTTATACAATTGCCAGTATCGTCCGACATCGAGAACCACCGCAACACCTGCCAGGGAGTAGCCGAACAGGCTGGTCATCAGGGCCGGCCGCACAAGGGGATGGTATTCCCCTTTGTTAAAGACATAGACCAGAAGGGCCATGGCAAAACCGCCGCATCCGAGAGCGGTTCCGATGACCACATCGAATGCGATCCATAAGCCCCAGGGATAGCCGTCACTCAGATTGGTTACGGCGCCGAGACCGTATAGGAACCGTTTGGCCATGAAAATCAGGGCAATCAGAAAAATTAAGCCACAAATCAAGAAGGTCGGTGTCAGAATTTTGCCTTCTAAGGGTTGTTCGGTTTTCATAAATCACTCCTCAAAGAATCGACATAAATGGTTAAAAACCACCATGATTTCCCGGAACCGGGCCGGGACGTTATTCTTTTTTGTTCTTCTCCGTTCTCTTTACCAAGAAGATCAATCCGCTAAAGGCGACGATGGGAAGAATCATCCCTTTGTAAAGGGTGTGCTGTATGTTTTCGGCAATCGCCGTGTATGATCGATCCGGAAGCATCGGAAGGCCCAGTTTGTTAAAGGGTACGCCGGCGAGCATAAGGACCTGAGTGCCGCCGCCGTCATTTTTGCCGTAGATATGGGGGATATATTTTTGGGCTTTATGGACCTGTATTTTAGTCGATGATATTTCAGATACCGGAAATTCATAGTATTTTTCGGCAATCATGTTTTGCCTGCGCTCAGCTTCTTTTACAAGATCTGCTACCGGGCCGAACAAGGAAGCTCCGGTGGGGCATTCATTGCAACAGGCCGGAATTTGACCTTTGGCCAACAAATGACTACAGAGCTGGCATTTAACGATTTTCGGAAAAGGATTGTCCCATTCAAATTTAGGAACGTTGAACGGACACGCCACCTGGCAGTAGCGGCAACCGATACAGGCGTTTTTGTTATAAGAAACAACGCCTGTCTTGGCATCTTTGGTCAAGGCAGTTGCCGGGCAGGCGGAAACACAGGCAGGATCGACACAATGCATGCAGTGCCGTTTAACAAAAGCGTAACCATCGATTTCGCGGTCCTTGGTCTTATGGGTTCCGTTTTCGTATGCTTTGATAATATTGAGTGTCTTTGAAGAGAGATCAACAGGGTTATCCCACAGCCGTTGAGAGCCGGAATGTTCTATCGGCATATTATTGGCTCTTTTGCAGGAAACCATGCAGGCCTGGCAGCCTACACAAAGGGTTGAGTCATAAAGAATTCCTAATGCATCGGGAAGGCGACTTTTTTCCGAAGAAACTGCCATGGCCGGAGACGCCACTGCCAGCACCGCGCTTCCTGCCAATCCCTTGAGAAAATCACGCCGTTTGATTTTCATGAATTACTCTCCTTTATCGTTGTCGCCAAGACGTTTTGCAACCACAGCGCCGGCGCCGATGGCAACTCCGGCAATGCCGCCGACCAATGCTGCAGAACCTGCGGAGATACCTGCACCTCTTTTGGTTTGAATGGGCGCTTGTGCAGCTGCCGGGGTTACAATTTCAATATCGGCCTCGGTAAATTGCGGAATGGTAAATCCGATCCCTTCCTCGACACATCCGAAACATGGATGGCCGGTACCTACAGGCCAAGCTCCTGATCCGACATCGTTGAATAAAATCGACGGACAGTTAGCGTGAGTCATCGGCCCTTTACATCCCAATTTATAAAGGCAGTGGCCCTGGCGATGTCCTTCATCTCCGAATTCCTCTGCAAATCGGCCTGCATCAAAATGGGGCCTCCGTTCACAGTTTTCATGGATGAGGCGGCCATAGGCAAATTTGGGTCTTCCCAATTCATCCAGGGCCGGAAGCTTTTTGAATGTCAGAAAATAGAGCACCGTTGAAAGAAAATTGTATGCATTGGGCGGACAGCCGGGAATAGAAACGACAGTGGTCCCTTTTAAAAATTGGGGTATTCCGGTGGCACCGGTAGGATTGGGGGCTGACGATTGCCAACCTCCCCAGGATGCGCAGGACCCGATGGCGATCACGGCCGCTGCTTTTGCTGCGGTCTCTTTCACGATATCCGTAAAAGGTCGACCGCCGATCTTACAGTAGATGCCCCCGTCTTTTATTGGAACAGATCCCTCAATGACTAGGATGAATTTTCCCGCATTTTCTTTGACAGATTTTTCAAGGGCGGCTTCAGCCTGATGCCCGGCGCCGACTTCTAAAGTTTCGTGGTAGTCAAGAGAAATAAGGTCTAAAATCAAATGTTCCAGGCTGGGATGTGACGTCCACAATAAAGACTCCGTACATCCTGTACACTCTTGTCCATGCAGCCAGATTACCGGCGGGCGGCGCTTGGGGTTGGTGATCGCTTCGGCGATTTGCGTACCGGCTCCTAACGGCAAACCCATACTTACCGCCATGACCCCGCAAAATTTCATAAAATCCCGCCGGGAAACACCTTTTAGTTTTTCCTCGATAGGGTCTGTAACATGCTGTTTTTTCATTTTTCCCCTCTTAATTGGAAGGTGATAAAAGATTATAATTCAAATTCTGAATCTCATTAATG
>Ga0209013_10006207_pt1 | contig 10175 bp, 6 predicted proteins | sample Cruoilmetagenom2_FD_187291 | JGI IMG/M metagenome (GOLD analysis project Ga0209013, IMG submission 187291) | Oil polluted marine microbial communities from Coal Oil Point, Santa Barbara, California, USA - Sample 2 (SPAdes) (version 2) | ecosystem: Environmental > Aquatic > Marine > Oil seeps ...
TCCGGAAACCGCAACACCTAGGGCTTCTCCCAAGGTGTCACAGAAACCTATCTCCACCGGGTCGGTTGTGTCTGAGATATCTATAACCCGTAATCCACCGGAATCACTGGCGACGTAAGCGTAGGTTCCGGTGACAGCTACATCGGAGGCTCTGCCCGGTGCTGGGGAAAAGCCAACCTCCACTGGCGCGGCGGGGTTCGAGATATCCACAACCCGTAGACCATCACTATCATCCGCGATGTAGGCATAGTTAGCAACAACAACCACTTTGAAGGCACGCCCTGGAGTATCGTAGAAGCCGACCTCCATCGGGAATTTCGGGTTGGAGATATCAATAACCCGCAAGCCATCATAATTATCCGCAACGTATGCATAATCCCCTGCGACCGCTACACCGCGGGCATACCCAGGTGTGTCGTAGAAACCTACTTCTACCGGGGTTGCCGGGTTGGAGATGTCCACAACCCGCAAACCATCCATATAATCGGCGATGTAGGCAAAATCTCCAGCAACAGCCACATCCTGCACGAAATCTGGGAAGGGTGAAATCCTACCCACCACGATAGGAAATTCGGGATTCGAGATATCCAGAATAGTCAGTACTGCTCCCTCGCCGATGTAAGCATTGTTCCCCTGGACGATGACAGCAAGCGTTGAACCACCATAATGCCCGACGAATTCAACATTCTCATTGCTGGCTTGGATTGCTGATGGGGTGGTAGGTTCACCGATATCACTGATTTGGGTTTCAGGAATTTCGTTGTTGTGCCAGGTAGTCAGTGGTTTTGAGAACATATCGGCGGTGATAAATTTGGGTTGCAGGAACAAGATCAAAATAACACTCATCATCAAACCCAATCCCTTAGAGTGATTCAACATTTCGGCACCTCTTTATTCGTCTGGTTGTGGAGTATTTTGAGCAAGTGAGTGGTTCTGGATATACAGCTAGTCATCGATTTTAGGAACTCTCTCAGCGCAGAATAACCTAATTCTGGCCGATTATCATCAATGGTAAGTAATTAAATAAACCCTTGCTTTGGCGTCTCTGCACTGCCCCACGTCAGCGTGAGATCCATCGTCGCCTCACTTCCCCAAGGGTAAGCCATATGCAAATTGACCACGTCGCTGCCTACGAAACCTTGCTGTGTAGTGAAGGTCAGTATGTCATCATCGCTGCCCTCTCCGTGTACTGTACAATTATCCTCCCCTGAAACGCTCCAAACCATTCCCGTGCCATCACCGATTTGCGGTTCGTAAGCGCTAAGGTCAAGCGTGATCGGTTGATCCAGTTTCCTTGTTCATGATTTTAAATTCGAATCCTAAGTCTTGGCAATAAATTGCAGCAGGGTTAGCCATTGAAGTATTCATCAATGAATTGTCGGTTGATCTTGTGTTTATGGGATTTGAATAAGGAAGTAAACTGATGAAAAGGAGCCCAAGGAATGCTAAACTTTTACCTGTCCACAACTTCTTAGTAAGAAAATATGTGATAAAGTGAATTATTTTAAGAACAATTCTGGAACAATAAACCCTATTATCAAAGGTAAACCACGAAAATCTTTCCTTCATTGCACACCCTCTTAATAAATCCAAATAATCCTGACTAAAGATTTTGGAATCCAGCTAAGTTAAGTTGTAAGAAAGCCTATTATTGAAAGGTCATAATAGTTCCCCCATTTTTATAATGTTTGCAGAATTGGGGAGGAATTATATTTGTATCACCGATTGAGTCAATTGATCAAATATTCACAAACCTCATAATATTGATTATCCATAAAAATTACTTAAAGTCAAGCTGTGTGTGTGCGGCGTCCAGGACATACTATATTGATAAATCCTTTCAAGAAATTCTGGTTCGTATTTCTTTCTGTTTAAATTTTCACAGCCCAATAAATCCCTCATAATTTTCAGTTGGGACGCAGTAAATGAAGCTCAATGAAAGTAATCTCTTGTGAAAAAGCGTATCACAGGTCTTATTGGATATCGGATGCAGCCCCCAAATGTTACCAGTGCGATCCCAAAGTAGCAGAGTCTTATTTTCCCAAAATTCAAAAATCATTTATTTGTGGTTAAGATTCAAGAGATGTAACGTAGAAGATTTCTTTTCGTTAATATTGATAGAGATGTTCCCGAAATACACAAACTTCGTGTTAGCTCGTAAAATTGGTTTGTTATATAAGGAAAATTGTGATTTTTCCTTCCAATAATGGTGGGTGAGTTGTTAAACTGGTCCCCAAAATAAGAAAATAATTAAAGTGCTTCGTTTTACAATTGGTTAAGAAAACTCGAAATCGAATAGGGATAGGGGCATTACGAGGTAAAAGGATTGATGCTAGATGCGCTGTATAGCAAATTGATTTGCTAACATTAGTAATGAAAATCTTTAATGATTTTGAAGTGTTATTTTAGTTAGAGGGTAGTTACAGAACATTGATTTGTTATAGGGAAAATCATGACCACATTTTTCATTGTTCTTCAGCAAGCTAGTGTAAACATTTACTCCTAATCTTGGTGCGAGAAGTACATAAGACATAAATATGTCTTATGTACTCTTTTAGGTATTCTTAGAAGTAGCTACTTACTGGTTAAATCAATTGAAGGATTCAAAAGAACTGATGAAAAGGAGTCTTTATCAGAATGGCGGAGCGTGCCCTTAGAAATAATTACTAAGTTGTTTCACATTCATCACATTCTGAGCATACATCTTCATTTGAATTCCCTGAGATTTTTGAATACAATCTGATTTGGTGGTATTGTTGATATTAGTATTGACCTGTGCTATTCAGTGAAGGGGTTTCATCCAATTTAATCAACGTTTTCAGGAAAAGGTTGTGCCCTCCTCTTCGAATTTATTCGTCGAATACAAGATGGAAATTAATATCGGTACTAATTGTCTCTAAACGAGGGAAAAAGGTTTAATATGCTCCATTCCCAGAGATTACTGCCGGTATAGTCTTTATTAGGATCTTAATATCTTTCCATATAGAGTAATTATCAACGTATTCCAATTCTAAAATCTTGCGTGCTTCCATATCCAATGCTCCTCTTCCACTTACCTGCATGGGGCCAGTCAAACCAGGTTTCATTGTCAGACGTCGACTCTTTTCATCATAATGAAGTTCCACAATCCATGTTTCCTCTGGTCTTGGTCCCACAAGGCTCATTTCACCAGAGATTATGTTCCATAATTGAGGTAACTCGTCGATGCTCCAACGCCGAATAAATTTGCCAACCTTTGTAACACGAGGATCATCTGGCCTTTTTAAGATAGATCTCTGTAGAGGGTTACTACCCATTACATTCTGAACTTCCTCATCTGAATCATCTACCATGGATCGAAGTTTTAAGAGTTGAAAAGGAACACGCTCTTTTCCAATACGTTCCTGAAAGATTATGACTGGGCCAGGACTATTAATTCGGATTATTACATAAGCTACAACCAATATTGGAAAAGAAATTATTAGACCTAAAATAGAAATAATGACATCCATAACCCTTTTTACGAATCTATCAAGAGGCGATAAATACTTACTCAAATTTTGGTTATCCTTGGAAGGAAGATATAATCTTGTCATGGATGCCACATAATTGTGCAAATTATTCAACAAGAACCCACTCTTAATTTTTAAAAATTCAAATACCACCTAAGTCTGCAATAAACAAAATCGTTATCCTTGAAACCTGTAATATCGGAATTGCACGGATTTATTCATAGATATTATAATTCCCAAAAATACAGAGAAATATTTTTTATAATCAGCTTTCTTTTTAACAAATTAAGTCCCCACACTAATTTAATATCGATAAATTATGAATTCAGTGGCGCATAATTGTCATTCGAGGAATTATCGAATTAAAAAATAAGCTCATGAAACTTAATCTCAATCAAGGATGCGTGAATCCCCTCTTGAGTAGACAGATTATGATTTTTATGAAACCCGACCAAACTGCTTAACACTTATTATACACAATCAATTCAACCAATCACCACCCAGAATAATGGAGATACTCCAAAACGCTTTAGATAATGAATAGAAATTACATCATTGGCCCATTATTACTTGTATGTTTTGGGATATCCGCGATAACAGCTCCTTTACTAACAGGTTATGCATCCGATATCCTGCTCAAAACCTCTGCTGACTATTCTGTTTATTTTCCCATCGTCGGTAATACTCCAGTAGGTATTACTCCAACTTCACCCGAGATGGATGTCAGGTGGTTGGACAATAACCAATCCATAGCCGATGGGGACACCACCCCTTCGACAGCGGATGGGACCGACTTTGGCAAGACAGATGTAAGTGTGATTCACTCGTTCGTGATTTACAACTCAGGGGATGCAGACCTGAACCTAACTGGTGATCCCAAAGTGGTGCTGAGTGGTTGCTCTGATTTTTCGGCGATATCACAGCCTAGCGCACCAGTGGTTCCTGGTGGCAAGAGGACCTACTCTATCGAGTTCGATCCCAGTTCTAATAGCCTATGCACTGCTACCCTCAGGATCGATAATGATGATGCCAATGAGAACCCCTACAATTTCACAATACAAGGTTCGGGCATTGAAACTCCCTTTTGGATCGAAATCGCAGCCCTTCATCAGATTCCGGCGAGCAGGATGAAAGACCAACAATTCCTCAGTAAATCCGACCTAAAATCTCTCATCGCCGATGCTTTTCCAACATTAATAGAGGCTTTATTAGAGAGTGGTGCTGGAGGAACCCGAATATATGTTGAATGGGACGAGATCGAACCAATTGCGCCCATTAAAGATGTCCCTCAATATAATTGGACCTGGTACGATGATCGCTTACGTCAATTAGGGGCAACGGATCTAGATATTATTGTTGCAATTGGGGAAAGTCCTTCCTGGGCAGCGGAATATCCCTGTTCACCGATTTATCCTGATCGTTTAGATGAATATATTCGCTTCTTAACCGACCTGGTAAATCGTTATAAGGACCGACCATATACCATAAAAATCTGGGAATTGATCAATGAACCAGACAGTACAAAGGCCTTTACATCATCAGGTGGAATAGGTTGTTGGGGATACCACGGAGATGATTATGCCAATATGCTCTCGCTAGCTTATCCAGCAATAAAAGCGGCCGATCCAGAAGCTATTGTGCTCCAAGGCGGTCTTGCTTATGATTGGTTTAATCGAGAATCGTATCCACCGGGAACAGAAGGTAACTTTGGACCATTCTATCGATACTTTTCTGACGATGTGATGAGAGCCGGGGGTGGCTTATATTTTGATGTTTTGAACTTTCATTATTTTCCTACATTCGCACCAGAATGGGAAAGATGGGACCCCAATAGCCCTGATCGAATATATGAGTGGATCCCAGCTCCAACATGTGGTGATTTATTTGATGGAGAGGGCGATGAATACGAAGCAGGAGGAAAAGATCTAATAGCAAAAGCATCTCATTACCATAATCGAATGGAGACATGTTTTGGATTGGATCAACCACTTTGGGTAACTGAATTTGCGGAGAAAGGATACTCTGATGATCCTTCATCCTTGGCTCGACAGGCTCGTTATGTGATTATGGGTAATGTTCGGGGATTGGCTGCTGGTGTCGAAAAAATTGTGTGGTATGCGCTTACTACACCAAACGATAATTATGATCAACAACTTCTCTTTGATGATTGGTCTCCAAAACCTGCCTTTTATGCATTTAAAACCCTGACTAAGGAATTATGGGGATATGAATTTCAAAACAACTGGTACGTTATTGATCAAGATGATAAACTTATTGTCGAGGGTTACATCTTTGTAAATCACTTCCAACAGGAGAAAGTCGTAGCTTGGGGGAAAGGTACGCTCACCTTTACATCCGTAAATCAATTACATATAGTCACTTGGGATGGAAGTGAATCATGGATACAAGATGGTGGTATAGGAGACAACGACAGCACCCAAAATGGCAGAATCCAATATCAGACAACAATCGAACCTGTCTTCATTACAAAATATTAGAATACCTTGATTTTTAATTTGCTTTTTTGATGGATGATAAAAAAATCGGTGTAGTAGTTCTTAACTGGAACAATGTTCCAGATACAATCCAGTGTGTTCTTTCTGTTGATGGACAAACATATAAACACTATGAGGTAATTATTGTCGATAATGGTTCAGACATTGACTCAATTTCCCAGTTGTACCAGAAATTTCCAGACCTGACCATCATTTCTACTGGTAGAAATCTTGGTTATGCGGGTGGAAATAACATTGGCATCAGACATTTTCTCAATAAAAGCGGCATCGATGCAATATTAATTTTGAATAATGATGTAATACTAATGCAGACAGCCTTACAAGAATTGGTTACTACATTGGATCTGAATGAAGCAATCAAATTAGTAGCTCCTACAACAATTTCGTTTAATGTTCCTCCAAAGGTGATCGAATGCGGAGCCAGGTTCAATCCTAATAATGGAAATCAGAACCGGCTCTATCAAGGTGCTTCTCTTGAAGATTTAGAAGGTTTAATCCCTTTTGATGTAGATATTGCACCAGGATGTGCTTTTCTTGCCCACCGGGACTTATTCTTGAATGTTGGTTTTTTACCTGAAAACTACTTCCTATATTTTGAAGAAACGGATTGGTGTCTTGATGTAAAGCGATCGGGTTACCGTATTGTCTGCCAACCTAAAGCTTTAATTAAGCATAAAAACGCTTCCTCCCTCGGTTTTAACTCACCCCAGTTCACCTATTACTTGACTCGGAACCAATTCTATTTCTATAAGAAACATCTTAAGCGGTCAACTGTGAACCAAATGATAGTTTTTAGTATTATTCGAGAGATTAAAAGGTTTCTGGTTGATCTCTTCTCTGGTAGGATTCTTAATGCATATGCACGAGCTCTAGGAATGTTCGATTTTTATTTGGGAAAAAGTGGAATATTACAATGGAACCTTCCCACAAGGGGAACGAATAAATAATTCAAACACTACATTGGATAATCCGATTGACTCAGGTGGGATTCAATATATGTCATTTTCCATAAAATGTACAAGAATTTTCACTACCCTTACAATCCTTCTAGCGAATATTATTAATTATTAATGGTTAACCCATTAATTTTTTCTGATAGTTGTGATTGAATCTTACTTAAGCGCTTGTTTTGAAATGTATTTTGGGAGATTTATTACGGTTGGACTGACCATTTTCGAATAGATTGACCTAACTTGATTTTTAGGATTAGTTTTCGATTTTAGATATTTGGCTAAGGATTGTAAGGAAATCCATGTGGTTTTGAAGCTAGAGTTTAGTTAACAAAAAAATATTGTGAAAAAAATTTTGTATGTCACTTCACAAAATCCGTGGAATAACAATTATGGTGGCGCGATACGCAACAATCACATTATTAAGGCTTTGGGTAAATATCATGACCTACATGTTGGTTTAACATCCACCAATAAGATTGAGCGGGAATCATTTCTTAAATTTGCTCCAATAAGCAAGAAAAACTTGCATTTATTGATGGAGGAATCATCTTGCACACATACCAGGAAAATTCAAATTATAATAAACTATGTATCAACACTATTGGGGTTTGAAAATATTAACAGATCATTTTTTACTACTTTACGTAATATCAAACCTGATCTAGTTTGGTACTTTCAAAAGTTTTCTATTCGATCGGTTGGATTCCCTGATCGAATACCATCAATTCTCGATCTTGATAATGTGAATTGGAATTTGTTGAAAAGGACCGCAAAATTTCAATCGGGTATAAGCAAATATCAGACATATCTCAAGATGTCCCTGAGCTATATTGAGGAAAATATGTTGATCCGAAAAGCTTCCTTTACAACAATTTCTAACCCTGAAGAACGAAATAAACTACCTGATACAACGAAGGTAATTACGATTAACAATGGATTTACTTTCCCGAAAAATCTGGTAATCAATCAGAAAAGAAATCAAAGGATTCTTTTCTTTGGATCTTTATTCTATTATCCCAACTTAGATGGATTAAAGTGGTTTTGTGGTAAAGTCTGGCCAATAATAATCTCGCGATTACCAGATTCTAAACTTGATATTATTGGACATGTCATTGAATTGGGAAAAATTGATAATGTTTTGAAATTAGGCAATATTAAATATCATGGTTTTGTGGAAGATATTGATTACTTTATAAAATCAAATGCATTTCTGATCGTTCCTCTACGAATTGCGAGCGGAACCAGGATTAAGATTCTTGAATCTTGGGCTAAAGGTCTTCCGGTTGTTTCAACGTCCCTCGGCGCTGAAGGTCTTGATGCTACTAACCATCAAACCATACTCATTGGAGACACACCTGAAGAATTTGCAGAAGCATGTTTGCGATTGTTAAATGATCAACACTTGGGAATCCAGTTGGCAAGAAACGCATATCAGACAAATAAAGTAAAATTCAATTGGGATACGATTTTTCAAAAAATTTATAATGTTACGGAAGATTTTTAATAATTATTTAATTGGTTATTCATGTGGATGAGGAGATCCTTTTGTATGTGGACACTATTGATATTCCACAGAATTGTGTACTCCAAATAAAAATCCTTACTTCGAATAATATCTAAAAAAAGAATTGATTATGCCTTCCCGTGTTGCAGTGACGAAGTGGCAAGAAAAAGACGATATAGCTTCCGCAATAATCGATGAATTACATCAATTGGGATATCCATCTGAAGGTTTTCTCTTCAACAATAATCTCCCTCCAAACACCGATATTTTACTCTCTTTTGCTCCCCATCAACGTTTAGGGGCTGTAATAGATCGGTTAAGTACAATTCCAGTTGAAAATCGTCCAGCCTTTATCCATTGGAATTACGAAAGTTTACCTAACATCAGAATCCCGTGGACAGTTCTATCCCCGATGATAAAGTCACGTGTTTGGTTTGATCGATGTTTGAATGATCGTGAAGTTGGAGAGATAGATAACTTGGTATTGAATTCATTAATTAAAGTAAACAGGAGAGCTGTCAAATTTCGACACTTAGGAGAATATCAAAATGCTTATGAAGGAGGTTTTCTGCATTTACTGATAGATATCTCAAGTATTTATTCTGAGTTTTACAAAAATCTTAATATTAAATCTGAATACATACCATTTGGAACATCACCCAACTGGTATTCTGACCTAAACTTGGAGAGAGATATTGATGTACTCTGGATGGGTCTTAGACGTACTCGACGCCGGAGTAAATTGCTTGACAAATTGAGAGACCAATTAAGGTATTATGGGATAGAAATTTTAGTTATCGATAATGTGGAAAATCCTTTTATGTTCGGCGAGAAAAGAATTCATTTCCTAAACCGCGCTAAAATCACATTAAACATTCTACCAACGTGGTACGATCCTGCGTTTATTGTAAGGTTTCATCTTGCAGCTGGAAATCGCTCTCTTGTTGTTTCTGAACCAATATTGCCCCACTGTCCAGCTCACGTCGCTGGAGAGCATTATATTCAAGTGAAAATATCTGAACTTGCTAAAACCATTTATTATTATGTAAATAATGAAAAAGATCGACTACGAATAACTGACAATGCCTATCAATTGGTGACAAATCAAATGTCATTACAGAACAGCATAAGACAGATTATGGAATCAGCTAAAGCTTTCACAAATCTGTCAACATAGGGATTTATTAAGTGATTGATTTAATTGGATTGATGTTCCGAATGGTTTTCCGGGTGACTGGAGTTAGATACAAATCCAAGTTATTAATGAACTTGGAAATTGAGGAAAATTAGAATGGATATTGAACTTGCATGTGGTAAGTGATTCAGGATCGGGTATCCAAAAAAAACTCTTTCTGCTTATTATGTGAATTGATTAACGACTTTATTATTGGGGAATCTGTTTTTTAATTATACGTATGTCATCCAGAATTCAAATCTTAACATTAAACCCACCTTTTCACCCCCAATATTCTCGTTCACAGCGCAGTCCTGCTGTGATAAAGAGCGGGGTTCTGTATTATCCCATTTGGCTGGCTTATGCGACAGGCGTGCTGGAGCGAGACGATTTTCAGGTAAAACTGGTAGATGCACCTGCAGCGGGGTACGATCTGCAAATGGTTCTTGAGCTGGTGGAGGATCTACAGCCGAATATGGTCCTGATAGAAACGAGTACACCAAGTATATTCAACGACCTTGAAGTTGCTGAAGCGAT
>Ga0209013_10006208_pt1 | contig 10175 bp, 11 predicted proteins | sample Cruoilmetagenom2_FD_187291 | JGI IMG/M metagenome (GOLD analysis project Ga0209013, IMG submission 187291) | Oil polluted marine microbial communities from Coal Oil Point, Santa Barbara, California, USA - Sample 2 (SPAdes) (version 2) | ecosystem: Environmental > Aquatic > Marine > Oil seeps ...
AGCAGCTCGGGGGATGATGTGAACAACGCATCTGAGCGCTTGGAAGTGGGGCATGGAAAGAGTCATCGGGATTGACCTAGGAACCTTCAACTCGTGCGTCGCCGTCGTCGAAAGCGGCACGCCCGTGGTCATCGCAAATCGAGGGGGCTACAAGGTCACCCCGTCGATGGTGGCCGTGACCGAAGGCGGCAAGCGTTTGGTGGGCCACATCGCAAAGCGACAGGCCGTCACGAATGCCGAGAACACCGTGTACGCCGCAAAGCGCCTCATCGGGCGGAAGTGGGAGACTCCGCAGGTCAAGAACGCGATCCAAACGTGTCCGTTCCACATCGTGGAGGGTCCACACGGCGATTGCCGCATCAAGATGCGCGACAAGGTCTACAGCATTCCTGAAGTCAGCGCGATGGTGCTTCAAGAGATGAAGATGGTTGCTGAGGACTATCTCGGCGAAGAGGTGAACAAGGTCGTCGTCACGGTGCCTGCGTACTTCAACGACAACCAGAGGCAGGCCACCAAGGACGCTGGCGCGATCGCCGGCCTCGATGTGATTCGCATCATCAATGAGCCGACCTCGGCAGCGCTGGCGTACGGCTTTGGCAAGAACATCGATCGCACCGTTGCTGTCTTCGATCTCGGTGGCGGCACGTTCGACATCTCGATGTTGGAGATTGCAAGCTCGGGTGTGTTCAAGGTCCTCAGCACCGCGGGCGACACCTTCCTTGGCGGCGAAGACTTCGACCAGCGCGTCATCGACTGGCTCGTCGAAGGGTTCCAACACGAGCATGGGATCGACCTTCGGCAGGACCGGATGGCCCTACAGCGGCTCAAAGACGCCGCCGAGAAGGCCAAATGTGAGCTTTCTGCTGTCACCGAGACCGAGGTGAATCTGCCTTTCATCATTTCGAGCGCCCGCAGCGAGGCGCTGCACCTTCAACGGTTGCTCACGCGGGCCACGCTCGAGGAGCTGACCGCCGACCTCATCGACCGCACGGTTCAGATTTGCGAGCTCACGCTCGGTGAAGCCGGCCTCGACAAGGACGAGCTCGAGGACATCATTTTGGTTGGCGGCATGACCCGCATGCCGAAGGTCCAGGAGCGCGTCAGCAAGTTTTTTCAGCGCGACCCCTGTAAGGGCGTCCATCCCGACGAAGTAGTCGGGCTTGGCGCGTCGATTCAGGGCGCAGCACTCGTCGACGATTCTCCCGAGATGGACATGGTCCTCCTCGACGTCACGCCGCACACACTCGGCATCATGGTCGTAGGCGGCTACTTCGAAGAGCTCATTCCCCAGAACACCACCGTTCCGACTTCTCGCAGTAAGCCGTTCACCACGGTGCGCGATAATCAGACCGCCGTGAAGATCTTGGTCCTGCAGGGCGAGTCGCGACGTGCGGAAGACAACGAGCTTCTCGGCGAGTTCATTTTGACCGGTCTTCGACGGGCCGCGGCCGGCCAGGTCGAGGTCGAGGTGGCCTTCGAGATCAACGCCGACGGCATCGTCAGCGTCCACGCGAAGGACGTCGAGACCGGTAAGGAGCAGTCGATCACCGTAACGGCGACAAGCGGCCTCACAGGGGAAGAAATCGACGACATGATGGTCGACGCATCGGACTTCGCGGTGACGCGTCGCGAAGACGAAGCCACCGAGCAGATTCGGCAGGAAGCCGAAACGCTCATCGCCGAGATCGAGCGCCTTTTTCCCGAGGTCGAGTCGATCGTCGCGGGCAGCGACTTTGGGCGTGACGCCATCGACAAGGCCAAGGGCGTCGTCGACAATGCGCGCACCCTGCTAGAGCATGGCGACATTGCCGGCCTCAAGGACGAGCTCGAGTCGCTCGGCCGAACACAGCGCATGTTCAAGGGCGTGGTAGGTAAGTCGGCGTGAACGACTCCAACGTCCCGAGCGTGCTCGGTGCGGATGGAACAATCGACTTGGCCGGCGGGCTCGCCCGAGAGGGCGCCGGCGAAAGGCCGACCGGCCGTCCTTCGGGGGATGCCTGGGTGGTCGACCGAGATCGGCGCAGCCTCCTGCCGCCAGCCATCGGAGCCGAGGCCACTGCTGTGCAGGAGCCCGGCGAGCTAAGCCCGGATGACATCCATCGCGAGATTGCCGATCACTTCGCGCTCGGGGACTACGCGGCCGCGTTGCATTCCGCGGAGCTCCAACTCGGCCTCGATCCGGATGATGAGGACGCCCGCCAGTACGCCGAGACCAGCCGGGCCCGCCTCGAAACCCGGTACACGACTCGCATCGGTTCGCTCGAATACGTGTTCAACCTCGCGGTTCCTGCTGCCAAAGTGAAGTGGCTCGGCCTCGATCCCCAGGCGGCCTTCCTCCTGTCGCTCGTCGACGGCCAGACGACGGTCGCCGAGGTGCTCGAGCTCTGCCAGATGGGCAGGCTGGAGGCGCTCCGGGTCTTCACCGAGCTTCTGGAAGCCAAAGCCATCCTCCGGGTCGCCTGATGGCCTGCCCGCTTGCACCCCGTTGGCTGACCACTACCATCGGGCCCCATGGCTGCGCATCCCAAGAAGATCGTGCTCGCCTACAGCGGCGGCCTCGACACATCTGTCATTCTGACCTGGCTCAAAGAGACTTACGACGCCGAAGTGATCGCGTTTTGCGCGGACATCGGCCAAGGTGAGGAGCTCGGCGGCCTCGACGAGAAGGCCCGCGCGACGGGCGCCTCTAAGTGCATCATCGCGGATCTCAAAGAGGAGTTCGCACGCGACTTCTGCTTTCCGATGTTGCGCGCGAACGCCATTTACGAGGGCGAGTACCTACTCGGAACCTCCATCGCGCGTCCGGTCATCGCGAAGGCGATGATGGAAGTGGCCGAGCAAGAGGGTGCCGATGCGATTTCGCACGGCGCGACCGGAAAGGGCAACGACCAGGTTCGCTTCGAGCTGACGGCAATGGCCATCGACCCCCGCATCCAGGTCATCGCGCCGTGGAGGACCTGGTCCCTGCGCTCGCGGACCGACTGCATCGAATACTGCAAGGAGCGCAAGATTCCGATCGAGGTCACGGCGGAGAAGCCGTACTCGATGGACGCCAACTTGTTCCACATCAGCTACGAGGGCGGCGTCCTCGAGGACACCTGGAACGAGCCGCTCAAGGATATGTTCCGTTGGACGACGGACCCACAGGACGCGCCCGATACCCCCGAGTACATCGTCATCGGGTACGAGAACGGCGATCCCGTCAGCGTGGACGGCGAGCGGCTTTCCCCGGCTACCTTGATCGAACGCCTCAACGAGATCGGCTCGCGGCACGGCGTCGGTCGCGTCGACATCGTCGAGAACCGGTTCGTCGGCATGAAGTCACGGGGCGTGTACGAAACACCGGGCGGGACCATTCTTCAGCGGGCGCATCGCGCGGTGGAGTCGATTACCGTCGACCGCGAGGTCCTGCGGATTCGTGACGGATTGATCCCCGAGTACGCATCGCTCGTCTATCGCGGTTTTTGGTTCGCGCCGGAGCGGGAGATGCTCCAGGCCCTCATCGACGACGCCCAAAAAGACGTCACCGGCGAGGTGCGCATCAAGCTCTACAAGGGCAACGCCGACATCGTGGGCCGGAGAAGCCCGAACACGCTCTACGACCCGGAGTTCGCGACCTTCGAGGAAGACGAGGTCTACGATCAGGAGGACGCGACCGGATTCATCCGGCTCAATGCGCTTCGCCTGCGAATTCGGGCCCTTCGGGACCAACGCCGCGATGATTAACCCCGGCTGTTGCGACCGATCGCGGTCCTCGGTAATCTAAAAGCTCACAAGGTCTTGGACGTTCCAAGTATACAGTTGGTCGCCGCGATTGTCGGCGGCGTGGGTCTGGGCGCGCTGCTTGCAGCTGTAAGCGCCGGCTTCCACACGCTCGGTGAAGCGGGCCTGCAAGCGCTGTCGGAAGGCGAAGGCCGCAACGCCAAGGTGGCCGGGCGCGTCTTACAGGACCTCCCGGCTGTTCAGTCGCGCCTCTTGATGGGGCGCGTGCTCTGTGTCGCGCTTGCTGCGGCCTTCGTGGCGTATTCGTTGCTGCACTCGTACGGCTTGTGGACGGCCCTCCTCGGGGTCGTCGGCACTTCGGTAGGCTACGCGATTGTGGCGACGATCGCGGGCGCCGTGGTCCGACAGCGCTCGGGGCAAGCGACCTTGAGGGTTTGGAAGTGGTTGAGGCCCGTGGATCTGCTTCTCACGCCTATTGCGACGCCCTTGAGCTGGATCAGCGAGCTCGTGGAGAAGCTCGTGCCAGAGGTTGAGCTGGAGGATTCCGCGCGCCTCGCGGAGCTGACGGTTGAGCACGTGATCGAGCAGGGCGAAGAGACAGGCACCATCGCGGAGGAGCACGCCCAGATGCTTCGAAGCGTCCTCGAGTTCAAGAACACCGTCGCCCGGGAGATCATGGTTCCACGCACTCAGGTGGTGGCGTTCGAGATCGACACCAGCATCGATGCGGTGCTTGCGAACGTGATCGAGTCCGGCCACAGCCGGTATCCGGTGTACCGCGGACAGATCGATCAGGTGGAAGGCATCCTCTACGCGAAGGACCTTTTTCAGGTGTTGCGCAACAGCTCAGATGCGGACGGCATCCTGCTGGTGGACGTGCTCCGGAGGCCGGTCTTCTTCGCGGCAGAGAGTCAGAAGATCGGCTTCTTGCTTCGCGAGATGCAACGCCGCCGTTCCCATCTGGCCGTCGTGGTTGACGAGTTCGGCGGCGCTGCTGGCATCGTGACGTTGGAAGACATCGTCGAGGAAATCGTCGGGGAGATTCAGGACGAGCACGACGAAGAGGCGCCGCTGGTCTACGAACGCTCACCCGGCCACTACTTCGTGGATGCCGGCATTTCGGTCTACGATCTCGAAGAGCATCTCGGCGAAGCGATCTGCGAAGACAAGACCGATTTCGATTCCTTGGGCGGATTGTTGGTCCACCTTGCAGGTCAGGTGCCAGTGATCGGGGAGGCTCTCGTCGCAGGGCCGTATCGCGTCATCGTTCTGGATGCGGACGAGCGACACGTTCGCCGAGTCGAGATGCTCCGGGTGAGCACCGAAGAACCGGATGAGCCGAAAGCCGCTGCCGGCTAAGAGGCTTCGGGCGCCTCGTAGCTGATCCAGTCCTGGAGGATGTCCGCGCTGCTCATCCGCGGCGTCACAACGGTGTAGTGCGCGATCTGTCCTTCCGGTGCTGCACCTACCGAGCCGACGTTCACGATGTGGTACTCCTCGACTGCGCGCTGGAAGGGGACATGCGTTGAACCACAGACGATGATGTCCGCCGGATCGTCATCCAGCAGCGCGAGAACCTCGTCGTCGCTCAGGTCGTGGCCAATCTCTCGGTTGTTGTCGGCAGGGGAGCCGTGCACCATCAAGACCTCGCGGCCGTCGACCAGCGGTATCCGTTGCTGCTCGGGCAGGCGGCGAAGCCGTTCCGCGACGAGGTCGCCGATCGCCGCCCGTGTCTCCGCAAACAGGCGCGCCTGCCGACGTTGCTCCTCGTCGATGGGGACCAGGCTACCCGGATCGACCGAGCCGAGCGCCAGGTCGGACGGCCCACGGGTGCAGATCGCTCCCAGGGCCTGTAGGCGTTGCCACACCTCGAGGGGCTCATCGCCGCCAAGGAGCAGGTCTCCCGCGACATACACGCGCTTCACGTCGAGTCGTTCGAGCTCCGCCAGCACGACCTCTAGGGCCATCAGATTTCCGTGCACGTCGGAGAGAAACGCGATCGGACCGGCTGCCGGTGGGTGTGCCATGGCGGGAGCCTAGCACCGCCTGGCTTGCATGGAGACGGGGTCGGCCTATTCTCATGCGGGGAGAGCGAGTTGAACGAAAGCAGCGATCGGGACAACGTGATTCGCGTTGGTTTCGGGGCGGATGGCAAACTGACCCGTGCCGGAAGCCCGGAGCCGGCCCCCTCGCAGCCGGCTCCTCCGAGGAGCGATCCGCGCGAGGGTCTGTACACGGTTCCCGAAGTCGCGCGCCTGTTCGGCTACAAGCCATCTCGGTTGCGGTACTGGCACCGGTCCGGGTTGTTGAGCCCTTCCGCACGCGTCGCGGGCCGCAACTACTACACCTTCCAAGACTTGGTCGGGGTGCGGGCTGCCAAGGGGCTTCTCGAGAAGGGTGTGCCGCTTCAGAAAGTGCGTCGGTCGGTCGAGTCTCTGCGCGAGGCGTTCCCCAAGACGACACAGCCTCTATCCGAGCTTCGCGTCCTGGCCGATGGAAGGACGGTCCTCGTGCAGGACGACGCCGGGACCTACGAGCCGACGACTGGTCAGGCGGTGCTCGACTTTCGCATCGACGGGTTGGAGTCCGACGTCATTCGGCTGCTGCATTTCGACCACGACGATCGATCTCGTGCCTATGAGCACTATCTCGAAGGCTGCCGCTTCGACGAGGACGAACAAACCTACGACCAAGCCGAGCAAGCGTATCAAAAGGCGTTGTCGCTCGACCCGACCCTCTCCACAGCGCTGACGAACCTCGGAAATCTCGAGTACCGGCGCGACCAAATCGAAGCGGCCGAAAGCTATTATAGGCGTGCGCTCGAGAGCGACCCGGAGCAACCGGAGGCGCTCTACAACCTGGGATTCCTGCACTTCGAGCGCGACGAGGTAGACGAGGCCGTTGTCTTGTTTCGCTCGGCGCTGAAGAGCGACCCCTCGTTTGCGGACGCGCACTTCAATTTGGCGATGGCGCTCGAAGAGCAGGGCGAGCGGGTGGCGGCACGCCCTCATTGGGAGCGATACCTCACGCTCGAGCCGGAGGGTTCTTGGGCGGACATCGCCCAGAAGCACCTACAAGAGGACCCACTCCGATGACCGTAGACGATCCGATTGCCCGTGACTGAGGAAGTCAGCTCGGCGCATGGGCATCGCGTCAAAGTACCGTGCTCGACAAACCTGAATCCCTCGAAGCCGCCGTGTTGGAAACCGCCAAACGTTTCGAGAATGTTTCGGTGTCGCGTCGTGCGTCTGTACCCGTAGCCGCTCACATCAATTGGGCTTGACGAACACCCGCAGACTGTAGATCTTCTGATCCGACCGGGGGCAACAGATTGGTCTCTCATCGAGGTTAAGAGGTCATGGAAACAGGATTGGTCAAGTGGTTCAACAACGCGAAGGGCTGGGGCTTCATCGCTGGTCGCGATGGGTCCGATGTCTTCGTGCACTATTCTCAGATCACAGCCGGGGGCTACCGGACGCTGCGCGAAGGACAACAAGTCGCGTACGACTTACGCCTCGGGCCGCGCGGACAGTTCGCTGAGAACGTCAAGGTAGACGAGAAGCTTGCCTTGATTACGGCGGCGACTGCGAGCTAGCGCTCAGGGCCGAATGTATTTCTCGAGGTCGAGGGCCCAACGCACTTCGGCAACGGCGTCTGCGACCGCTGCAAGCGGCTTGCGATAGGTGACTTCGTGCCACACGTCGAGGATCCGGGCCTCGTTGACGGGGTCTTTCACCTCTACGACTTCGGCGCGAGACTCTTCGTAGCCGCGGCTTCCCGCTTGCTCGCCGACCTCTTCGCGCACCCGTCGGAACAGCTCTTCCGCGTGCGCGGACGGGGCGTCCGATCGCTGGGTGCGGGCGGTGAACAGCACGACCAGCCCGCCGTTCGAAACGACGCGGACCCCGGAGTCCATGATGTGAAGGCGCACGCGTTCCGCGATTTGGAGCTCCCGTTCGTCGGTTCGATAGATCTCCACTCCGGCGTCTGAAAGCGCCTGCTGAATGTCCTGAATTGTCAGCGTTCCCTCCAACCCACTCACAGTAAGCATACGCTTCGGGTCGAGGAAGGTACCACCGTCGTCACGTGGTGCGCAAATGAGCCGCTTTCGTATGTGAGCCAACAACTGAGCGGGGTGTCTCCCCCCGAAGGGTAGATGGGCGATTGTTTTTACTGCAACCGCGGGACGAAAGCGCTGGCCAAGCTTCACCCCCTTCGATACATTCCCCAGTGCTTTGACACCCGTTGCCGACAGACTCTCTTCGATCTTGCCGAAGGGTGGGGCTGACGCCCACGTACATCGTGGCGCGCGGCGCAGGTTCCGCCGCTGGGCTCTCGATGCGGAGATCGAGCTCTTGGCGCCAGCGCGAGGTTCGGGCTTGGCGCTCAACGCCAGCGTCGGCGGTCTTCGCGTCGCGGTCGATACGGGCGTGCCCGTCGACCACGTCTGCACCCTGCGTGTTCGGACGGCGCCGGACCACGAAACCATCGAGCATGCGAAGGTGGTTTGGTCCCAGGCGCGACCCGATGGCTATGTGCTGGGCCTCGAGTTCATCGCAGCGCCTTCGCTCTGAAATTGTTGGGTTTTCAGGATTGGGATCGCAAATGATGCGATTGCTTGCGACCTGGGTCGTCCGGCGCTAGATTCGTGATGCATCTGAGTGTACCCGCCCCGGGACGCTACGGAGGTTCAAGACATGCGCCGACGAATGTTCCTCGGAAAGATCCACCGAGCTACGATCACCCACGCTGACCTGGACTACGAGGGTAGCGTCACGATCGACGCGAATTTGCTCGATGCCGCCGGCATCCTCGAGCACGAAGAAGTCCAAATTTGGAACGTGACGCAGGGCACACGTTTAATGACGTACGCGCTAGAAGGCCCGCGTGGTTCCGGCGTGATTTGCGTCAACGGCGCCGCGGCGCATCACATGAGCCCCGGTGACCTCGCGATCATCGCGACCTTTGGGGAGATGAGCGACGAAGAGGCGAGGGCGCACGAGCCCAAGGTCGTGCTCGTCGACAGCAAGAACCGAATCGTCGACACCGGCCCCGAGCGCCCAGGCCCGCAAATGCCCCGGCGAGTGGACGAGCTCATTCATTAACGCGATGCTCCCGGCATTGCCGGGGTGGCGGAATGGCAGACGCAGGCGACTTAAAATCGCCCGTGGCAACACGTGCGGGTTCGAGTCCCGCCCCCGGCACCGCACTCGATCGCGCGTTTGGTTTGTGATTGCCGCGGCTTGGGTGACTCATCGCTTGCGGCCGTGTGAACCGGGGGACGTCAGGGGGACGTGCCGATCCTGGTGTCGGGGCGCTTGAGGCTCCAGGGACTCCACGAGTCGGAGCTGCGCGCCGCTGCTCAGGTGCGCGTATCGATCCGTGCTCCGCGAGGAGCGGTGGCCGAGCTGTGCCTGAATCGTCTTGATGGGCTGGCCACCCGTAGCGGCCTGTGAGGCGACCGAGTGGCGGCCTATCTTGTGGTGGCTGAGAACCCTCAACCCGAGTGCCTTCTGCACATCGCGGAGCGGTTCCTCGTGGTCGTTGACCTTCTGCGGCCAAGTCCCGTCTTGGCTGAACAGGAACTCGGGCCCCGCGTACCCCTGCCCGATGTGCCAACGAACCGCGTCGACGACGTCCGATGGCAGCCCGAGTGTGAGCACACGGTCGTTCTTTCGCGTGATGAGCTTAGGACGGCGCTCTTTGTAGCCCTCCTGCACCGCCCGATCGATGACCAGGAGCGGTGGCACTTCACGGATTCGGTCGCGCGAGATGGCGTACACCTCGCCACGCCGAAGGCCGAGCCTGGTTGTGAGATAGAAGAAGGCGTACCATCGCGGGTGCATCTCGAATATCCCATCGAGGAGTCGATCCCGCTCTGGTTCGGTGTACCAGTCGGGGGCAACGTCGGGGACGGTTTCAGCGGGCACATGTGGCACCGCTTGAAGGTGTCCTCTTTTCCACATGAACCGGAGAACAGTCCCCACCAGCTTGACGCGGTGATTGACGGACTTCGGCCCAAGGTGGTCTGGTAGGGTGAGTTTCAGCTCGTCGAGTGAGGACGTATCGACCTCCTCGATGTAGTAGTGCCCGAGCACGGGCTCGATGTCCCGACGCCAGTGACCTTGGTAGGTGTCCCGGCTCCGGTCCTTCATCTTGTTGGCGCTGAGATACATCTCAAACGCCTGCGCCAGTGTGAAGCGCCTGCGCCCCAAACGGAGCTCCTCGCGCTTTCGTTTCTCGGCTTCCTCCGCTTCGGCCTTGGTGCGGAACCCCGCTTTCTTGTGGCGCCCAAAACCTTCGAGAGTGAAGTCGTAGTACCATGATCGTTCTCGTTTCCTGACAGTCATGCTCGTTCCTTTTCTGCTCGGAACTTCCGCATGGCCATGTCCGGGTTCGTCAGATAGAGGTCTAACATATCTCGACGGAACCGACGGACCCTGGGCCGCCCG
>Ga0209013_10006209_pt1 | contig 10174 bp, 5 predicted proteins | sample Cruoilmetagenom2_FD_187291 | JGI IMG/M metagenome (GOLD analysis project Ga0209013, IMG submission 187291) | Oil polluted marine microbial communities from Coal Oil Point, Santa Barbara, California, USA - Sample 2 (SPAdes) (version 2) | ecosystem: Environmental > Aquatic > Marine > Oil seeps ...
AAGTGGTCGATGCGGACAAGATCAAACATTCTGGATGTATGACTGAATCGATCAACCCAGAAGCGATAGTTCTCCTTCTTGAGTTGCTTCCAGTCAAAAAGCGGATTGCCCCAGCGTTGTCCAGTTGTACTGAAATAATCAGGTGGAACACCTGCAACCACAGTAGGATTGCCTTCTTTGTCCAGCAGGAACCACTCAGGATGACTCCAGACATCACTGCTGTCATGGGCTACAAAGATAGGCAAGTCACCGATCAATTCAACTCCCTGGATTTTGGCATAAATATGGAGTTTTTCAAATTGATCAAAAAAGAGAAATTGAACAAAACGATACCATTGCAGCTCGTCATGCAATTTTTTCCTATAGCGAGCCAGATCTTTGGGTTGTCGCATTCTCAGGGCTTTTGGCCAGCGGGTCCAGGGGAGTCCGTCATAGTGGGATTTGAGAGAAAAGAAGAGGACAAAGTCATCAAGCCAGGCAGATTCTCTTTGACAAAACTGTTGAAAATTTTCCTGTAATGGATGCCTGGGCTTTTCTTTGAAATGCAGATAGGCTTGCTTCAAAAGATCGAGTTTGTAGGGTATCACAGCATCATAATCCACTTGTGATAGATCAAAATTTTCTGTTACGATCTTTTCTTTGTCGAGCAGTTTTTCCTTAATCAATAGTTCCGGACTGATTAATGCTGGATTGCCGCCAAAAGCAGAGAGTGTCTGGTATGGCGAGTCTCCATATCCGGTAGGGCCCAGTGGCAGCATCTGCCAAAGTTTTTGGCCTGAAAGTGCCAAAAAATCAATAAAATCATAGGCGGAAGGACCAAAATCACCTATACCATAGGGACTCGACAGAGAAGTGGGGTGCAGCAAAATACCGCTGCGTCGTTCACTTCCCATTGGTCATACTCGTTTGAGAAAAAGGACGCTGATAGGCTGAAGGTCGAAAACGATAGAGTTATCTCTTCCATGGCATTCAACTGCTTCACTCTGCAATTCAGTACCGACTGCACCAGTCCATCCGTCATATTCTGGAGACTGGGAATCAAAGATCACTTTATAGCTTCCTGCCCTGGGCACACCCACACGATACTGCTTCTGTACATCATCAGCAAGGTGGCAAATGACAACTACTTCATCATCATCACTCTTTCTGATAAAAGCAAGGTTATTGTGCTGATAGTCCGTTTCATCTATCCACTCAAAGCCCATCGGTTCGCAATCATAGAGGTGAAGCGCTTTCTCGTCGGCATAGAGTGCATTGAGCTCGGAAACTTCTCTCTTGATGCCTTTGTGACTGGCATGTTCGAGAAGGTGCCAGTCAAGACTTTGGTCGAAATTCCACTCTGCATATTGGGCAAACTCTCCACCCATAAAGAGAAGTTTTTTTCCGGGGTGTGCCGTCATAAAGGCATAGAGTGCACGGAGCTGGGCAAATTTCTGCTTCTCATCCCCAGGCATCTTGTTGATCAGTGAACCCTTCATATGTACGACTTCGTCATGGCTGAGCGGGAGAACATAGTTTTCATTGTACATATAGACAAAACTGAAACTTAATGTATTGTGGTGGTGCTGGCGATGAATAGGGTCATTTTTGAAATATTTGAGAGTATCATGCATCCACCCCATATTCCATTTAAATCCAAACCCCAATCCTCCTTCGCTGACAGGCCGGCTCACCATTGGGAAGGCAGTGGACTCTTCAGCGATCGTCATCGTATCCGGGTATTCGCTATAAAGTGTCTCATTGAGTTGGCGGAGGAATGCGATGGCGCCGAGGTTTTTGTTGCCGCCGTCTTTGTTGGGTATCCACTCTCCTTCTTCTCTGGCATAGTCAAGATGGAGCATCGATGCAACAGCATCAACGCGAATACCATCGATATGGTATTGTTCGTACCAGAACATAGCAGAACTTATGAGAAAGGCGCGTACTTCGTTGCGTTCATAGTTGAAGATGGCACTGCCCCATTCGGGATGATAGCCCAGACGCGGATCCTCATGCTCAAAGAGGCAGGTGCCGTCGAAATTCATCAAACCATGACCGTCAGTAACAAAATGTGAAGGTACCCAGTCTAAAATGACACCGATACCATAACGGTGCAGTGTGTCGACCAATGCCATAAATTCCTGAGGTGTACCGAAGCGCGAAGTAGGGGCAAAATAACCGGTAACCTGATAGCCCCAGGAACCCTTGAAAGGGAATTCTGTGACCGGCATAAGCTCAACATGGGTATAGTTCATCTCATTGAGATAGATTGCCAGAGCCTCAGCTGCTTCCGTATAAGTGAGATACTCTTCGCCAAATTCACCTTTGCGGCGCCATGAGCCGAGATGGACTTCGTAGGTGGTGATTGGTGACTTGTGGTTATTGTGTTTGTGGCGTTTCTGCATCCACTCTCTGTCTTCCCAGTCATATCCTTCCAGATTCCAGGTTCGTGAGGCTGAATTGGGTGCGCGTTCCGTATAGTAGGCATAAGGGTCTGACTTGTCCTGTACCATTCCCTGATTGTGTGAATGGATATGAAATTTATAGGTTTCACCTTTAGAAACATTCTCGATGAATCCTTCCCATATTCCCGATTCATCCAGTCGTATTTGTAGAGGGTGAGAATCTCTATCGTATCCATTGAAATCACCTCGAATACTAACATAAGAAGCATTGGGTGCCCAAACAGAGAAATAGTATCCATCTACACCTTCACGCTGCATCGCATGTGCGCCGAAGTGATTATATAGTTTAGCGTGCGTTCCCTCTTTGAAGAGATAAATATCGGTTTCTCCGAAGCGGGTAACATCATAGTGCATAGAATAAGACATAGTTCCTCCTTAACGGTACTGTGTGATTTCGCGATTGGCAAGTATCCAATAGTAGACTGTTTCATAACCTTTGGCTGCTGTTTCCCAGCTGTAACGGGCTTCCATCGCCCGTTTTTGCATCTCTTCAAATGCCTCTCTCTCGTTGTGCCAGACATCAACTGCCCATTTGGTCGTATGATAAAGCGCATCATGCGTTGCCCACTGAAATTTAAAACCGGTTCCCGTATTGTGAATCGGGTCATAATTTTCAATGGTATCATCGAGGCCGCCTGTTGCGCGAACGATCGGCAATGTGCCATATCTCAGACTATAGATCTGGTTGAGGCCGCAAGGCTCGAAGAGCGATGGCATCAAGAAGAGATCACATCCTGCTTCGATCTGATGTGCCAATCCATTATCATAGCCGACATGGACAGCAAATTTGTCAGGATAGCGTGCTGCAACTCCGCTGAAAAAGCCTTCAGCCCACTTTTCACCTGTCCCCAAAAAGACAAACTGCGCATCCATGTGCAGCATGCCTTCGATCACACCCGCGATCAGTTCGATCCCTTTCTGCTCTGCAAATCGTCCTACAAAACCAATGAGTGGTACTTCCCACTCCGGCAGTCCGAAATGCTTTCGCAGTGCATTTTTGCATTTCTGCTTGCCTTTCATCTTGTCGCTGTCGAACTTCGCTGGTATCAGCGGATCGACTGCCGGGCTCCATTCATTATAGTCCACGCCATTGAGAATGCCGAAGAGTTTGCCACGATGTGCCCACATATGATCCTGTAGTCCAAAACCGAACTCCCCAGTCTGCAACTCATGGGCATATTTTTTACTGACAGTGGTAACGGCATCGGCATGGGCTACACCCCCCTTGAGCATATTGACACCATCCATACTCTCCAGCTCCATTGGATTGAAGTGTTCCCAGCCTACCTCCATGACATCTATAATTCCTTTGAAGAAAAAGCCCTGATGCTGCATATTGTGGATGGTCAGCACAGTTGCGCTATCAGCGAAATGCTCATCATAGGCAAATCGGGTATTCCTGAGAAGCGGCATCGATGCTGTATGCCAGTCATTTGCATGGATGATATCAGGTTTGAAGTCTAGTTTTTTGGCAAGCTGAAAAGCCGCCTTGGAGAGAAAGATGAAACGATTGTCATTGTCCCCATAAGAGAAGCCGTTTTCATCCGCATAAAAACCGCCTCGGCCGAAAAATTCCTCATAATCGATAAAATAGACAGGTACCTCTGATCCGGGCAGTGTCGTCGTATAGACAGCTGCCCAGAGTTCACCCATCGGCCCCATCGGGACACCCAGGGCACCCGGCAGCATCTCAAGCTTGCTCGTATCAATGCTGTAGTAGCGTGGCATCACGACGATAACATTGTGACCGAGTTCTGCGAGTGCCTTGGGCAGGACACCTGCGACATCTGCAAGTCCTCCGGTCTTGGCAAACGGCACGGCTTCGGAAGCTGCGAAGAGGATATTGAGCGATTTTTTCATAGACTTATCTCCACTTATATTTGGATTGTTACAGGAGTATACAAAATAGGGCAGAAATATGCTCATCCTGCATGACTTCTATAGCTTATAAAAAGTATAACAGGATATCGCTTTAGGGCAGTGCTAAAGCAACAATTTAATCACTTTTGAGGATTTCCTTGTAACGATTCAGATAAGCATCAGCACTTTTTTGAAAGGAGACATCGCATTGCATATTGCTTTTCACTATTTTTTCAAGAGTTTTTGTAGATTTGTGGAGTGTCAAGGCTCGCCTGACGGCTTTTGTCAGACCGTCCGAATCAAAAGTTTTCATAGCGATACCCTGGCCGCAGAGTTTTGAAACTTTATCTCCTCTGTCTCGTATAGTGTCGTATAGTCCACCTACACGATGCACGATAGGCAGTGTACCGTAACGCAGGGCGATTAATTGATTGAGGCCGCAAGGTTCGAAAGAGGAGGGCATCAGGAGAAAATCAGCAGCAGCATACATTTGGTGCGACAATGTTTCTTCATACCCAAAATATACTGAAAAATTTTTGTGATGCTGCGCTGCATTTTGTAATGCAGTTGCCATCTCGCGTTCACCTTCACCTATGATAGCAAGATTGAGTTTCATTTTCAGGAGACCGGGAAGTGCTTCGGTGATAATATCAAGTCCCTTTTGCTGTGTAAAGCGCCCGATAAAGATAAAAAGCGGGTGATCACTCTGTTTGAAGCCGTGCCTTTCGCAAAGGAGATCTTTGTTTAGCTTTTTGGCTTGCAGCGATGAGCTGTTGTAGCGGTGAAGCAGGGCTGGGTCATGTTCCGGATCAAAAAAGAGCGTATCGATTCCATTGAGTATGCCAAAGAGTTTATGGTGGTAGGCCCTCAGCAAACCATCAAGCCCAAATCCAAAGTCCGGCTGCAGTATCTCCTGTGCATAGCGTGGGCTGACAGTGGTAACGATGTCACTATAAACGATGCCCGCTTTCATATAGTTAACTTGTCCCCAAAACTCGATACTTTCGGGCTTGAAATAGGTATGATCCAGTCCAAGCCGCTGCATACTTTCTCGGGGGAAAATGCCCTGAAAAGCAAGATTATGGATCGTAAAAACGGTACGAAGATCCGGAAGCATCTCTCTCGACCAGATTGCAGCCAGAGCCGTGTGCCAGTCATTGAGATGTAAAATATCGACAGCATATAGCCGAGCCACGATCACCAGTGCTTTGGAAAAGAGCCCAAACCGAAGATCATTTTCGGGATAATCACCTCTCTCGTCTCCATAGGGCGACGGCCTGCCGCAGAGCATCGGTTCATAGACAAAGAGTGTCTCTATGCCCTGGTTAAAGCCATAATAGAGGGTGATTTGGTGGATTGTGTCACCCAGTGTGACTCGAAATGACTCTTCCAGTGGAGAGATGTTGAATGCGTCACGATCGATAAAATCATAGAGTGGCATCACGGAACAGACTTCAATTTTCTCAGAGAGAGCCTTGGGAAGTGCCTGTGCTACATCGGCGAGGCCACCTGTTTTGGCATACGGGTAGATCTCTGCGGCAGCAAAAAGAAGCTTCATTTAGATCGTTGTCTCTCGAAGCAGTTTCGCTGCTTCTTCCGGTGCCACTGTATTGATCAACATGCCTGTAGAGAGCTCGAAGCCTCCCAGACGGTAGATGCGCGGTAAGATACGAATATAGAAGCGGAAATAGTGTTTCAGATAGGAGATAAACGGTTCATTTTCAAAATTTTCATTGAGCGGTGCCAAATGGAAAGTCAGGTTGTAATCAAACTTTCCCAACTGAGCATCAAGTCGTGCAAAGACCTCTTTTGTCAGCTTTGCCAGATTGATAATATCATCCCGATTGAGTTCATCCAGAGTGGTTAGTGCCCTTCGCGGAGCGATCATCACTTCAAAAGGGAAACTGGATGCATAGGGGCAAAATGCACTGAAGTCTCCAGCCTCTGCTACCATTCTCACCTTTGCCAGCCGCTCATTTTCAACAAAATCTTCCAATTTTCCACGCCCATGCCGTCGATAATAGTCCAAATTTCTGTCTAGATACATCAACTCATTTCTTGGCATTACTGGAATAGCGATAATCTGTGTGTGAGGATGCTGCTGGGTTGCACCGGCAGACTCTCCATAGTTTCTAAAGATACTGATATGTACCAAACGTTTATCCTGGCGAAGATCAGTGATACGTCTGGCAAGAGAAGAGAGCCAAAGTCCAATCTGACTGACTTCCAGATCAGCCGTTCTGCAATCATGGCAAGGGGTATCAATCACAATTTCATGTGCCCCTATGCCGGGCTGTGATTCAAACATTCCTTCACGACGAGAATTCTCTTCAAGTTCCACCTGTACCGCTTTATAGAGGTTAGGTATAACACGCACTTTCCACCGTGCCTCATTTGCTTCATTCTCTCTCACCGCATCGATCTCAGGAGGTGTCAGAGCCTCGTGCCCTTCACAAAAAGGACACCCCTCTTTTGGTTTGCCCTGGACAGTAGACAGAGTATCGGGCCGATGCATACGCTCCGGTGCGATTAAAACATAGTGATTGTGCAGTCTATCTCGGCGGATCTCAGACATTTTTCTTCCTCTTTTTATACATTAGACAAACCAGTTCTCGGCATATGTAGTATCCAGCACAAGCTCAAGTTCTCCATAGCCAGGCAGGGTTTGAATGATAATACCGTCACGCTCAATCTCAAAACGGATCTGCACCTCCTTGGCTTCAGTGGTATCAAAGTCCATACTGAACTCAAGCCATGATCCACAGGAAAATTCCAATGTGACTCCCTTTGATTCCAGTGTTGCGTTATGTGATGCACATAGTGATTCAATCTCCATTTCAAAGTATGCCTGTAGCGGCTCGATCGTGATGTTGAGTTTGTCACACCCACTCAATTTCTTCATATCACCCTCAAAAGCACAATAGACCATTTGTCCATTTTGTCCAAATCGGATACGCTCCACAGGTCCGCGCACTCTATCCATAGTTGAAAAGAGCTTTGTCTCATCGACAATCCCGCAGCCAACCCATTCAAAAAATGAGTTGTAGCGACCATTGATGATGGGCTGTATAGGGAATTGAGGCTGAAGTAGAAAATCTTCTCCGCTTCGAGCAGAAATAATCGGTGTATAGAGATCAGATGGAGGTGATACCCGCATTAATCCGTAGATCTGAACCAAATGAGAGCGAAAGAGTTCGTCAAATTCGACAGAGAACTCGGTAAAGTGATCATCTCCATACCACCAGAACCAGTCCGAGCATTCTGCAGCCAGAAAATGGTGTTTTATGCTTGCTTTTGTCTCACTGTCAAGTCCTGGCTTATGGTGCTCATAGTCACGCCGTGTCATATAGATGAGCTCCCAGCCGCGTGTCTTTTCGTGATGTCCAACCCAGGTATTGAACTCACCATGAATCCAGCTGCCTGGCGCAAGATAGGTTAATTCTCTTGCCTCCCTCTGTGCTATCTCATCCATCCCAAGGGTACTGCACCACTCTGTTTCAGAAAGTTTTCTGTAGAGTGCATCAAAAAAATCAAAGGCATTATTCGCATAAAACTCCCAGGCATTTTCACCGTCCAGAATAACAAAAACAGTACGATTCTCACCCTCTTGATCGATAGATTGGAGAGAAGAGACAAAATGATCCGCTGCACGATCTGCCCCCCAAAATCGATAGGTAAATCCTATCAGATCACTGAGTTTATGGTCACGAAATCCTATCGTCACACCATTATGTCTATAGGGATAGTAGAGCGCATCACGCTGATCGGAGCCCAAAGACTTAAAGAGGATCGCTTCATCGGTAGCGATCCACTTCAATCCGGCATCACGATAGAGTGTTGCTGTGCGTTCATCCACTGCACCTTCCGCAGGCCAAAAACCTATGGCATCGTGCCCGAATGTCTCTCGGAAAATCGCTTGTGCTTCGGATATCTGAAGTTTGGCATCTTCTTCAAGTGAGAGAGGGTGTTCAGGGACATTGGTTCCGGGGTGTGCGATCTCTGCATTGTGCATATCGATCAATAGAGGCAGGATAGGGTGGTTGAGTGGTGTCGTAGAGAGGGAGATTGTCCCCTCTTTTTGCAATTTTGCATAATAGGGAAAAATGGTTGAGATAAAGTCGCCAAGTGTTCGCAGCAATGCAAGCTTCTGGTCATAATTAAATCCATTTTTTGCGGTGAGCAGCTCTTTGACGATCTCATTGTGTGCGCGCAGATAAACCCCACACCAGGCAAGAATAAACCATACTTCCATATCGCAGAGTTCATCATCATTGTACTCTTCGAGATGATAGAGGTGACTGTAGGGTTCGATTGGTTCGACCATTGTTTCATAGGGCCCGCTCTTACACATTTTGATCATCCATTGACGATCTGTTTCATTTAATTCTGAGGGGTGCTTGACCCAAAGTGAAAAAAAGCGATCATTCTTCTCAATACTATCAGCATAGAGATTGATCTGTTCGATCAGGGGAGGGGTGATGTTGAAAGTTGCCTTGAGACTTGGATGCCTTGCAAGCATCCAGGGCATATCGTAGTAATCTTTAATCGCATGCAGAAAAACCCATGGCATCTGCATGATACCGGAAGCATCCCGATAATTGGGTTGGTGCATATGCCATAGAAAAGCCAGTTGCATACTTTACTTTGCCCAGCCTTCTATTTTTGTTTTATACTGATCATAGATCGCTTGACCGGCCGCTTCATTCTCTGCCTGTATGTAGAGATTGAGATGATCACTATACTGATCAGGGATCATCAATATCCAGTTGCTTTCAGTCAGCCATATCTTGACACCGTCTGCAGAAGAGGAGCGCTTGTCTCTGGCATCTTCCAGGAATTTACGCATCATTTTTCCCTTGAGTGCCTGAGGACACTCTATCGCTGCATGGGTATGATAGAAGTTTTCCGTTCGACTGACCAGGTCAGAGAGTTTCACTTCATATTTGACGACCATCTCCAGTATTTTGAGCGCGGCATACATAGAGTCTCTGTAGAGAGCAAATTCGGTAAAGGCAAAGTTACCGTCAGCTGTAGCGATCAAGTCATACTGCTTGAGCTGTTCTGCTGTAAAGTCTGCATATTTGCCATACTCAATCTCAAGATGTTCAAAGGTGACCATATCCGGAGCCCAGGTAGGGAGGAAGATATGCTTTCTGGCCCCCTCGGCAGCAGCATCAATATCCATTAGTGCAAGAACGACCAGGAGAGAATCCTGTTTGGTGAGCAGGGTTCCTTTGTCGCAAACAATTTCCAAACGCTGTCCAAAAGGATAGAGCAGAAAACCTGCATCGAGTTCCAGGCTTGTGACGATCTTTTGCATATCGTCCACGGAGTGACTGCGCAGAGATTTGAAATTTGAGAGGCGCTGAGCATCATAGAAGCCGTTGAATATGACATTCTCAATCTTGAGATCATTGAGTACATAAGGGAATACTTCACACGCTGAACCATGCATCATATCTACGGCGATTCGACAGTCGACACAGGAGAATAGTCTCTTTTGGAAGCTCTCTTCCATGCTTTTTTTGTAGTCGCCGCACTCTTCAGTGCGGTGAGATTCAGTTACTCTCCCGATATCGCTGAAATCCACTCTTCTGAAAGTCTCTTTAAAGAAGGCTTTTTCAATCTTTTTGGCGAGATCATTATTGATACGAAGTGCTTCATCATTATAGAAAGTCACTACGGTACTGGTTGTATCATCTCTGACTTGCCTGAAGAAGACACCTGCGATGTACTCTGGATGACGAGCCAGGTCAAAACGCATTACTGATGAGGGGATGCTTTTGAGGTCAACGACATTGATACCTGCGGCGAGCATACCTCCCACGAAAGCCCGCTTGAGCATGCGTGAGCTTTTGTGGTGATCTCTG
>Ga0209013_10006211_pt1 | contig 10172 bp, 8 predicted proteins | sample Cruoilmetagenom2_FD_187291 | JGI IMG/M metagenome (GOLD analysis project Ga0209013, IMG submission 187291) | Oil polluted marine microbial communities from Coal Oil Point, Santa Barbara, California, USA - Sample 2 (SPAdes) (version 2) | ecosystem: Environmental > Aquatic > Marine > Oil seeps ...
AGGGTGGTATTTTCGAAAGTTCGGATACAATCACGACTCACGATAATCCAACTTATGTTAAACATGGTGTCGTTCATTACGCTGTTGCAAACATGCCAGGAGCAGTCCCACGCACATCAACAATGGCGTTGACAAATGCTACAGTTCCTTATGCAGTGCAAATCGCAAACAAAGGTTATGTTAGAGCATGTCTTGAAAATGAAGCTCTTCAAAAAGGCATCAACACATTAAACGGCCACGTGACGTTTAAAGCGGTTGCAGAAGCACAAGGCCTTGAATACGTACCTGCTGCACAACTTTTATCTTAATCAAAAGCAAATCCCTTTTCTTCGAATGGAGAGAAGGGATTTTTTGTTTTTTGTTTTGGGAATATATGGGTGAAGACGATTAAACATGGCGTTATGCCGATTAAAGTAAGTTCAATGCCGATTAATGCCGATTAAAACCTTTGATATGCTGTTTAAATGTATGTTAATGCCGATTAATGCATTAAAGCACTAGCTGAACAACACATGCACTAAAAAAGGATATCCCCGACTGAGGATATCCTTCTCAATTTTATTACTCAGCGGGAATAATGACTAATTCTTTAGGGTACTTCGTCAAAACTTCAACGCCGTCTTTCGTTACAACGACATCGTCCTCAATACGTACACCTGTAATGTTTGGATCGTAAATTCCCGGTTCAATCGTGAAGACCATACCTTCGATTAATTCCATTTCATTCGCACCTGTTACTGATGGAAATTCATGGACTGAAATACCAAGACCGTGTCCCAATCGGTGTGTGAAGAATTCACCGTAACCCGCTTCAGAAATGACGTCACGTGCAATCTTGTCTAAATCCATTGCGCGAACCCCTGGTTTCACAGCATCGACAGCCGCTTGCTCCGCTTTACGTACCGTTTCATATACTTCTCTTTGAGCATCGGAAGGCTCACCGAATGACACAGTTCGGGTAATGTCCGAACAGTAACCTTCATATATGACGCCTAAATCGAATAACACAAAATCGCCTTTCTGGATTTTGCGGTCACCTGGTTTTCCATGTGGTGAGGCAGTCTTCGGCCCACTTAACACCATCGTTTCAAATGACATATGGGAAATGCCTTTTTTCTTCAAAGCAAGTTCAATCGCGGTAAGGATTTCTAGTTCTGTTTTTCCTTCGGCAATTTCGCTAACACCAACCTCAATCGCATAGTCAGCATATGATGCCGCTTTACGCAGGATTTCCAGCTCGCGTTCATCCTTAACAACGCGCATAGCGTTCAGTTGATCATCCATCCGTGTAAATGAAGCAGCAGGGTACAATTCTTGAATAGCTTCCAGTCGTTCAACGGTCATATGTGATTTTTCAATGGCAAGATTGCCGACTTGAATTCCTTTTCCTTCAAAAGCTTGTCTTAGCAGATGCCAAGGGTTTTCTGTATCTTGATGTCCAACGATATCGAATTCCCAGCCAGCCGCTTTCGCATCCGGCATTTCCATCTTGGGGCAAATCAATAAAGGTGGTGAATCCTGGAAGATTGCTACACCCAGCAGGCGTTCGTGTGGATTGCTACGGAATCCCGAAATATAAAAAACATTGTCTGGAGTAGTAATGAATGCAGCATCGAGATTATGTTCTTTTAAATACGTGGATATTTGTTTGATCTTGCTCATGTAAACACTCCTTTTCTGACTTTCACATGTATAGCATATCAAAAAACAGGAGTTTCGACATTACTATAGAATAAAGACATATAGCAAAAAAGGAGGGAACTAACATGTATGTTTCTTTTCACGGACATTCAGTTGTAAAAATAAAGACAGGTGATCATACGATATTGATCGATCCATTCATCAGAGGCAATGATATGACGGACTTAGTGGCGGAGAATGAACAGCCGGATGTTATCTTGCTGACACATGGACACAACGATCATGTAGGGGATACCGTAGAGATAGCAAAAGCTTGCGGAGCGCTTGTTATCGCACCGTTTGAATTGGCCAACTACATCGGGTGGCAAGGAGTGAAAACACATCCGATGCACATCGGAGGAGCACGGGAATTTGAATTCGGTAAGGTGAAATTCACGCAGGCGTTCCACGGATCTTCATTCGAAACGGATAATAATGAAATGATTTATACAGGCATGCCATCCGGGATTCTATTTACAGCCGAAGGAAAAACGGTATACCATGCTGGAGATACAGCGCTGTTCGGAGACATGAAGTTAATAGGTGAACGCCATCCCATCGATTTGGCATTCCTGCCGATTGGCGATAATTTCACCATGGGAATCGAGGATGCTGCCTACGCAGTGGAACTCCTGAAACCGAAAGCGGTCGTACCGGTCCATTACGATACATTCCCACCTATTAAACAAAACCCACATGCCTTCAAGGAGCTGGTCAAAGGTTCAGTTGTCCATGTCCTTAAAGCTGGGGAGGGGTTGGAAATATAACTGAAAAGCACGGGAAGTCACTGACTTTCCGTGCTTTTTGTGTTATTAAATGAGCGGATTATGATACACTGAGAATAGAACGATTGTTTGGGAAATAGGTGATTTCATGGCTACGAAACACGAACAAATTTTACAGTATATTGAGTCTTTGCCCGTAGGGGATAAAATTTCCGTAAGGAGAATCGCCAAAGAATTGCAAGTAAGTGAAGGCACTGCGTACCGGGCAATCAAAGAAGCTGAAACCCAGCGCTATGTCAGTACGATTGAGCGTGTCGGCACCATTCGTATCGAAAAGAAAAAGAAAGAAAATATTGAACGGCTGACTTTCGCTGAAGTGGTAAATATTGTGGATGGTCAGGTACTTGGCGGAAAAAGCGGATTACATAAAACGCTGACCAAGTTCGTCATAGGCGCTATGCAAGTGGAAGATATGATGCGCTATATTGATGCAGGAAGTTTATTGATTGTAGGAAATCGTACGAAAGCTCAATTAACGGCACTTAAAGCAGGCGCTGCCGTTCTGATTACTGGGGGCTTCGATGTTTCCGAATCCATAAAAAAAGTTGCGGATGAATTGGAGCTGCCAATCATCTCCACAAGTTATGACTCTTTCACGGTTGCGACCATGATTAACCGTGCCATTTTTGATCAATTGATCAAAAAAGAAATACTGTTCATAGAAGATATCTATGTACCTTTTCAGGAAACTGATTTTCTGCGAGTCCAAGATGGCGTGAAGTCGTATCATGATCAAAATGCCCAGACCACACATGGTGCGTTCCCGGTAATTGATGATAACCAGAAAGTTGTTGGAATTGTCACGGCAAGAGATGTGATTGGAAAAGGGTACAGCGAATCGATTGAAAAAGTCATGACCAAAAATCCGATAACGGTCACGATGAAAACAAGTGTGGCCACAGCTGGACATCGAATGATCTGGGAAGGCATCGATCTAATGCCTGTAGTCAATGATCAGGGGATGTTGCAAGGGGTCATCAGCCGCCAAGATGTACTGAAGGCATTGCAACTGGCGCAGCGCCAACCTCACCTTGGAGAAACTATCGATGATATAGTCAAAAACCAGATGAAAGTCTTGCAGGAAGATGAACTTGTAGTTGAATTCACGGTGACACCCCAGATGACGAATCAATTCGGAGCCATATCATACGGAGCATTCACAACATTGTTGGCCGAAGCGGGAAATTACGCGTTGAAGAATCGAAAACGGGGAGATAGTGTTGCCGAGAACATGACCATTTACTTCATCAAGCCTGTTCAAATGGACAGCGTTTTGACGGTCCGTCCACGCATTTTGGACATGAGCCGGAAGTTTGTCAAAATGGAATTCGATGTTTTCCATGGAGCCATTTTGGTCGGTAAAGCCATGATGATGTTCCAATTGCTGGAACGTTAATTCCGTGAATTATGAAGTCTGATTTCAATCCAAAGAAAAAAGTGACGCCATCCAGCATCACTTTTTGTTTAAATGGAATTCTTCTTCGACAAACTGACCGTAATGTTTGGCCACTCGATAGTATGTAATCATCGTAATTAAACCAAGTACAATAAACAAAGCGGAAATGACATATGTCAAAGTGGTTTGGAATAAAAATAATTGATTCAGTCCAAAGAAAAACAATAAACTGCCGAGAGCAACTAAAGCGCGATTCGCATACCATTTCTTCGCGATCGGCAGCTCACTGCGAAACTGTTTGGTCTTAAAATAGAAATAAAACACTATCGCCAAAACAATCAATAAAACAAATAATGCATTTATCATCGTAAACCTCCTGTAAAAAATGAAACTGTCATTATTGTAGCGACATTTTAGCGGAATTGCGAATGGTATTCTCGAAAGGTCGGAGGAAAAATCATGAAACGTCAAATCATCGACACAATATCATCCTACGAAACAATTATCATTCATCGACATGTACGTCCTGATCCGGATGCATACGGTTCATCTTTTGGGTTGAAAGAAATATTGAAGGCAAGCTATCCGGAGAAACAAATTTTCACTACTGGTGAACATGACGATACATTAACTTTCTTGACACAGCCTGATATTGTGCATGATGAGCAATTCAATGGTGCACTTGTCATCATTACGGATACGGCGAATACCGAGCGAGTGGATGATCAGCGATATAAAACGGGGGCTTTCACAATTAAAATCGATCATCATCCGAATGATGATGCGTATGGGGACTTGTTATGGGTGGATACGCAGGCAAGCTCTGCTTCTGAAATGATTTATGATTTGTACGAAGAAGGGAAGGCAAATGCTAACTGGCAAATGACCGATGCTGCCGCACGTTTGTTGTTCGCGGGAATCGTCGGGGATACAGGACGTTTCATGTTCAGCAGTACAAGCCAAAAAACATTCGATACGGCAGGAGATTTGATTAAATATGATTTCGACCGTACGGAATTATTCAATGGCATGTATGAGATGGAACGGAATTTACTGCAATTGCAAGGTCATATTTACCAGCATTTCATCATGGATGAAAATGGAGCTGCTTTCGTGAAATTGCCGATTGACACACTTAAAGAATATGGAGTTACAGCAAGTGAAACATCGCTCTTGGTTGGATCGCTAGGGAATGTTAAGGGAATCAAGGCTTGGGTCATTTTCATAGAAGAAACGGACCAAATTCGTGTTCGATTACGCTCGAAAGGACCAATCATAAATGGTTTGGCTAAAGAATACGGAGGCGGAGGACATCCACTTGCATCTGGAGCATCTGTCCATTCATGGGACGCAGCAGATGAAGTCGTCACGAAACTGAAAAAAATCTGTCAATAAGTTGAAAGGAGGAAGGCACAATGCAACCGGTCTATCCACAAGTAGGAACAGCAGCCGATTTACTCAATAGTACGATACGATTGGAGGCATTGATTCCATTCCTCCAACAACAACAAGCTAAAGCGGTCGCTATCACAAACAAACGCCTATATGGTGTTTACCCATTTTATCAGGCCGTTAAAAAAGCAGGGATTCACCCCGTGATTGGATTGACATGTAATGTTGAAGTAACGGATGAAGTCATCGTGGCTGTGCAAATATACGCTAAATCCAACGAAGGTTTCCAGAATCTATTAAAAATCAGCAGTGCACTTGAAGTGAAATCACTGGCAGCCTTGCCCATTAAATGGTTAAAAGCATACAGAAAAGACTGCTTAGTGGTTGTCTCATTATCGAAACTGGCAATTTTTGAAGAAGCGGAAGTAGTGATGGAGAAATTGCAAAAATGCGTGGCTTCCAATCTATTTGCAGGGGTGGAACGTCCCGGCGGAATGGCATGTCATCTTGAAGATGAATTCATCATGCTTTGTGAACAAAAAAATGTACCGATCATTGCGACTCACCAAGCGAACTATCTGGAAGCGAAGGATGCTTTTGCCTTTGAAGTCGCACAGGCGATTGCCAACGGAGTGAAACTGAAGGATTCACATCGTCAGAGACCACTGCATGAGCATCTCTATATGCCGACGGCTGAACAATGGGTGGAATGGTTCTCAGACCATCTGGATTGGCTTGAAGCGGGACAAGAACTGTTGTCAGGCTGTCATGTTGAATTATCAACCACCAATCTTCATATGCCGAAATTCCCTGTACCTGAAAATAGTAAAATTGAAGATATATTAAGAGAAAATTGTATCAAAGGACTTGAAAGCCGCCTCGCCAATTTTGACGGACGATATAAAGAACGCCTAGAAATGGAGCTTAGGGTCATCAATGAAATGGGCTATACCGACTATTTTTTGATTGTCGCTGATTTTATGGAGTTTGCAAGAAATCAGCAAATATTGACAGGGCCGGGCCGTGGATCTTCTGCAAGTTCCCTTGTCGCCTATTCGCTGTACATAACCCATGTAGATCCGTTGGAATATGGATTGCTGTTTGAACGCTTCCTGAATCCCGAGCGGATATCCATGCCCGACATTGATATTGATTTTGCCGATCATCGCAGGCAGGAAGTTATTCAATATGTGGCTAAAAAATACGGACAAACCCACGTGGCACAAATCGTCACATATGGAACGTTATCCGCCAAAGCGGCAGCCAGGGATGTCGCGCGCGTATTTGGTTTTGACAGTTCAGTACTTGAACTCATTTCCAAACAATTATCGAATAAACCGGGTATTTCCTTTGAAGAAGCTGTGGGTAATTCCATTAATTTGAGGAAATGGATTGAAATGGATGCATTGCATCAGAAGTGGTTCGAAGTCGTAAAAGAGCTGGAAGGCTTGCCGAGAAATACCTCGACCCATGCAGCAGGTGTTGTCTTGTCTCCGGTTCCTTTAGTTGAGCTTCTACCGATAGAAGAAGGACAGGAAGGCATTTATTTAACGCAGTGGCCCATGAAAGAAGTGGAACAAAGCGGTTTGCTGAAAATGGACTTTTTGGGGTTGCGCAATTTAACGATTCTTGAAAGAATCCGAACCATGATCTGGTTTGATCAGAGAAAATGGCTGGATTTCGAAAAAATCCCGCTCCATCATGAAGCTACGTTCAAACTTCTCCAAAAGGGTGACACCACTGGCGTGTTTCAATTGGAATCAGATGGGATGAGACAAGCATTACGCGATATCAAACCGACCCATTTTCTTGATATTGTTGCCGTAAATGCCTTGTATCGTCCAGGTCCAATGGATAATATCCCGACATATAAACGCCGGAAACATAATGAGGAACAGACAGTTTATTTGCACCCGATCCTGGAACCAATCTTGAAGGAAACCTACGGTGTCATAGTTTATCAGGAACAGATCATGCAAATTGCATCGAAAATGGCAGGTTTTTCTTTCGGTGAATCGGATATTTTGCGACGTGCAGTCAGCAAGAAAGACCGGCAAGTATTAATGGAGCAACGAAAGCATTTTGTGGAGAGTGCCCATCGAAATGGTTTTTCGTTGCAAGAGGCAAGCGAAGTATATGAATTAATCGTTCGATTTGCCGATTACGGGTTTCCAAAAAGCCATGCAGTGGCATACAGCCTGATTTCCTATCAAATGGCATACCTGAAAGTTCAGTACCCAGCTTATTTCTATGCGTCTCTTCTGACTTCGGCAATGGGAAACCAGGAAAAAATCATGCGACTGATCCAGGAATTGAAGCAACGCAAAATCACGCTTTTACCTCCATCCATTCACAAAAGTGGTTTGACCTTCCGCGTTGAAAATGGAGCCATCCGATTTGGTTTGTCTGCTGTAAAAGGAGTTTCGAATGTTTTTTTAAGGGAATTGATGGAGAATCGAAAGCAAGTTCAGCCGATATGGCAGGATATTTTTGAACTGGCAGCCAATCTTTCGGCGGAACAGTTTTCAAGAAAGCAGATAGAACCGTTAATAAAAGCTGGTGCGCTCGATGATTTCAATCAGGATCGCGCAACGTTACTGGCGACTCTTGATGCAGCTGTTAAGTATGCTGAACTAGTCAGACCTACCCCGGAGCATGATTTATTTGATGGAGACGTTGATTCGTTCGGAAAACCAAAGTATGTGAAAAATACCGAGATGCCTGAACCAATGAAACTGCAGTTTGAGAGGGAGACGCTTGGATTATATATATCCAATCATCCTGTGGAACGTTTGAAAAAGGAGCATAACCTTCAAGTTACTGCGATTCAGGAAATCCAGTATGTACGAAGTGGACTGGCAGTTGTCGTTGTCGGCATGATAGAAGACATCCGTAGAATTCGCACAAAAAAAGGTGAATCGATGGCATTTGTTTCGATTCAGGACGAAACAACAGAAATTTCCTGTACGGTGTTTCCTAAAGATTATGCCCAATATAATTTGCTGATCAATGAACAAGGTGTCATTAAAGTTGAGGGAACTGTAGAGTGGAGACAAGGGAAACCCCAAATCATTGTCAAAAACATGAAAGATTTGTCGAAATAACGATTCAATACATCCGGTATTGGGTCGTTTTTTGCATTCTTCGAAAAATGTTAGCCAATGTCCAGAAGATAGGGGGATTTCCGCTTACTTGCTAGTGGTGGATGATGTGAATTTTCTATATACCCATTGCAACACACCATATTTTTTTGTATGATAGGGTCAATGAGTGGTCAGACCACTTTCAAAAATATGGAAGTACGAGGGATTGACATGACCAATCAAACGACAAAGATGTACTTACAGATCGTTCGTGAACTTCGGCTTCTTATTCTGTCTGAAAACATAAAACCTGGAGGCAAATTGCCATCAGAACGTGAGTTGGCCGAACGTCTCAAGGTCGGAAGATCGACTGTACGAGAAGGTCTGCGCAGTTTGGAACTTCTGGGCTTAATTGAAACGAAACGTGGAGAAGGAACTTTTCTGACTGATTTCAGGAAACACAAATTAGTTGATGTCCTTTCCACTTTTATATTGCAAGATACGAAATCAGTGGAAGATGTCCAAATAACTCGTGAAATACATGAAAGAGAAGCCATCCGTATTGTCACCGGTACCGACAAATTAAATCAATTGCCGGTTTGGACCGGACTGTTGAATCAGTTGAACCAAGAAGGAACAATTGTAAGAGAAGATTTGATTCGGGAAATCCTCATTTCGAGCAATAATCGATTGTCACTTAAAATATGGTTTTTATTGAAGCAATTTGGTGAGGACCCGTATGAAGGACATTCTGAAATAAATGAGAATGTTTATATAGAAAGACTGATATTCGCCATTATTGAGAGGAATATTGAAGATGCAATCGTCGCATATACCGCTTGGACAGAGTGGCTATCAAAAGGGAGAGAAATTACATGATCATTCGCGATATATTTTCCAAAAATCGAAAAAAGAAATACGCTACGATTCCAAGTTCCGCTTCCAAAACGGATGTACCGGAAGGAATTATGACGAAATGCCCGGAATGTAAACATATAGGTTTAACAAAAGATTTACAGAAAAACAACAAAGTTTGTCCCTCATGCCAGCATCATTACAAAATGACGGCACATGAGCGTGTGTGTATTTTCCTGGATGAAGATACTTTCATTTCAATGGACGATCATCTGCAAACAGTCAATCCACTTAATTTTCCTGGATACACGGACAAGATAAAATCTGATGCAGCAAAAACCGGCCTGAACGAGGCGGTATTGACGGGTACTGGATTGATCGATGGCCGTAAAATTGTGGTGGCCATCATGGACGCACATTTCCGTATGGGATCCATGGGTTCAGTGGTAGGCGAAAAAATTACACGTGCTGTTGAGGAAGCTACTAAACTTGGAGTTCCTTTCATTATTTTTACAGCAAGTGGGGGAGCCCGCATGCAAGAAGGCGTATTGTCTCTAATGCAAATGGCCAAGACAAGCGTGGCGCTTAAGCGCCATAGTGAAAAGGGCAACCTGTTCATTTCCATCATGACACACCCGACAACTGGCGGTGTTTCAGCAAGTTTCGCTTCAATCGGGGATATAAACCTCGCTGAACCAAAAGCGTTGATCGGCTTTGCCGGCAGACGCGTTATTGAACAAACCGTCCGCGAAAAACTGCCGGAAAATTTCCAGACCGCAGAATTTTTATTGGACCATGGTCAGCTTGATGCGGTGGTTCATCGTGCATCCATGAAAGAAACCGTGTCGACACTAGTGAAGTTCCATTCGAAAGGAGACAAATAATATGGTTAAAACACTTCCTTTTGAACAACCCGTGATTCAACTGAGAGACAAAATAAGTGAGTTAAAAGATTTTACTGCCAATGCAGATGTCGATTTG
>Ga0209013_10006212_pt1 | contig 10171 bp, 10 predicted proteins | sample Cruoilmetagenom2_FD_187291 | JGI IMG/M metagenome (GOLD analysis project Ga0209013, IMG submission 187291) | Oil polluted marine microbial communities from Coal Oil Point, Santa Barbara, California, USA - Sample 2 (SPAdes) (version 2) | ecosystem: Environmental > Aquatic > Marine > Oil seeps ...
GGACAGATTAAAAAGCTAAAAGAGGTGTTCTATGTCTTTGCGGTTGTATGAAAGCATTTTCATCCTCTCTCCTCAGACCAGTTCCGAAAAGATTGACGAAATAGTAGAGAAGATAGAGGGAATGATTCGGGAGAGCGATGGAACTGTTCTCAGAACGGAGAAATGGGGGCTGAAGAAACTGGCCTATCTGGTAAAAAAATTCAATGAAGGCTTTTATCTTTATTTCCTGTTTGAAGCCATACCGGGGACGGCCCGAGAGATTGAAAGCAAATTGAAATTTGAGGAGTCCATCATCAGGTTCCTGTCCGTGAAAGTTGAAAAAGCACGCGACGCGGATCTTCGGAGAGAAGCGGAGGAAAAAGCAAAACAACCGGCCGAAGAATCTCCCCCCGCCCCTGCTCCGGCAAAGGAATCTATCAAGGAAAGGCTTTCGAAAGTAAAACTTGGAGAAGTAGGGGAAGAAAAAGCAGCAGAAGAAAATTCGGAACAGGAAGAGAAGGAGAAGGCCGGGCAAGAGGAGGTTGCGACTGTTCAGGAACCTCCGCCAGAGAACGAAGAGGGGAAGAGTCCCACTGAGTGAACGTAGAACAGAATCTCAACATTCAAAAGGAGGTTGGTTGTGGCCCCAAGACCGAGAAGAAAGACAGACAAGGGTTTCAGCCGCGGAAAATTTTATTTTCGCCGGAGAAAAGTCTGTAAATTCTGTGCAGATAAAATTCCGTATATAGATTTTAAAGATGTCAAGTTGCTGTCCGGCTTTATTCCCGAACGCGGTAAGATCCTTCCAAAACGTATCTCCGGAGTCTGTACGAAGCATCAGAGAAAATTGAAGATCGCCATTAAAAGAGCACGAGATATCGCTCTGCTTCCCTATTGCGCCGATTGATCAATCGGTACGGAACGATGCACAGGCCGGCAATCCGCTGGAAACAGGTCTGAAAAATAATCGCCCGCGGTTATGTGACTCCTTGTTCAAACTGCCGGAAGCGTATCATGTTAAGATATTATAATATGATGAAAGTGGAGAAAGAGGCATCTTGACCCTCTTATCGCAAGATAAAGCCTTTGCACTTAAAGAGTTTCTGTTCTCCCTGTTACTGATGATCCTTTTACTTGTTTTCCCCTTCTTTTTTTCACATCTTCCGCTCATCAGGATCAGGTTCAGGGGGGGGATAGTGCCTGCTTTTCTGCTTGCAGCCTGCTTTTTGCTGCTCTTTTTCCTTGTCTCCGGCCTGAGCCTTCTCCCTTACGTCCTCCTTCTCGTGATTGTTCCCTCTTTTCTGGCTTCGGAACTTCTGGTGAGGCATGTTTCTTTGAATTATTTTATTCTCGGATACATTCTTTTTCTTCTCCTCATGCAGGCGTCATTTCATATATATGCGCCTCCATTTAAATGGGAATGGTCCGGCGACCAAAAGGGGGAAACCGGATCACAGTATGGAAACCCTGTTGAGAACACAATCTCCCGGTTTTTTCCCGGTATGGATGAAGAACAGAGGGTGAAAACGTTTGAATCGATTCATCGCATTTATCCCGCGTCTGTTGTCATCTTGAGTATTGTGGCCGTATTATTGAATGTTTTGTGCATAAAGAAAATCCCCTTTTTCAATGCAGTACCAATGAATCGGGGCTGGTGTTTCAATAATCTGAAAATTCCGGAATATTTTCTTTTTGCTTTTCTTTTCTTCGGGATATTCCTCCTGTTAAAAAACGCCCAGATGTATGCTGTTGCTCTGAACGGCTTCATTGTCACCGTTTTTGTTTATCTGTTCCAGGGCCTGGCCATTCTGCGTTATTTTCTCACATTGTTTAAGGCCGGTTTCTTGCTGAGAATGCTGGCTTACGCAAGTGTTTTTCTCTTTTCTCTCTGGATCATCCTGGCGATTGCCGGATTGTTCGATACGTGGTTAAATTTTCGAAGGTACAAAATCATTGATGGAAAACTAACAAAAGAATAGTACTGAAGGTGAGATTATGAAGATTATTTTAAGAGAGGATATCGATGCCCTCGGCAGGAAGGGGGAGACAGTGGTCGTGAAGGATGGTTATGCAAGGAATTACCTGCTTCCCAAAAAACTTGCTATTCTCTTCTCTACCGGAAATCTCGAGCTGATTCAAAAGGAAAAAGAAAAATTGAAAGTTCAGCTGATGAAGGAGAAGGATGACGCGGAAGAACTGGCTAAAAAACTTTCCGCGGTTTCCTGTACGATTTCAAAAAAAGTCGGAGAAGGAGATACGCTGTATGGTTCCGTGACGGCTGCTGAGATTGCAGAGGTCCTGAAAAATGAGGGATTTGAAATCGAAAAAAAGAATCTCATCATCGAAGAACCGATTAAAAAACCGGGTATCTACAAGATCGGCGTGAAAATTCACGCGGAAGTTACAGGCACTTTCAAGGTCTGGGTCGTAAAAGAATAGCAGGCGGTAGCGTTGACGATAATGAACAAAAACAAAAAGGAAATGGGAGGGCTTCCTCAGAACGTTGAAGCGGAGGAATCTCTCCTGGGCAGTATCCTTCTGAACAATGCCCTCTATAACCAGGCCATTGAAAACATCTCCAGGGAAGATTTTTTCGGAAAAAACAGTCGGATCATTTTTTCCAGGATCATCGACCTGATGGAGAAAATCAACAGAGTTGAGCCGGTGACGCTCAAAGAGGAACTTGAGAGACATGGAGAACTGGAGGAAGTCGGGGGAGCCGTGTATATTGCCTCCCTGGTCGACGGCGTTTCGATTGTCTCGGATGTCAGCCAGTATATCCGGATCATCAAGGAGAAATCCATTCTACGCCAGCTCTTAAATTCAGCAAATACCATCATTTCAAGTTGTTATGAGCAGGAAGAGGACACTGAGACAATCCTGGATCTGGCGGAAAGAAAAATTTTCTCCATATCCGAGAAAAGAATCAGAAGCGGATTTATCCCCATCGGCGAAATAGTAAAAGACAGTTTCGAGATGGTAGACAGACTTTACGATCACAGGGGCACCACCAGCGGAATTCCGACAGGATTTAAAAGATTCGATGAGTTAACCACAGGACTGCAGCCTGCAGATTTTATTGTCATCGCAAGCCGTCCTTCCATGGGAAAGACCAGTATTTCTCTCAATATCGCGCAGTATGCCGCGGTGAAAAAGGGCTATAGTGTGGGGATATTCAGCCTCGAAATGTCAAAAGAGCAGCTGGTGATGCGCCTTCTCTGCGCTGAAGCGCAGGTGGATGCGCATAAATTGCGCAGTGGATATTTGAAAGAAAGCGACTGGGGAGAGCTGGCAAAGGCCCTGGGCACTCTTTCTTCAAAAAAGATTTTTATAGATGACACGGCCGGGATTTCCGCTCTGGAGATGCGGGCAAAGGCAAGAAGACTGAAATTGGAACACAGTCTGGACCTTTTGATCATAGACTATATGCAGCTCATGAGAGGCTCCGGCAGATTTGAAAATCGCAACCAGGAAATTTCCAGTATATCCAGGTCTCTTAAAGGGCTGGCCAAAGAGCTGAGCATACCCATCATTTCATTGTCTCAGCTTAGCAGGGCTCCTGAAGCGCGCGTGGACAAGCGGCCCCAGCTGTCCGACCTGAGAGAATCCGGATCCATTGAACAGGACGCCGATCTGGTGGCCTTCATATATCGACCAGAAGTCTATAAAAGGACGGAGGAGAATGAAGGGTTCGCGGAGCTGATTATCGGTAAACAGAGAAACGGCCCTACCGATACAATCAAACTGACTTTCTTAAAAGAATTTACAAAGTTTGTGAATTATACTTCAATGGAATAAAATGCTGAATTTTTTCGCCTATATCGGCCGATCCACACTGTCCCTGTGCGAAGAAGTTGGGCGAATTACCACTCTTTTTTATAAGACCCTCGTCTGGACCTTCAGACCACCACTTGCCTTAAAAAATATTGTGCAGCAGATGCGGGAAGTTGGAAACCGTTCCATGCCTGTTGTCACCATTACCGCGACGTCTACGGGGATGGTTTTTGCCCTCCAGACTTACTATGCATTGGAACAGTTTCAGGCAGAAGCCCTTATGGGACAGGCCCTGGCCCTGGCCCTCACCAGGGAACTCGCCCCCGTTCTTGCGGGGCTCATGGTCGCAGGACGCATCGGGGCCTCGATCGCTGCGGAAATCGGGACCATGGCGGTGACCGAGCAGATCGATGCGCTTGAAACGCTGGCGGTCAATCCGGTGAAACACCTGATCGTTCCCAGGGTGCTTGCCGGCCTCATCATGCTTCCGATCCTGACCATATACGCGGATTCCATCGGGCTTCTGGGGGGGTACCTGGTCGGCGTCAAACTGCTCCATTTGAATCCTTCGAGTTTTATAAAGAATATTTTGGATGTTCTGAAAATCTGGGATGTGACGTCCGGCCTGATCAAGTCGGCCGTATTCGGTGTGATCATCACGTTCATCGGCTCATACCAGGGTTTTTATACACGGGGCGGGGCGGAAGGTGTCGGCAGAGCAACGACGCGCTCGGTTGTTCTTTCGTGCATGATGATCCTTGTGATGAATTTTTTCCTGACAAAACTGATGATGTATTAGAGGCGGAATGATCGAACTGGTAGATCTTTGCAAAAGTTTCGGTGATAACCATGTTCTCCGGGGTGTTTCCCTTGAAATCAAAGAGGGAGAATCCATGGTCGTCATCGGCTGCTCCGGATCCGGAAAGAGTGTGATCATGAAACACGTCATAGGGATTTTAAAGCCGGACAGGGGCAAAGTGTTCATCCAGGGCGCTGATCTCTGGAGCCTGGGAGAGAAGGACCTGAACAGGCTTCGCCAGAAATTCGGCATGCTTTTCCAGTACGCGGCACTTTTTGATTCTCTGAGTGTGGAGGAAAACGTCGGTTTTGCCCTGGTTCAACACAAAAAAAAGAACAGGAATGACATCCAAAAAAGAGTGAAGCAATGCCTGGAACTGGTCGGACTGCCGGGTGTAGAGAAAAAGCGGCCCAGCGAGTTGAGCGGGGGAATGAAGAAGAGGGTCGGTCTGGCCAGGGCGATTGCCCTGCAGCCGGAGATCATCCTCTATGATGAGCCGACCACAGGGCTTGATCCTATCATGGCGGACGCCATCAACAATCTCATTATAGATATGCGGGAGAAATTACATGTCACCTCTCTTTCCATCACCCATGACATGGTGAGTGCTTATAAGATTGCAGACAGAATCGCCATGTTGTACGAGGGGAAAATTGTCGAAGTCGGCTCACCGGATGAGATCAGGAACTCAAAAAATCCGGTGGTGCACCAGTTTATCAATGGCATGGCCCAGGGTCCTATTACGGATACGATATAAAACAAGGGGCTGTTAGAGGAAGTGTATTCCATTGACAAAAACGGATTAATAAAAGCAGGTTGAACCATGAATCAAGAAGTCAGAGTCGGTATTTTTGTTCTGGTGGCGCTTGTTGTTCTTGCCATCGCTATAGTCAAGCTTGGCGGTCTGCCATCGTTCCGGGAGGAAGCCGGCTATAAGATTATCGCTATTTTTGATGCTGCCGCCGGCCTTAACAAAGACGACAGGGTCCTTTATGCAGGGGTGAACATCGGCCGGGTCGCTGCCATTAAATTAAAGGAGGGCAAAGCATGGGTGACCCTGAGAATTAAACCGGATGTCGAGATACCTGCAACAGCCAGGGCCAGGCTGTCCATGATTGGTCTGCTGGGCGAAAAATATGTGGAAGTGTTCTCTCCGAAATTGTCTGATAAATTTCTGAAATCCGGCGAGCATTTACGAACAGAGCCATCCGTCGATATGAACACCATTCTGTTTCAGCTCAAGGACCTGGGTGATAATATCACCGAGGTTTCATCCACATTCAAAGATTCCCTGCGGGATGTTGAAGGAGAGAGCCGCCTTGAGCATATCTTTGAGAATCTGGATCAGATCACCGGAGATCTCCGGATCATCCTCAGCACAAATCGGGAAAACATCGATCATATCCTGGATAATGTCGACAACATGTCCGCGGAAATCCGGACTGCATTGCCCGAAACGGTGGATAAGTTGAACGGGCTGGTGGAAAAACTGGACCTGTTTCTCGAGGAGAACCGGGGATCCATGGGGCAGGGCATTGATAACTTTAAAGACGTAAGCAACGAACTGAAAAAATCTGTTGATTCCATGAACAGGATTCTTGAGGCCATTGAAAAACAGGAAGGGACGATTGGAAAATTGATCTATGACGACGAGGCCCATGAAAAGCTCACATCCACTCTGGATTCGGCCGAAAGGACGGTTGGGAGGGCGGAGCAGATCACTTCAAGCCTGAGCAATGTGAAGTTAGGTTTCGGTGTGAGAAGCGAATATTTGACAGACGATGAGAACCTGAAGAACTATTTCAGTCTGGCGGTTCGGCCCTCGGATCGTGATTTTTTACTTTTTGAGCTGATTGACGACAAGACGGGCTTATACCGGGATGTTTCGGGACAGGGATTCTTTGATGGAGAAGAGGGGGAATTCTCTGTCACCACAAGAGAATCAGGGTTTACTTATTCCGCTCAGTATGGGCGGCACTTCGGAGCGCTGTCTTTGCGGGGCGGTCTGTTTGAGTCGGAGTTTGGAGGAGCGGTCGGGCTTTCCTTTCTGGAGGACAGACTCTATTTTGACCTGCAGGGATATGATTTTGCCAGAGAGGGAGGACCCCACATGAAATTGACCGGCAGTGTTGCTTTATACAAATACATTTATCTGGGCCTCGGCATGGATGATTTTGTTGATGACGAAAAATTCCAGCCTTTTATTGCAGCCGGCCTGCTATTCAAATAATGGAACCAGAATTTTTCCTGGCCGGGAAAACTTCTCCCGTTGATCCCTTCAGAAAAACCGGTCCGGCAGTGAAGGCGGTGCAGCATCCGGTTCCGCGGGCGCAGGTCATGCATACATCGAGATCGATCCGGAATGGACCTTTGCTCTTCTGAGAATCCGGGCTTTCCCGGTAAGAGGGGATGTATTATAACATTGCCTTTTGTGATATAATAAATGGACAGAAACAAAAGCGTACATATTTGTCAGCACTGCGGCTACCAATCCCTTAAATGGCAGGGGCGTTGCCCTGACTGCGGCCAGTGGAATAGTTTTATAGAAGAGGCCACCCCATCCGGTCCCTTGCGCGGCCACTCCGGCATGTCCAGGCCGGGGAGGGCCGGAAAGGCGGTGCCCTACTCCGACATATCTGGCGAAGGATTTGCACGGATTGAAACAGGGATCCCCGAGTTCGACCGGGTGCTCGGAGGGGGGCTGGTCCCGGGTTCTCTCGTCCTGGTCGGCGGCGATCCCGGTATTGGGAAATCCACGCTTCTTTTGCAGGTTGGCTCGCATTTCGGAAGGGCCGACCGAAAAGTTCTCTATGTGACTGCCGAGGAGTCGGAAGCACAGATAAAGATGCGAGGGGACAGGCTCGGCATCCGGGGTGAAGACCTGCTGATACTGGCGGATGTCAACCTGGAGTCGATTCTCCAGTGCTGCGAGAAGACTGCGCCGCAGCTGGTGGTGATCGACTCCATTCAAACAATATACAGCGGGATGCTGGATTCTCTGCCCGGCAATATCAGCCAGGTCAAGGAAGCCGCTTCCAGGCTCATGCTTTTTGCAAAAAACGAAGAGGTGTCCGTTTTCCTGATCGGCCATATCACCAAAGACGGCGCAATTGCAGGGCCAAAGAGTCTGGAGCATATGGTCGACACGGTCTTGTATTTTGAAGGCGAAAAAAATCATGTATACAGGGTGATCCGGACCGTAAAAAACCGTTTCGGCCCTGCCAACGAACTGGGTATTTTCGAAATGAGGCAGGAGGGTCTTTTCCCCGTGGTAAATCCTTCAGGGATGTTTCTCAAAGAGAGGAGTCACGGTACACCGGGGACCGTGATTATGGCATGCCTTGAAGGATCCAGACCCTTTCTCGTGGAACTGCAGGCGCTCGTGACACCATCGGCTTACGGGACGCCCCGGCGGATGGCCACGGGAGTGGACTATAACCGTGTTTCTCTCCTCCTGGCTGTCATAGAGAAAAAAATTGGCATCCATCTCAGGGAACAGGACGTATTTGTAAATGTAGTGGGTGGAATCACGATCACAGAACCGGCCGCCGATCTCGCGATTATTCTTGCAGTGGCTTCGAGCTTCAAAAACCGGATTATCGGCACCGATGTTGCCGTATTCGGGGAAGTCGGTCTCACCGGTGAAGTTCGATCTGCCCAGGGAGCGCCGATGCGCTTGAACGAAGCCGCGCATATGGGATTCGCACGGTGTTTACTCCCTGCCGGGACCCCTGTGCGAGAGGAGATGAAAAATGAGATGGAGATTATCAGGGCCCGTTCAATAAACGAGGCGGTTGAAAAGTTATTATAATTACCAATATAATGATTTTAACGCGGATTTTTCACCAGCGAAGGAGGTGAATCGCACATGGGTATCATACTTTTCAGAATTCTTTTGATCGGTGCCTGTACGCTGCTGGGATATTTTTCTCCGCCCTTTGGTCTTCGCCCGGAATATGCAGCATTTTTTGGCTTTATTCTTTCATTTCTGATGATTGTCCTGGAAATAAAGCTTAAAAAGCTCACTACGCCTATGCTGCTGGGTGGATTTGGCGGACTACTGCTCGGGATTCTTCTCTCCTTTTTTCTCAGATCGGCTATTGAAAAACTCGGCCTCGAGGGGGGATATACATCCTATTTTTTCCAGTTGATCATCTTCTTAATTTTCGGCTATCTGGGAGTGGTTATCGGTATTAAGCGGGGAGCCAAATTCGATTTGGAAAACCTCTCATCTCTGTTTCAATCCAAGAGCACCGGCTCCCGTTATAAGATCCTGGACACCAGCGCCATCATAGACGGGCGGATTGCCGATCTCTGTGAAACCGGATTTCTGGACAGCACCCTGGTAGTGCCCCATTTTGTCCTGAAGGAACTTCAGCAGGTTGCTGATTCGGCGGACTCGCTGAAAAGGAACCGGGGGAGAAGGGGCCTGGATATATTGCAGAAAATCAAAAAAAATCAGGACGTGGCAGTCCAAATTTCCGAACTTGACTTTCAGGATGTTGATGATGTGGATCTGAAGCTGATTGAGCTGGCCAAATATATGGGAGGCAAGATCGTTACCACTGATTTTAACCTGAACAAAGTCGCCCAGCTCAGAGGGGTCTCTGTCCTCAATATTAACGAACTGGCTAATGCCCTGAAGCCGGTTGTGCTCCCGGGCGAGAGTATGCGCGTATTCATTTTAAAAGAAGGAAAGGAACAAAATCAGGGCGTTGCCTATCTCGATGACGGAACCATGGTTGTGGTAGAGGATGCCAGGAGATTCATCGGGAAAAACGTTGAAGTGATCGTGACAAGTGTTCTCCAGACAACCGCGGGAAAAATGATTTTCAGTAAACCTCCTGACCATCAGAACGGGAATAAAACGAAGAAATATTAATAAATGGTGGTTGTCTGGACGGGAGTCCCTTTGCGCTCCGAAGGCCACGTTTTTTGAAAAATCTACGGATCGCTCCAGGCGATTTCAGAACTCGCCCTGCGGGCTAAGACAACTGAAATCGTCCGCCCGCTTTTTTTCCAAAAAAAGCGGGCTCTACCCTTCCGCTTCTCCTGGATTTTTTCGCAAAAAACGCATAACCCGCATTCTCACGAGGTGATGAGAAATGCGGGATAAATCCACCACCGGATTTTAAGAAATCTTTTATTTGCGGTGGATTTAGGAGTTTTCCCCCGCTCCTGCAATTTACCCAATCCTTCTTACAGAAACCTCTTTAATTAATGCATTTTACAGGAGAATCCTGTATGATTAGCCAAATCGACAAAATCATATAGATGTTTTTCTACCCGCGCTCGTATTAATAGTGAAACACGATCAAACCGGAACATTAAAAAACAGCGGCATGGAGCAGCTTCCTTCTGAAAATGAGCTGATCAGGAGATCCTCGAAAGGCGATTCAGCGGCGTTTGAAGAGCTGCTCATACGGAAGCGCCACCGGATTTTTTGGACCGCCTTTCAAATGGTTGGGAATGAAGAAGATGCTCTGGATATCATGCAGCAGGTCTTTATCAAGCTATGGAAGGTTATCGGAAGATTCAACTTCGGGTTCAGACTCGACAGGTGGCTGTACAGGATCACTGTCAACACGAGTATAGATTTTTACCGGAAAGAGAAGAGAT
>Ga0209013_10006213_pt1 | contig 10171 bp, 10 predicted proteins | sample Cruoilmetagenom2_FD_187291 | JGI IMG/M metagenome (GOLD analysis project Ga0209013, IMG submission 187291) | Oil polluted marine microbial communities from Coal Oil Point, Santa Barbara, California, USA - Sample 2 (SPAdes) (version 2) | ecosystem: Environmental > Aquatic > Marine > Oil seeps ...
GGGGGCTTTTCGAGCCATGGATGGCGAGAGTGAGCGACACAGGGAAGTGCTTGAAGCGTCCCCCTGATCCAACCCCCTACGCACCAAAGTACGTTTTGAAATACTTACCCTGTACTTATTTCTCCGGCGTATTCAAAGCACCCATACCAATATGGCTATATCCGGAATCAACATAGATGTTTTCTCCGGTAATACCAGCTGCTAAATCAGAACATAGGAACGCAGCAGTGTTACCCACATCATCAATAGTTACATTTCGTCTTAGCGGTGCATTTTCTTCCACATGAGTTAGCATTTTACGAAAATCACTAATGCCTGCAGCAGCCAGAGTGCGGATAGGGCCTGCTGAAATAGAATTAACACGAATGCCATCAGGACCCAGAGATTCTGCCATATAGCGTACATTGGCTTCCAGGCTCGCTTTGGCCAGTCCCATGACATTGTAATTAGGCATAATGCGTTCTGAACCAAGATAGGAAAGCGTCAACAGGGCACCGTTTTGTCCTTCCATCATATTGCGACCTGCTTTGGCAAGTGCAGCAAAACTATAAGAACTAATTTCGTGAGCAGTAATAAAGCCTTCGCGAGTAACACTGTCAAGGTATTCACCACTGAGTTCAGCACGAGGAGCGAAGGCAACAGAATGAATAATAATGTCCAGATGATCCCAAAAGTTATCCAGCTCCTCGAAGACTTTTTCAATCTCTTCGTCACTGGCCACATCACAGGGGAGTACAATATCAGAATCACACTCAGAGGCGAGTTTTTCAACACGGCTCTTTAGTTTTTCATTCTGGTAAGTAAATGCAAGTTCAGCCCCTTCGCGCTTCATTGCCTGAGCGATTCCCCATGCAATTGAACGATTACTGGCAAGACCCACAATGAGTGCCCGCTTACCTTGCATAAATCCCATATTCGACTCCTTAAACATTTCTGATATTCTGGTCAGTATTTATTACTACTTGTAATAAAATCTAATGTAGATATGATACCTGTGATAAATACAATAAACTAGATATTATTTGAAATAATTCTGAAATAACCTGGTAAAACATGGCATTGAATCTCAGTCAAATTATCAATAAATACTGTCAACGTCCAATCATTATATTTTCTACACAGCTTTTCTTCTTGCTGCTATTTGTATCCATTAGCAAATTAGCTTTTTCTGAATATGCAATTGCTTATGGTTATACCCCAAAATACAGCAAAGGTTTTTCCCATTTTGATTATGTTAATCCGGATGCACCCAAGGGAGGGCGTCTTGATCTAAACGGCTTTCGTACCTTTGACCGTCTCAATCCTTATTTGCTTAAAGGCGTTGGCGCTGATGGTGTTGACGGGCTGATATTTGAAACCCTGATGGAACAGGGAATGGATGAGCCCTATACCTTTTATGGCCTGCTGGCTGATGATATCAAGGTGGCAGATGATGGTTTATCTGTGAGCTACCATATTAATCAAAAAGCACGTTTTTCTGATGATACTCCGGTTACTGTCGAAGATGTCAAATTTTCCTTTGATACTCTGATGCAGGATAAACATGTACATCCTGCCTATAAAATTGTTCTGGGTAATATCAATCAGGCGGTGATAATTGATAAGGAAAATATACGTTTTGAATTTAAAGAAAAAAATGCCAAATTACCTATGTTGCTCAGCAGTTATTTATCTGTGTTTCCTAAACACTGGGTAGGTGAGTTGGAATTTAAAGATACCGCAATGAAAATTCCTGTCGGCAGTGGACCTTACTTACTTGACAGTTATGATACGGGAAAAGAGATTAAATTCAGACGCAATCACAACTATTGGGCAGCTGATCTGGGTGTGCGTAAAGGGATGTTTAATTTTAATGAAATTGTATACAAATACTTTCGTGACAGTACTATTGCATTAGAGGCGTTAAAAGCCGGGGAATATGATTTCCGTCTGGAAAATAACTCAAAAATGTGGGCTCGGGATTATTCAGGACAGGTTTTCAACAACAAAGAAATTATTAAGGATAATATATCCCATAAAAATAGTGTGGGTATTCAGGGATTTATTTTTAATACCCGTAAACCTATTTTTAGTGATAAGCGAGTACGTGAAGCACTTGTTCTGGCTTATGATTTTGAGTGGGCAAATCGGATGTTGTTCTATAATCAATATCAGCGTAATGATAGTTACTTCAGTAATACTGAGCTTGCTGCTAAAGGGCCGATTTCACCACAGGAACGGGAACTATTACGGCCCTATAAGGAGCAACTGGATCCCCGAGTGTTTGATGATGCCTGGGAACCACCGGTAACTACTGCACCCTCATCACTGCGTGATAACCTGCGTCAGGCCATTAAGCTATTAAAGGCTTCTGGCTGGGAATATAAAGAGGGTGCTTTGCGCAATAAACAAGGTCAGCCTTTTAAATTTGATTTGTTATTATCAGCAAAAGCATTTGAGCGGATTGCGGCATCCTATGCCAGAAATCTGGAAAAACTGGGTATCACAATGGATTATCGAACAGTGGATACGGCTTTGTATAAACGTCGGGTTGAAACCAAAGATTTTGATATGATTGTCTCCAGTTTTGGTCAGAGTCAGGTGCCCGGTAATGAGCTGGAAAACCGATGGCACTCTAAATCAGCCGATGTTGAGGGTTCAGCTAATTATCCAGGCATAAAAAATCCTGCTATTGATGACCTATTGCAGCAACTCCGTAATACCACCGATCGAAAAAAGATTGTCGCTTTAACCCGTTCCCTGGATCGCATTCTGCTCCTTGAATTTTATCTGGTTCCTCATTGGTATATTTCAACGCATCGGATTGCTTATTGGGATAAATTTGAATACCCGAAAAAATTGCCTGTTTATTTTTCTGCAGAGGGGTGGATGCTCTCAACCTGGTGGTTCAAGCCTGAAAAGAATGTCCAACAACATTCATCAACGAAATAATTAGCTTATGCTTTATTACATACTGAAACGATTATTATTAATGATTCCAACCCTGTTTGGAGTCATGTTAATTACTTTTGTTATTACCCAATTTGTTCCGGGTGGTCCGGTTGAACAATTAGTGGCTCAGCTGACGGGACAGGATCAGGTGTCAGAAATCGGCGGCGGTACTAGTAAGCTGTATCGTGGGGCAGAAGGTATCGATAATGAACGCCTGAATGAAATCAAGGCCTTGTATGGTTTTGATAAGCCTCCGGCGGAACGATTCTTTACTATGATGAAAAATTATATGACCTTTGATTTTGGTGAAAGTTATCATCATCATCAGTCGGTGACAGAATTGATCGTCAGTAAACTTCCCGTATCCATCAGTCTGGGTATGTGGACGTTTTTCATTACCTATCTGACCTGTATACCACTGGGCATTGCTAAAGCAGTCAGAGACGGTTCCCGATTTGATGTGCTTTCCAGTACCATTGTATTGATTGGATATGCGATACCCGGATTTGTTCTGGGTATTTTATTATTAGTTATTTTTGGCGGCGGCAGTTTTTTTGATGTCTTTCCTTTAAAAGGGTTAACCTCTGACAACTGGGAGCAACTGGGCTGGTTTGACAAAGTGATTGATTATTTGTGGCACATGGTTCTTCCTGTTATTTCATCAGTTATTGGTAGTTTTGCGGTTATGACGATGCTGACCAAGAACAGTTTTTTAGAAGAAATTCGTAAAAACTATGTTGTGACCGCTAAAGCTAAAGGACTAAGCAAAAATCAGGTGCTATATAAACATGTTTTCCGTAATGCTCTGATCCCACTGATCACAGGATTTCCAGCCAGTTTTCTGGCGGCATTTTTTGCCGGCAGCTTATTAATCGAAACAATTTTTTCCCTTGATGGACTGGGTTTGTTGTCCTATGAATCTATCGTCCGGCGGGATTATCCTGTGGTGTTAGGCTCACTCTATTTATTTACTCTGCTGGGGCTGTTGACTAAGCTGATTACTGATCTGTCCTATGTATTAATCGATCCCCGTATTAAATTTGATTCGGACAAGCAGGGGGGATCATGAGCCACTATCTTGATAAAGAACAGCTCTTGCATCTCTCTCCCAACAAACGTGCCTGGATGCGTTTCAGGAATAATCGGCGTGGTTATTATTCATTATGGATATTTAGTCTGTTACTTTTTATCAGCTTGTTTGCTGAACTTATTAGTAATGATCAGCCGCTCATTATACAATTTGAACAGGAATATTATTTTCCCCTTTTAAATGATTATCCTGAAACGACCTTTGGTGGTGATTTTGTTACCAAAACAGATTATAACGATCCTTATATTCGGGAAAAAATAACCGCTAAGGGCAATTGGGCTATATATCCGCTTAATAACTATCGCTATGATTCCATAAATTATTTTGCTGAACTGCCAAACCCCGCACGACCTTCTGTGCAAAACCTGCTGGGTACGGATGACAGGGGCAGGGATGTACTGGCACGGCTTATTTATGGTTTTCGACTTTCGGTTCTCTTTGCCCTGATATTAACTGCTATTGGCGTTGTCGTTGGTATTATTGTCGGCAGTATTCAGGGATATTTTGTCGGTAAAGTCGATTTGGTGACTCAACGGCTGATTGAAATCTGGGGTTCCATGCCGGAATTATATCTATTGATCATTTTTGCTTCTATCTTCAAGCCCAGTATCAGCTTGCTGATTGTTTTATTATCATTATTTGGCTGGATGGGCCTATCAGATTATGTCCGGGCAGAATTTTTACGTGGACGTAATCTGGACTATGTTCTGGCCGCCCGGTCAATAGGGGTTCCCAATATTGGTATTATGTTTAAACATCTGCTGCCTAACAGCATGGTTCCGGTATTAACTTTTCTACCGTTTCGTATCAGTGGTGCCATACTGGCTTTAACCAGTCTGGATTATCTGGGACTGGGTGTACGGCCATCCACTCCCAGCCTGGGAGAATTATTATCTCAGGGCAAAGAAAATATTGATGCCTGGTGGCTGTCAATGACCACATTCGGGGTTTTAGTCGGCACTCTGGTACTATTAATTTTTATCGGCGAAGCACTACGGGAAGCTCTGGATACCCGGCGCGGCTAATGGATATTAACTATGAATGACAATAACACAATTCTCGAAATCAATGATCTCAGTGTTAATTTTGATACCCTTGCCGGTTCTGTTAACGTAGTGCGTGATATTAATTTTTCCGTGAATTCCGGTGAAACGATGGCTCTGGTGGGTGAGTCCGGATCAGGTAAATCGGTCACTGCCATGTCCATACTTCGTCTGCATGATGAAGAAAAAGTGAATTATTCTACAGGTTCCATTTTTTTTAAGGGTCAGAATTTATTAGGTATTGATGAAAGCCAGATAAAACAAGTTCGTGGCAGTGACATCAGTATGATCTTCCAGGAACCCATGACATCTCTCAATCCGACCTTTACTGTCGGTGATCAGATCATGGAACCCCTGCGCATACACAAAGGAATGAGTAAATCAGCGGCAAAAAAACGAGCTATCGAATTAATGGAATTAACCGGTATTCCCGATCCGCAAAACCGTTTTGATGCCTATCCTCATTTATTGTCCGGTGGGCAACGCCAACGTATGATGATTTCCATGGCTCTGGCCTGTGACCCAAAATTGCTTATTGCTGACGAACCAACCACCGCCTTAGATGTCACCGTACAACTACAAATTTTATTATTGCTGGAAAAACTGCAAAAAGAATTTTCTATGGCCGTTTTAATGATTACTCATGATTTGAACCTGGTCAAACGTTTTGCCGATCAGGTTTGTGTCATGCAGGAAGGAAACATTGTCGAACAGGGTGATGTTGGACCGTTGTTTGAACAGCCTCAACATCCTTATACCATCAAATTACTCAATAGTGAACCCGCACGTATTATTCCTCAAGGAGAGAGCCAGGCAGTACAGCAACATGATGAATTATTACGCGGTCAGGATTTGAAATGCTATTTTTCTACTAAAAGCGGCTTGTTCAGACGTACGACAAGCACGGTAAAAGCAGTGGATGATATTAACCTTTTTCTAAAAGAAGGTGAAACCCTGGGGATTGTTGGAGAATCAGGTTCCGGTAAATCCACTTTGGGGCGTTGTTTACTCAGATTGGAGAATTGCTCAGGTGATATTTATTTTAATGAACAACAAATTGACCAGTTAAAACATTCTGCACTGAGACCTTTGCGTAAAGAATTTCAGGTGGTTTTTCAGGATCCTTATTCATCTCTGTCACCCCGAATGACCATTGAACAAATTGTTGGTGAAGGTTTACAAATACATTTTCCAGAGCTTGGTAAAGCTCAGCGCCGGGAAAAAATTCAAAAGGTACTTCTGGAAGTTGGTTTGGAAGATGATATCCTCTGGCGCTATCCCCATGAATTTTCTGGCGGACAAAGACAACGCATAGCTATTGCTCGAGTTGTTATACTGGAGCCAAAGTTAATACTACTTGATGAGCCTACCAGCGCTCTGGATGTTTCGGTACAGAAACAGGTTCTAGCCTTACTGAGAGAACTTCAGGAACGCTATAAAATGTCTTATTTGTTTATTACTCACGATTTGAAAGTCATTGAAGCCGTTGCGCATCGTATTATGGTTATGAAAGATGGAAAAATTGTCGAAACAGGTGAAACCAATGAGATTTTTACTGAACCTAAAGAAACTTATACTCGAAATCTACTGACCGCATCCTTATTTAAAACAGTTTCCTAGTGTGAGCGGCACTAATTTACTTTTTTTTGGCCGTTCCTGAAAAAAAATTATAAGAAAGCGCGAAAAAAAACAACTATTGTATTTATATATCATTATTTTATGCTATATTTATCTCACAATAATAATACATAATGTTAGTTCTTATCAGGATGATACCTTTGACAATATACCACCATCCTTAAAAATTTATAAATTATAAAATGGAGAAATATTTTGTTTAAGAATCTCTTTGCTCTGGTTGGATTTCTAACCATTATCGCAGTTGGTGTCGTTTTTGTGGGTGCAAAAAGCATCTTTAGTGAATTCGATCCCGGTGCAGGTAAAACCTATACCGAACTGGTTCAGAATATTTTAGACACCAAAGATGCCGCTTCAGCTACCGTCTGGCGTTTTCCCGTTGCAGAGGGTTTAAGCGCTGAAGAAGTGGAAGAAACCATGAAGTTTGTGGCCAATGAACACAATATTGCTAATGTCGGTGAATTACCTTTATCTCAGGACATTACTGCCAAAATGGGCAAACCTTATCGTTTTGTAAAAATCTTCCTGTTTTGTAATTCACTGACTGCGGCGCAGATGCTGGACTACAATGACGCATTTTCCGCCTATCTTCCTTGCCGGATCACCCTGGTTGAAGATACCACGGGTAAATTATGGATATACAGCCTGAACATGGACTTAATGATCCATGGTGGCAAGCCATTACCGCCAGAGCTTAAAGCAGAAGCAGAAAAGGTTAAGGAAATTATCCTCGATATAATGAAACGTGGTGCCGAAGGAGACTTCTAATACAAGTCCCCTCACCCTCTCTGAGAGAGGGTGAGGGCTTCTTTATCTGCTTAAAGCCCCTCATCCTCACTTCTCCCAGAGGGAGAAGGAATTAGCACAAATTATATCTATCCGTTTCCCTTTCTCCTGTTTGATGTAAGTTTTACTTTCTTCTCCCAGCCTTTAATAAAATTATCTCCAGTTATCCCTTACTTTGTTTAATAGTATTTTTTATATCTGTTATAAATAAAAATCAAATAAATCTGTTGACATAATCAAAATGATTAGATATAGTCCTAATCAAAGTGATTAAGACTAATTGAAAAAGGGTGAAATATCATGTCAAACTTATACAGTATCGAGCGCAGCTTTATTCAACAGCATGTGACTTTAAGCGGTATTACACAAAAACTGGGTTTGAGTATGAGCCTCAGTGAATCAGGCTGGATTGTCAAAGATCCTCTCGAGCGGATTTTAGTCATGACGGCTCAACAGGTCCCTGAAGAGATAGGAGCCTTAGAAGATAAACTTAGAAGAGTATTTTTAAGCAAATTGAACTAAAGTTATTGTATGAATTTTCATATCCGTAAATTTCAACTTATGATTGGTGCTTGTCTTGCAAAATAAAAAGAAACTGACGATTGCGATATCCTCCAGAGCATTATTCAATCTTGAGGAAGGGCATGAGGTTTATGTGCAACAGGGGGTTGAAGCTTATTGCCAATATCAGATTGAGCATGAAGATGAACTCCTGGAGCCGGGCGTTGCTTTTTCTCTGGTTAAAAAATTACTTGCCCTCAATGAGGATAACGTTGATGGTAAAACGGGTATTGATGAAAGAGTAGAAGTTATTTTACTTTCAAAAAACAGCGCAGATACGGGATTAAGGATCTTTAATTCAATAGAAAAACACAATTTACCTATTAGCCGGGCTGCTTTTGCCAGTGGCGAGTCACCATATCGATATATTGAACCTTTTGGTGCTGATTTGTTCCTCTCTGCTGAACCATTGGATGTGCGTGAAGCTTTAGAAATGGGCTATGCGGCGGCGGCAATTCTGCCTTCTGCCAATCGCAGTAACGATGATGGACAATTGCGTATTGCCTTTGATGGGGATGCAGTTATCTTTTCCGACGAGGCAGAAAGGATTTACCGTCAAGATGGTCTGGCGGCTTTTGATGCTTCTGAGCAGGCTGCAGCAAATGAACCCTTGCCGGGAGGGCCTTTTAAAGATTTTCTAAGCTTACTGCATCAAATACAAGCGGAATTTTCTGAACAAAACTCTCCCATCCGTACTGCATTGGTGACTGCCCGGGGTGCACCGGCTCATGAGCGTGTTATTCGAACCTTACGAGCCTGGGATATCCGAATTGATGAAGCAATATTTTTAGGGGGGAAATCAAAGGGTGAGTTTTTAAAGGCTTTTGGAGCCGACATCTTTTTTGATGATCAAACCGGACACTGTGAATCAGCCGCCGAACATGTTCCTTCAGCCCATGTGCTGCATGGTGTTGCAAATCAAGGATCCTAAACAGATGCAAAGCACATTTCTGGCCTGGGTTTTCAGAATGCCATTAATCAAACGCTGGTCATTAATGTTTTGTCACAAAACTGAGAATATTGCGGAGCATTCACATCAGGTCGCTGTTGTAGCGCATTTACTGGTCTTAATTTACAATAAAAAATTTGCCTCTTTGAACAATAGGACATTGCTCAGTCCGGAGCGAGCAGCAACTATCGCACTGTATCATGACCAGATCGAAATCTATACCGGTGACACGGTAACACCGATTAAATATCATAATCAGGAGTTAACCAGAGAGTTTAAAAAACTGGAGTCAACGGCTGAGAATTTATGTCTGGAAACATTACCGGAAGAATTCAGAGATGACTTTCATTCAATTTTATTATCCGAAAAAATTGAACCTGAATATGCAAGAATTGTAAAAGCAGCGGATGTGATTTGTGCTTATATAAAAGCCCTGGATGAAATCAAGCATCACAATTATGAATTTGAACATGTGAAACAAAATCTGGAAATAAAATTAGAACATCTTAAAGATTCCCCTGAAGTGTCTTATTTTATGGATACATTTATGGGCTCCTGTATTACATCACTTGATAAATTAACCAGTGCCCAGCATTAAATGCAGTAATATAATTATAATTGGGATTCGCTTCGCTCAGCCCAATCTATGATCAGTGTTTGATTTTTCGGTTAATTGTAGACACTATTCAGGAGTAGCTATTTTGTTTGTGTCTATCTCTGAGTTAAACTATCCCGTATAATTATCGATTGAATTTTTTAGTGAGTATACAATGAAATTGTTTTTTAAGATTTTTTTTAAAACGCTACGTTTTATTCTTGAACCCTTTATTTTACTCTGGGATAGATTATATGTTCCCAAGGGTATAGTACGTAGTGAAGAAGATCAGGCGGTAATTGATCAAAAAACAAAAAATATGTCCTTATATCAATTTAATTCCTGCCCTTTTTGTATCAAAGTCAGACGTCAAATTAAGCGTCAGTCGCTCAAAATTTCGTTACTTGATGCTCTGCATGATCAGAAAAACAGAGATGAACTGCTAAATGGCGGGGGGGAGATCAAGGTGCCCTGTTTGAAAATAGTCAATGACAGCGGTGAAGTCACCTGGATGTATGAATCTAATGATATTATTGAATATTTAAAAAATAATTTTGATTTCTAGCGGTCAGTGCTGA
>Ga0209013_10006215_pt1 | contig 10169 bp, 14 predicted proteins | sample Cruoilmetagenom2_FD_187291 | JGI IMG/M metagenome (GOLD analysis project Ga0209013, IMG submission 187291) | Oil polluted marine microbial communities from Coal Oil Point, Santa Barbara, California, USA - Sample 2 (SPAdes) (version 2) | ecosystem: Environmental > Aquatic > Marine > Oil seeps ...
CCCGCACTTTCGTTTTCCTTATAGGGTCTTTGGGCGGTAGCCTGGTTTGCGGCAGATGGGGCAACGGGTAATGGCCCCTGGGAACCTGGGAGAGACCAGTACATGGACGGGTCGAAGCGGCGCGGCGTGCCGCCGAAAGAGGCCATCACCGGGGGGTTCTCCGGTGGAGCCGACTTCTTCACCTACATCGTTGCGGGGCTGCTCATCGGCATGCTCCTCGACTGGTGGAGCGGTTGGACCCCCGTCATGACCATCGTTTGGGTGCTCATCGGCGTCGGAGCGGGGATGCGCCGTATGTGGCAGCGCTCAGCGGTGATCGAAGAGCAGGCCAAGGGAACAAGCCATGGCGTCTGACATCGACCCCCTTGTTCGATACGGACCCGTACCCGACGAGCGCCCGATCGAGGCGATCATCAGTAGGAACACCGCCAAGCGAGCGATCTACGTCGCCCCGATTCTCGCCCTTGTTTTCGGTCTGCTGCAGGGCTGGCAAGGCGCAATCGCATCGCTGGTCGGTGTAGCGATCGTTGTCGTAAACTTCGTTCTCGGCGGATACATCATGTCGAAGGCTGCACGTGTGTCCATGGTCATGTATCATGCCGCCGCCTTGTTCGGATTCATCATCCGACTCGGCCTCATCACGGTGACGATGTTGATCATCGCCAACGTGACGAATCTTGATCGGATGGCCATGGGGATCTCGGTGGTTGTGAGCTACCTCGTGTTGCTGTCTTGGGAAGCGGTGGCGGTCGCCAACGGCGCGGAAAGGGACTTGGAGTGGAGCAACTGATCCTGGCCAGCGGGGCATGTGATCCGGCTAACGAGATCATCTGTAAGCCGGACAACGTCGTCGATCTGTTCCTGTACGAGGACAACCTCCTCTCGATCGGGCCTTGGGGTATCACACGCACGGTCTTCCTGATCCTCCTCGCGATGGTGATCGTCCTGGCCCTGCTCTTCTTCGGTCTCCGCAAGAGGCGCATGAATCCTTCGAAGTATGGGATCTCGATCGAGAGCCTCATGTTGTTCGTGAGGGATGAGATCGCTGTGGGCATCATCGGCCCCGAAGGCGTCAAGTACTACCCGTGGCTGCTGTCGCTGTTCCTCTTCGTCCTTGTTGGCAACCTGTTCGAGGTGACGCCGCTCATCAACTTCCCGATCACCGCGCGCATGGCGATCGCCGGCGGGCTGTCCCTGCTGACATGGGTGATCTTCGTGTTCGTCGGTTTCAAGAAGAACGGATTCGGCTACGTCGGCGCCCTCATCTGGCCCACCACCGTGCCGGTCGCACTCCGACCGCTCGTCGGTCTCATCGAGTTCATCTCCACGTTTTTCCTACGGCCCCTCACCCTCGCCGTGCGGCTCTTCGCCAATATGGCTGCCGGTCACCTCATGCTGACGTTGCTACTCGTCTCCGGATGGGTATTCATCTCCAGCTTCAGTGAGATCGGTCTCCGGGCACTGATCGGTGTCCCGTGGTTCGTTTTCGGTCTCGGCATCTACGTCTTCGAGATCATCGTCGCTGTTCTGCAGGCATACATCATCACGCTGCTGTCTGCGGTCTATGTCGATTCGTCCATTCACATTGAGCACTAAGCAGGAGGAAAGGTAAACAATGGAAGAGCTATCAGGTGCGGTTGCCGTCATGGGGTACGGGCTTGCAGCCATCGGACCGGGCATCGGTATCGGTCTCGTCGTGGCCGCTGCGATTTCGGCGATGGCCCGTCAGCCCGAGGCCGCCGGCATGGTGAGAACCACGATGTTCTTGGGGATCGCGTTCACGGAGGCGCTGGCGTTGATCGGCTTCGTGCTGTTCTTCATCGCCTAGAAGGGACTGAGCATGTTGTCCATGTTGACCCAGGTGATGTTCCTGCTTCAGGAAGCGGAGCAGATCTCCCACGAAGAAGAAGCCAGCGGTATCGAGTTGCTGCTGCCACATCAGGATGAGTTGATCGCGGGCATCATCGCTTTCGTCATCGTCTTCTTCTTCGTATGGAAGTGGGCGGTCCCATCGCTGAACAAGACGCTCGAAGCGCGTCAGGCAGCGATCCGTGCCGACTACGAGGCCGCCGAGGCCGCCAAGACCGAGGCACAGAGTCTGCTCGACGACTACCAGGATCAGCTCGCCGGAGCGAATGATGAAGCGGCAGGGATCGTCGACGATGCCAGGACCGCCGGCGACCAGGTGAAGGCCGACATCGTGGCCAGAGCCGAGGTCGAAGCCGGTCAGATCAAAGAACGTGCGCAGGGCGAGATCGCAGGAGAGCGCGAACAGGTCGCCGGTGAACTCCGTCGCCAGGTCGCAGATCTTTCGATCGGTGTTGCCGAAAAGGTCGTAGGCGACAGCCTCGACGATGAGCGCCAGCGCGAACTCGTCGACCGTTACATCGACGATCTCGGAGGAGTGCACTAGGTGATGGAGGCCACGGAACACCTAGCCCGTCTCGACGGGTACGCGGCAGCGCTGTTCGACATCGCGCGCGCCGAGGGCGACGTTGACGCATTCGTCGACGAGTTCTACGCGGCAGCCAAAACGATCTCCGCGAACTCGGAGTTGCGTGAGGTCTTGAGCGATCCGATCATCCCCATCGCCAGAAGGCAGGGGACGGTTGCCGAGCTGCTTGGCACTCGCCTGAACGGTGCCGTCGTCGCCTCGATCAACTTCGTCGTTGCCGTCGGCCAGGCGAAGTTCCTCGACGATCTGGCGTCGCGTCTCGCCGAGATTGCCGCTGAGGAAGAGGGCACGGTCGTTGCTGAGGTACAGAGCGCCGTTTCGCTCGATGCCGAACAGGTGCTCCGACTCGAACTCGCCCTATCGAAAGCGACGGGCAAGCGGGTACAGGCCAAGGTCGTGACCGACCCGTCCATCATGGGCGGCCTGGTCGCCAAGATCGGAGACACGGTTTTCGACGGCTCCGTGAAGGGCCGTCTGGACGACGTACGAGAGCAGTGGGGTTAGGCAGATGGCTGAAATGACATTGAATGCAGCGGAGGTCACCGCCGCGCTCCGCAACAACCTGGAAGGCTGGTCGCCCTCGGTTGAGGCTGAAACGATCGGTTACGTGCAATCGGTCGGTGATGGTGTAGCGCGCGTCGGGGGACTTCCCGGTGCGATGGCATCCGAACTCCTCGAGTTCCCCGGTGGACTTATCGGCGTTGCTTTGAACCTCGACGAGACCTCGATCGGCGCCGTGCTCATGGGCGACTCGTCCCACGTTGAAGAGGGCGACGAGGTCCGTTCGACCGGCCGTGTCCTCTCCGTACCCGTCGGCGATGCTCTGCTGGGCCGGGTCATCGACCCGATCGGCAATCCGATCGATGGCAAGGGACCGATCAACGCAACCGAGACCCGTCTCCTCGAGACCCAGGCGCCGTCGGTCGTTGAACGCCAGCCGGTGAGCGAACCGCTCCAGACCGGCATCAAGGCCATCGACTCGATGACGCCGATCGGTCGTGGTCAGCGCCAGCTCATCATCGGTGACCGTCAGACCGGCAAGACCGCCATCGTCGTCGATACGATCCTGAACCAGAAGGGTCTCGGCGTGAAGTGCATCTACGTCGCGATCGGTCAGAAGAACTCGACCGTTGCCGAGGTTGTCGACACACTCGAACAAGCCGGTGCGATGGAGTACACGGTTGTCGTCGACGCTTCAGCGTCCGATGCCGCCGCTCTCCAGATGTACGCACCGTATGCCGGTTCGGCGATCGGCCAGTATTGGATGTACAACGGCGAGCACGCTCTCGTCATATTCGACGACCTGTCCAAGCAGGCAGTTGCCTACCGCGAACTGTCGTTGCTGCTGCGTCGCCCTCCCGGCCGTGAGGCCTATCCAGGTGACGTGTTCTACCTCCACAGCCGACTCCTCGAGCGTGCTGCGAAGCTTTCAGAAGAGCTCGGAGGCGGATCGTTGACGGCGTTGCCGATCATCGAGACGAAGGCGAACGACGTGTCCGCCTACATCCCGACGAACGTGATCTCGATCACCGACGGGCAGATCTTCCTCGAGACCGATCTGTTCTTCTCCGGTATCCGCCCGGCGATCAACGCTGGTATCTCGGTCTCCCGGGTCGGTGGTGCCGCACAGGTCAAGGCGATGAAGAAGATCGCAGGCCCGTTGCGCCTCAACCTCGCCCAGTTCCGTGAGTTGGAAGCGTTCGCCGAGTTCGGATCCGAACTCGATGCGACGTCGCTTGCTCAGCTCGACCGTGGGCGACGCGTCGTTGAGGTTCTCAAGCAGGGGCAGTTCGAACCGGTACCTGTGGCCGAGCAGGTCATGGCGATCTTCGCCGTGACCGAAGGTTTCATGGACGCCGTCGACGTCTCCGAGGTCCACACATTCGAAGCCCAGATGCGCGAGTACGTCCGCACCCGCCATGGCCACCTGCTCGACCAGATCACCGAGACCGGAGAGATGGACGACGAGGCCATGCGCTCGGCCGTCGAGGCTTTCGCCTCGTCATGGACGTCTGCCGGTCACACAGCCGCCGAGACGGCAGCGGCGAAGGTGTCCGAAGACGTCGACGCAAAGGTGATGCGCGAGGGTCAGCACAGCCGTCCGGTGGGGGAGGCGTAACACCCGATGGCTTCGGCTGAGCTCCGCCTGATCTATCGCAGGATCAGCAGCGTCCAATCGACGATGAAGATCACGCGTGCGATGGAGCTGATCTCTACGGCGCGCATCGGCAAGGCGCAGAGTCGCCTCGGTGCCGCCCGGCCGTACGCAAAGCAACTCGACGACGTGATCCGCAACGTCGCCGCCGCAGGTGGGGCGTCCCATCCGCTGCTGGAAGAGCGTGAGGTGAAGACGGCCGGTGTGGTCGTTGTCACGTCCGACCGTGGTCTCGCCGGTGGATACAACGGATCGGTGATCCGTCTCGCCGAGTATCGGATTCGTGAGCATCTCGCTCAGGGTCGGCGCGTGAGCGTCTACGTCGTTGGGAAGAAGGCACAGTCCTACTTCGGTTACCGCAAGTACGACATCGAGCATGCGTGGCTCAACGTCACCGATCTCCCGGTGTACGCCGATGCCCGCATGATCGCGAACGTGTTGTTGAACGACTACGCCGAGAGCAGCGTCGATTCGGTGGAGGTGTTCACCACCCGTTACATATCGGCGCTGACGCAGATGCCGATCCATCGGACGCTGCTCCCGATCGTCGCACCCGAGACCGACGGTGACGACGAAGCGGCACCGATCGGCTACTCCTTCGAGCCGTCGCCCGAAGAGATCCTCAACCGGCTCCTCCCACGCTATCTCGAGGGGTCGATATTCGGGATCCTCCTCGATGCGTCCGCATCGGAACATGCCGCACGTCGGCGGGCGATGAAGGCGGCGACCGAGAACGCTGAAGAACTGACCAGGATCCTGACCCGCGGGGCCAACCAGGCCCGGCAGGCGGAGATCACGACCGAGATCTCAGAAATTGTCGGCGGCGCTGTTGCGCTCGGCGACGGTTGAGTGACAAGGATGGAGCACCAATGAGCGAGAGCACACTTCCCACAGGTCGGATTGTGAAAGTGGCCGGACCGGTGGTGGACGTCGAGTTCCCGCCCGACGCCCTGCCAGAGATCAACTTCGCCCTTGAGGTCGATCTGACTATCGGCGATGATACGACGACCATCAAGTGCGAGGTTGCCCAGCAGTTGGGTGGAAACCAGATCCGTGCGGTGGCCCTGGCCCCGACCGACGGTCTCGTGCGTGGCGCCGAGGTTCGCAACACCGGCAGTCCGATCATGGTTCCCGTCGGCGATCAGACGCTTGGACACATCTTCAACGCGTGGGGGGTCGCTCTCGATGCGCCCGACCACGACTTCACCGGAGAGTGGTGGCCGATCCACCGCGAACCGCCCCCGTTCGACGAGGTTGAGCCGCAGAAGAAGATCTTCGAGACCGGAATCAAGGTCATCGACCTCCTCGGCCCGTACCTCGAGGGTGGCAAGATCGGCCTCTTCGGTGGTGCCGGTGTCGGTAAGACGGTGCTCATCCAGGAGATGATCAACCGGGTCGCCACCCAGCACGGTGGTGTCTCCGTGTTCGCCGGTGTCGGCGAGCGGACCCGTGAGGGCAATGACCTCTTCTTGGAGATGACCGAGTCCGGTGTCATCGAGAAGGCGGCGCTCACATTCGGCCAGATGGACGAACCGCCGGGCGTGCGCCTCCGTGTCGCCCTGTCGGCACTCACGATGGCGGAGTACTTCCGTGACGTTCAGCGTCAGGACGTGCTGCTCTTCATCGATAACATCTTCCGTTTCACGCAGGCCGGTGCCGAGGTGTCGACGCTCCTCGGACGCATGCCGTCCGCTGTGGGCTATCAGCCGACGCTCGCCAGCGAGATGGGGCTCCTTCAGGAGAGGATCACGTCGCTGAAGGGCCGGTCGATCACGTCGCTCCAGGCGATCTACGTGCCTGCGGATGACATCACCGATCCGGCGCCTCACACGGCGTTCGCTCACCTCGATGCAACGACGGTGCTCTCCCGCCCGTTGACGGCGCTCGGCATCTATCCGGCGGTCGATCCGCTCGACTCGACGAGTCGTGCCCTCGATCCGCAGATCGTTGGCGACGAGCACTATCAGGTTGCCGTCGACGTGCAGATGATCCTGCAGCGGTACAGGGATCTTCAGGACATCATCGCCATCCTCGGTATCGACGAGCTCTCCGAAGAGGACAAGCTCATCGTGGCGAGGGCCCGACGCATCCAACGGTTCCTGTCGCAACCGATGTTCGTGGCCGAGCAGTTCACCGGCCAGGAGGGCATCTACACGTCAATGGATGAGACGGTTGCGTCGTTTAAGGCGGTCATCGACGGCGAGATGGACCAGTACCCGGAGCAGGCCTTCTACATGGTCGGCGGTGCCGACGACGTGAAGGCGAAAGCGAAGGAGCTTGAGGTTTCCGCCTGATGGCAAACTCTTTCCACGTCGACATCGTGACGCCCGAGGCGGTGATCTGGTCGGGTGAAGCAACGATGCTTACCGCCAGGACCACCGAGGGCGACATTGGCATCCTCGCCGATCACGAACCGACGATGGCAGCCCTCGCCACCGGCGCCGTCGTGGTTCACCACGAAGACGGCGTAACGTCGGCAGGCCTCCATGGAGGTTTCCTCCAGATCTTCCGCAACGAGGTAACCCTCCTCACCGACTGGGCGAGACTGACAGACGGCGGCCTAGAAGAAGCAAGAGAAGCCGCCGCAGCCCTAAGAGCAGAAGACACCCAAGAGCCCTGAGTCCGGTCTTGTCCCACCGGCGAAGCCGGCGGGGGGACGCGGAGCCCTGCGACGCAGGGGGGTCTGTCCTCCGCCCTCTTCCTCACCCTCAGGGGGAGGTGCCGACGAAGGAGGCTGGGGGTCAAAGGGTTCCGCTTCACACTCAGCGGGCCACGCGACTGTCCCACCGACCGAAGGGCGGGGGGACGCGAGGAGCGAAGCGACGAAGCAGGGGGGTGCCCCCTTTTCCTGACGCGGAGCAGATCGAAGGTCGACGAGGTCCGAGTCTCTCGAAGTTGGCTCTACAGCGCCAAGAACCCCGCCATAGTCGCCGTCGATGCCGGAGCCAAGCCGTCGATCATCCAGAGACCGTTGTACGAACCGAAGTCAACGCTGACTCCGGAGACATCACCGGGAGCGGCAAGATCGAGGTCAACAGCCAGAGAACCAACGTTCGTGGCCGTCATGGTGAACGAACCAGACCCATGCACGGTGGAGGACACCACAACAACGTCGTCAGGGATGGTGGAGGCGTGGGCCGATGCAGTACCCGTAAGTGCAAATGCGAACCCCAATGCTGCGAACCCTACGATCATCGAGCGTCGAAGTGTGTGTGCGGCGGTCATCCCTCTCCGTTCCAAGCTTGATGCAAAGGTACGGCAACCACGTACTGTGCACAAGACACAACGAAGAGTGGTGAGAGTGACTAGTTAATCGCCGAGTTCAGCGCCCATGTCTGTGACCTGCTGCGGGAACCCCGAACCGACCGCCTTCTTGATCGCTGGGAAGAACATCGACGACAGCATCCCCTTGGATTTCAGTTCGATGGCTACGACAGCACTCGTACCGGCGGGATTCCCGGAAGAGAGATCGACCGAGATAGTTCCAGACATCTCAGACGTATCGAGGAGCAGTTCGTAGTGCGCCGGTCGGGTGTGTTTGAGCGCCCTGCCATCACCCTCGTAGACTTTGCCTCCAATGTTCGTCGACCACTTGAACGTCTGAAGCACGCCGTTTTCGATCGTGGGATCCCATACCTTCTGCACTGGCCCGACCGACTGCCAGATACTGGGCTCCTGAAGGCGATCCCAGACCTCTCCGGGGGTGGCATTGATCTCAACAGTATCAATGAATGTGGCGGACGGCATCGCAGGGATGCTACACCGAACACGTTCGGACCACTGGTCCCGAGAGAGTTCGTCTGACCTTGACCGCATCGAATCGTTTGGCTACGGCGAGTCGCCAGCCCTCGGCGCATTGCGCAGTGCCACAGCGGATGATTCGGAAAGCAGCGGACGATCAGCGGGACGCAGATGAGCACGAGAGCGCAATGGGGACGGTGGCGTGCACCGATGACCGCGAAGGTTCTCAGTGAGAACAGCACGCCACATGGATTGATGCTTGGAGGAGAGCTTCGCTGAGATCTGTGGATCGAAGCCTCACCGTTCCAGCATTTCTGCTGACGCTGACCGCCGTTGCAAACGCAGGGCTCATAAACCCGATGAGATGAACTTTCGTCATTGTATTTGCATTGGTTGCGAGCCCCGTACCGAATGTCGGGGCGTCGGCTGCCACCGGCGATTCAGTGTTGATCAGCGAATTGCTCGCCAGCACAACGGTACAGACTCGGAGTACATGGAACTGATCGGGATTCCCGGAACTAGCCTCGATGGCTTGAGGTTCATCGAAATTGAGAGCGATGATCAAGCATCGTATGGCACCATCGATCAGCGTTTCGACGTCGGACCGACTGACGAAGTCGGTGACAACTGATTCTTCCCTGCAGCGAACGCACTTGCACAATCTACGTGCGGCGTCACGAGCAACTACGAGATTCCGAGCAACTCTCTGGAGAATTCGTCGGCAATGTATGCCCTGGCCGAGACATCCTCGCTGACGGGAGACACCGTCTCCGGAGGTGAAGTGGTTTCAGATGCAGCGGGGTCCCTTGATGAGTGAGATGAAGTTCCTCTTCTTCGGTGCACCCGTTGTGGCTCCGGACGGGCCATTCTTCCCCGCCGGCCTGGGCCGGATCGTGGACGGCGTCGATACCGATACGGTCGGTGACTGGTCAAATGTGAGCTACACGAACGCCCCGCAATCAACACGCCAACTGCGGGCACCGGTGAGAAGTTCTCCGTTGCAGTGAATCATCTGAAATCGAAGGGATAGCCGTGTGGCGACGGGGAGAGTCGCCCTATGCCGGAAGCTGCAACGTGATCCGCATACTCGCAGCGGGTGAGTCGCTCGAGTGGATCAGTACGAATCCGGCCAACTCAAAGGACGCCGACTGGCTGATCATTGGTGATCTCAATTCGTACGACATGGAAGATCCGATCGACGTTCTCCGTACAGGCGATGACACGGACCTTGTCGATGCCTACGAGGGTGATTCCGCCTACTCATACGTGTTCGACGGAGCGTGGGGATATCTCGACTACGCCTTGTCTTCCGATCCTCTTGCGGATCAGGTGTCGAGTGCGGCGGTCTGGCATGTCAATGCCGATGAACCAGACATCTTCAGCCACGACATGGGCTACAAGAGCCCGGCGCAGGTGGAACTGCATGCCGCGTTGACCCCTACCGCAGTTCGGATCACGACGCGGTGATTGTCGGTCTCTCTGAGCGAGAAACCGGGTAAGGGCAACCACGACGACAAGCCGGGGAACACAAAGAACACCCTCTGCGTGACCGAGGTGACTGGAGTGGGGGAGAGGCCATTAACCCGACCTCCACTTCAGTCACGTCAGAGACACCGGGCGAACGCCTGGCACATGTCCATGGGGGTTCGATGACGCATCGACGCTCGCTCCGCGATGGTGCCGGACGCGGCTGCGATGGTGTTCGCTACTTCGCTAGAGCCCTCCGGATCACGACAGGAATTCCTGACGAATCCAGGAAGGTTCGAGCCACCACCTGCGGCTGCTGTCGTCTGATCGGAGCTGAGTCACGGGGTAGTC
>Ga0209013_10006216_pt1 | contig 10166 bp, 5 predicted proteins | sample Cruoilmetagenom2_FD_187291 | JGI IMG/M metagenome (GOLD analysis project Ga0209013, IMG submission 187291) | Oil polluted marine microbial communities from Coal Oil Point, Santa Barbara, California, USA - Sample 2 (SPAdes) (version 2) | ecosystem: Environmental > Aquatic > Marine > Oil seeps ...
CAGAACGTTAAGCGGCTTCTTAAGAATGGTTGGCGCTGAAATGCCAATGATGTCTGATCAAGTAATTTGGTCTGAGCAAAATAGATTACATATTGGATACGATAACGTAGCTATTCAAGCTGTAGGTGGAGCACAAGTAGGTAATAGACTTACTTTACCAGCTGGTGTTACTAACACTGTATATCCTAACATGACTGTTGTCATTATGGATCCAGCTAATCCAGCTTTCACTGTAAAAGCTATAGTAACTCAATCAGGAGCTACTGGAGCAATCGGTGCACAATTATTTGATGTTTTACCTTACACAAGAGTTAATGTAAACGCTGGACCAGCTTTAACTGGATGTAAAGTGTTTGTATATGGTTCTGAATTTGGAAAAGGTTCTGTTGGTCCTGCTACAGGAGCACAAGGACAATCTATCCAACCTCAGTTAACTACTTTCAGTAACAAACCAATTATTATCAGAGACAGATACGCTGTAAGTGGATCTGACACTGCTCAGATTGGATGGGTTGAAGTAGCTTCTGAAGATGGAACTTCTGGATACTTATGGTATTTAAAAGCTGAAGGTGAAACTAGATTACGTTTCGAAGATTACTTAGAAATGGCAATGATTGAAGGTGAATTAGCTAACGGAGTACAAGCAGGAACAATTTCTGGAACTGCTGGTCTTAGCTTTGCTGCTGGAGCAACTGCTGGTCAAATAGGTACTGAAGGTTTATTTGCTGCTATAAACAATGGTGGTAATGTACTTTCTGGTTACGCTGGATCATTACAAGACTTTGATGCTGTACTAGAGAATTTAGATTCTCAAGGAGCTATCGAAGAAAACATGCTTTTCTTAGACAGAAAAACTGAGTTATTATTTGATAACATGTTAGCACAACAAAACTCTTACGGAGCTGGAGGTACATCTTACGGTGTATTTGAAAACTCTGAAGATATGGCGCTTAACTTAGGTTTCTCTGGATTTAGAAGAGGTTCTTATGATTTCTACAAGACTTCATGGAAATACTTAAACGACGCGTCAACAAGAGGTGGTTCTACTAACTTTGTTAATGGTGACAATATTGATGGTGTATTAGTTCCTGCTGGAACTTCTACAGTATACGATCAGTTACTAGGAACAAACATCAGAAGACCTTTCTTACACGTAAGATATAGAGCTTCTCAAGCAGATGACAGAAGAATGAAATCATGGTTAACTGGTTCAGTTGGCGGTGCTTCTACTTCTAACTTAGATGCAATGGAAGTAAACTTCTTATCTGAAAGATGTTTATGTGTACAAGCTAGAAATAACTTCGTATTATTTACAGCTTAATATTTATTGTAATATTTACCCTCGTAAAAACTACGGGGGTAATTATTACTCTTATATTTTTTAACTATTTAATTATATTATATCATGTCAAAAACAAAAGAAAAAGAACCTAAGGCTAAAAGCACTTGGGAAATAAAAGATAGAAACTATTTTTTAACAGGAGATAAAGAACCTTTAACATACACGTTAAAATCAAGACACACGGAAAAATACCCGTTGTTGTATTTTGACCCAGAGTCAAATAAGCAAAGAGCGTTAAGGTATGCTACTAATCAAAACTCACCATTTGTAGATGAACAAAAAGGAGAAGTTACATTAAAGCATATTATGTTCAAAGATGGATCTTTATTTGTACCTAAAGAACAACAAGCTTTACAAAAGCTTTTATCATTGTATCACCCAGATTTAAACGGTAGATACGCAGAATTAAAACCACAAGCTATTGCTCAAGATCAATTAGTTGATTTACAACTAGAAATCATGGCATTAAACGCTGCTAAAGATATGGATATAGAACAAGCTGAAGCAATCCTAAGAGTTGAAATGGGATCAAGCGTTTCTGATCTATCATCTAAAGAATTAAAAAGAGATATACTATTATTTGCAAAAAAGAACGCTGAACTTTTTATTAGTTTAGCTAAAGACGAAAATGTAATGCTAAGAAACTTTGGTATTAAAGCAACTGAATCAGGTATTATAAGTTTATCTCAAGATCAAAGAACCTTTGTTTATGGTTCAAACAAACGTAAATTATTTACAATACCATTTGATGAAAACCCTTACTCAGCACTAGCTGCATGGTTTAAAACAGATGAAGGAGTAGAAGTTTATAAAACTATAGAGAAAAAAATCTCTTAACCTGTAATACTAATATATAGGGCTCGTTCACTCGGGCCCATATATTATAATAAATACACTAGAATGGCAATAAACGTAGACGCTGTATATAAAACAGTCTTATTAATACTTAACCAACAACAAAGAGGATATATGACACCTGATGAGTTCAACAAAGTTGGAACTCAAGTGCAATTAAATATATTTGAAAAGTATGAAGATGATTTAAACCAACAGTATCGTATGCCACAAAATGATACTGAATACGCTAATCGCGTAAAAAATATTGAACAAAAATTACAATTTTTCCAAAGAACAGGTGCTACAGCTTACAGCGCTGTTAATGGTAACTTTACTTTAACGCCTACAGATATATATAGACTTGGTAGCGTTTATTATAATGGTGAAGAATTAACACAATACTCACAAAGAAACGAGATAACACAACTTCTATTATCTCCACTTACAAAACCAACAACTGATTTTCCTGTTTATTTATACGAGCAAGATTTATTATATTTGTATCCTACAACAATACAAACAGGGGTTACTATATCTTATCTTAAAAAACCTGCAGATATAAACTGGGGTTATAGCGTAGGTGCTCTTGGTCAGTTTTTATATAACTCTGCTGGATCTGTTGATTTTGAACTAAGCGTTACTGAACAAACAAATGTTGTAACTAGAATATTGGCATATGCTGGAGTTATAATAAATGACCCTACTATAATACAAGTAGCAGCTCAAGAGATAGCACAAGAAGAACAAAATTCAAAAATGTAAAACATGGCAAGACCTGATGGTGGATTAATCCAAGAAACAAACTTACAATATTACGCGGGCGCGCAGATTATATATACTTCAGTTGCTGCAACTACTGTTTATACGTTTACCTTTAATACTCAATTAGTTTTAGGTAGTGCAACTAGTTTTGCACCAACAGATCCTGATTTTGGTTTAAATAACTTTAAAATATATACTAGTCCAAATGGTATAAATAACTGGACAGAATATGTAACAACATATACTTTAGTTAATAGCTCCGCTGGTAGTACAATAACTTTAGGTAATGGCCAAAATATAGGTACTTATGTAAAAGTGCAATTAAAAGCAGGTGCTGTAGCTAATAACTACGGTGGCTATGAATACACTAAATTAAAAGACATTATAAATAATTTCATGGTTGCTTATGTTGGTCAAGACAAACTTATACCAAACGTAAGAAGAAGTGATGTTATATTTCACGCTAAAAGAGGTTTATCTGAATTTAGCTTTGATACATTAAAAAGCATTAAGTCACAAGAGCTTACTGTTCCACCAAGCTTATCTGTAGTTATACCACAAGACTATGTTAACTATGTTAAGTTATCTTGGGTAGATGGTTTAGGTGTTAAGCATACTATATATCCTACGCAACTAACTAGTAGTCCTTCAAGCGCACCAATACAAGATCAAGCTGGTAATATAGTACAAGATAATTTTGAAGAAAACATAGATGGTACATCTGTAATAAATGAAAGATGGCAAGCAAACGATCCTAGTAGAATAACTGGTTTATGGCCAGCTAACACAAATAACCCTACAGTATATATGTATGATTGGTGGGGAGAATCTACTTGGGGCTTTGGCGGTTTTTACGGGCAAAGATATGGAGGCGATCCTGTTAACATGCAAGTTAACGGATGGTTTAATATTGACCCAACTATGGGTACATTTAATTTTTCTAGTGATTTAGCAAATAAATTAATAATGCTAGAATACATCTCTGATGGTTTAGCTTATGACTTAGATACTAAAGTTCCTAAGATGGCAGAAGACGCAATGTATGCTCATCTAAACCACGCTATATTATCTACTAGAGCAAACACTCAAGAGTATATTGTACAAAGATATAAACAAGAGAGATTTGCTAAATTAAGAAACGCTAAAATTAGATTATCTAACATTAAGCTAGATGAAATAGTACAAGTTATGCGTAATAAATCTAAATGGATTAAACACTAATACATGGCAGAAATTAAAAATACCTTTTTAAAAGGTAAAATGAATCAAGATCTTGACTCTCGATTATTGCCTAACGGTGAATATAGAGAAGCTATAAACTTAATGATTAGTAGATCAGAAGGATCAACTGTTGGTGAGTTTGAAAATGTATTAGGTAATACTGTTATAAGAGAAATTGATGGTAATGAATCTGTTGTTATAGGTCATTTTATAGATGAAACAAATAACATAGCTTATTTTCTTTGGACTGACTTTGATAGTCCATCAGGCGCTAGAGCCATAAACTCTAATAATTGCGGTATAACACAAATAAGTTTAAACGCTCCTTACACGCCAACTATATTAGTAGAAGGTTGGTTTTTAAATCTTAATAAATCATTTCCAGTTACAGGTATTAACATGGTAGAAGATTTATTATTTTGGACCGACAACAATAATCAACCTAGAAAAATAAACGTAAAGCTAGCGCAAAACACTGGTCATTATACTAATGAAGATCAAATATCAGTAGCTAAATACGCACCATGCGAACCTGTTATTGTTTTAGATAGATACAATGCAAGAATATCAGGCACAGTGAGTAATAGCGCTGTTATAAGTATTGATATAAACACAAGTAACGTAAAAATTGGAGATATAGTAAGTGAATTTGAAACAATTACTATTCCTACTGAAATTACAGAAAAAAGATTTGTTGTAGCTATAAATAGCTCAACACAAGTTACATTAAACAAAGCAATAACAACTACAACTTCAAATTTAAAAATTGTATTTGAAAGACCAACAATGACTAACAAAGCGCAAGAGCAAAATGCTAATGGCGCTACAGCTTCGATTACTTCTGTAACTGGTAGTGGACTAACTGCTACTTATATTTTTAATACTGGTTTTGATCAAGTGCTACCAGAAGTTGGTATGATAGTTACAGGTCCAAATGCTACAGCTGCTAGTAATATAACTATAACGTCTGTTGTTGCTGATTATGCGCCTGCGCCTGCTTCAGGTGACAGTGATTACCCTTTGGCTTACAATCAAATAACACTAAAGTTTTCTAAAGATGTATCTGCCGCTCCATATTCTTGGGTAGGAGGTAATTCTATAACTATAGGTGTTAATCAATTTTATGATGGTAACTGGAAAGGTGATGATGCTTTTTTAGAAGATAAGTTTGTAAGATTTAGTTATAGATTTAAATTTGAAGATAATGAGTATTCTTTGATGGCTCCATTTTCTCAACCAATGTTTATACCAAAACAAGAAAGCGCTTTTGGTAAAGGTGAAAACTATGTTGAAAAAGACATGGATAATGCTTATAAATCTACTATATTAACTTGGTTTGAAAACTCTATAAACAATATATTAGTAAAAGTTCCTATGCCAGAAACTACTTCGGCGCTAATGCAAACTAAACTGCTAGTAACTAATGTTGATATTTTATATAAAGAATCAGATGCTTTAGCTGTAAAAGTTTTAGATACTGTAAAATTATCTAACTTAACTGGAACATTTGACACTATATCTTGGTCTGACCCAGTACATGGTGTTAGTTCTACAAGTTATTTAAGTTATGATTACACTTCAAACAAACCATACAAAACATTACCACAAGGACAAACAACTAGAGTGTATGATAAAGTACCAATAAAAGCTTTAGCTCAAGAGTTAATAGGTAACAGAGTTGTTTATGGTAACTATGTTGATAAGCATACACCGCCAAAATCAATAGCCTATAACGCTAGCATACAAGATAAAAAATATTATTTCCACGATACAGTTCAATATCCTTATCATAATTTAAAACAAAATAGAACATACCAAGTTGGTTTTGTATTATCTGATAGATATGGTAGACAGTCAGATGTTATATTATCATCTTATGATAGTGTAGAAAATTTAGCAGGATCAACAGTTTATTCTCCTTATAGAGATTCAAGCTTAGCAACTACAGAACCAGTTATAGATTGGTTTGGTGATGCGTTAAACATTACTATAGATGAAGCTATAAATAGCACAGCTAGTACAGCAACTGGTGAACCAGGAATATATGATGAAGCTTTAAGACCATTAGGATGGTATTCATATAAAGTTGTTGTTAAGCAACAAGAGCAAGAGTATTATAATGTTTATTTGCCAGGTTTTGTAAACGGCGCTCCGGTTAGATCTGCAGAAGATGTTAACGCAGTTGCTTATATGTCATTACTTAGTGATAATATAAATAAAGTTCCTAGAGATTTAAAAGAAGTAGGTCCTACTGATTTAGAATACAGTAGCTCTGAAGTTTTATACATAAGAGTTAATAATCCAAACATGTTAACTATAGGTACAAACGCTAGTTTAGTTCCTTGGAATCAACAATATTATCCTGATCTTAAAAAACAAAACATATTATCTATAGCCTCAGTAAGAGATATGGAAATAGCAGCAATACCTTTTGTTGCAAATGCTCCAGAAGGAGATTATGGTCAAGTTGGATCACTTGTTACTGGTAGTAATACTACGCCGGTAAGTATTGGTTCTATTCCTTGGGGTCAATGTGGTCCAGATGCTAGTCTATATAATTCTGACTTAAATCCTTTTGTAGGTAAAATAAGTACATCATCTAATGGTTTATCAAATCCTGTAGGTGCAATAGTAACTGAACACAGTGTTAATAGTCCTGGTTCTGGAACTAAGGTTTTATCAATGGTACCTTTTTTAAGTGTAGCAGAAACTAAACCAGTATATTCTTTATTAGAAATATTCTGGGAAACTTCATTACAAGGTAAGATACAAACTTTAAATAGTTTAATAAACGCTCAAGACAACAATGTAATTGGTACAACAGTTACTTCTGCTAGTTTTGCTGAAAGTGTAAGTAACTCAACTGTGGTTACTCCTTTTAATTTTATAACAGGATCAAGCGGTAATATAAATACACAATTAACAAGCGCTGTAATACTTCAAGTTGTTGATCAAACAGGTGCTGATAGAACTTCAGAAAACTTATTTACTTTAACTTATACTGGCGCTAATGGTATATATCAATTAAAAACTAATTCTTACTTTACATTTTTAGCAAGTTCTGGAGGATCACCATCAACAGATATATATACATTTACATTCAGAACTGTTTACAATCCAGGTTCAGGATCAGAAACAAGAGACACGTCTACTTTAACTGCTATTTTAACTAATGTTGTTCCAACTATAACTAGTTTTAGCAACCCAACAAATATAACAACAGCTAGCACTACTATAAATCAGTTCGCTGGTTTTAACGGTACTAACTCCAGTAATACAACTAATAATAAAACAGCACAACTTATATGGGATTTAGATCCTGCTCACGCAAATTACTTTGCTAATAGTTTATTATTTTCTATGAGTTCGACTGGTCTGCTAAGTGTTACAGGTACTATAGTAGAAGGAACTACTTATAACGTAGGTGTAAGACTTAGAGATTCTGACGGTTTAACAGGTTTTAATCAAGCTGTAGCTGTTATAAGCTTTACTGTTGGTGTACAACATACACCTAAATCTATATGCGAAGGAAGAAAAGGATCTGTAGCTGCAGCATGCGGACAGAGCTATGCTACTTACTTTTTAGCGTCTGCAACAACTCCAACTTTTTCTTGGCCTATTACTGTTGGTGGAATTTTATTTCCAACACCTACATATAATTACAATGTAAGAAACAACGCTACTGGAAGTGGTACTTATACAACTGGAGCTTTAACACAAGGCGTGATGAGTATAACACCAACTTTAACATCTACAGGTGGTAGTGGCGGTGGTAGTGTATCAGCTTATTATACAATACAATATAGAGCTAACACAGGATCCGCATGGTCTCAAGCTGTAGATACTGGTAGTAACAGCATTGGCGCAATACAAATATCAGCAAGTACTGGCGTGCCTGGAACAAGCACTAAAACGTTTAGTATCTTAGGTGAATATAGAGTCGTAACAACAGATGTGGCTGGTGAAGGTTGTTCTGACGGTTCTACCGTGCAACTATACGTAAACTTTGCAGATGCTACATATCCAGGAAATTGTACTGGACCACTGTAATAATCAATAAAAACAAGTAATTAATATAATATGTCACTAACATTACAAGTAGGATTTTTTAACTCATATTACGTGAAGAGATTAGCGGATGTTCCTAATATCCCTAATATTGGTGATCCTAGCTGGAATGCTCCTCAAGTTGCGGTTCCTGCACAAGACTGGTATGTAGAGGAATCTCGCGTTAGAGGAGGTTATAATAATGTGTCTACTGATTACGGTGTAAAAGCATATATAGTTGAAGAGCAAGCAGATCAAACACGTAGAGGATCATCTCTTATATACTCAGGTATATTCAACTCAAGAACAGGTATAAATCAAACTAATCAATTTAGTGTAGCAGAAGAAATAACTAGAAGTGTAGATCCAATAAGTGGTAGTATACAAAAGTTATTTGCAGAAGATACAAACCTATTAGTATTTCAAGAACGTAAAGTTAACAATGCGCTTATAGATAAAGATGCTATATTTACAGCAGAAGGTTCTGCTATAACAACTTCAGGTAAATTAGTAATAGGACAAATAACACCTATATCAGGTGAGTGGGGTATTGCTACAAACCCAGAATCATTTGCTGATTACGGATATGCTAAATACTTTGTCGATAGACATCGTGGAGCTGTTTTAAGATTAGCAGGTGGACAGATAACAGAAATATCAAACTATGGTATGATTGATTTCTTTAGAGATCAGTTATCAGCAGTTACAAGCACTGGAGCAATATTAGGCTCTTTTGATAATTATAATAAATGCTATGTATTATCTATACAACCAAACAGTAGATATGACTACGGTGTTTATAAAACTTTATCTTTCGACGAACGAACAAAAGGTTGGACTAGTTTCTTTGATTTTAAACCTCAAGACATGTTTAGCTCTCAAGGTCAGTTTTATTCTACTAAACTAAGATCAGGCGAAGATATTAACGAATTATACCAACATTACACTAACCAAACTAGAAATAGTTTTTACGGAACCACTACACCATCATCAATACAATTTGTATTTAATCCTGCACCAAACAACATAAAAACTTTTCAAACTATAAACTATGAAGGTACTAATGGTTGGGAAGTTACAGCTTTAGTTTCTGATGAAACTGGGTTTGATTCTAGCGGTGGTAATTGGATTAATCATGTTGATACAATTGTTGAAGGTCCAGGCGCTACACAATATAGAAAAATATATAGCTACGATGAAGGTGCTTACGTAGATAATAACATCCAGTACAGAGCTGGGTTTGATAGAAAACAAAATAAATATATGGCAGTTATACCTAATAATACGCAAACACCTATAGCGGGTGAAGTCGTATTTGGTAACCAGACAACAGGTATAAAAGCTTATTACGCAACAGTCACAATGAAGACAGATGCAACCACTGATCCTAACGGATTAAAAGAGTTGTTTGCTGTTGGTAGTACTTTTGCACCAAGATAATTAATTAAAACAAACAAACATGGCATTAGCAGCAATAGGAGCAGCATTAAAAATAGGAGGAGCTATAATAGGAGGCGCAAGGGCTAGGCGAGAAGCTAGAAGATACAGAACTCAACAACAAAATCTTCAAAAGAAATTAAATAATTTAATATCTAACAGAGCAGAAATTATAAATCCTTATGACAACGTTACAAGTTTAGCTAGTATGGCTACAGACTTGTCTAACACTTTGTCTAATCCTTTTGCTAACTTATCAGTTGCTACTAAAGCTGCTGAAATGAAAATAGAACAAGCTGACATATCTTTAGCAAATACTTTAGATACTTTAAGGGCTACAGGCTCTGGAGCTGGAGGAGCTACTGCTTTAGCACAAGCAGCTTTACAAAATAAAAAAGGTGTTGCAGCAAGCATAGAAACTCAAGAAGCTGGTAACGAAAAACTAAGAGCGCAAGGAGAGCAAAGATTACAAGCTCAAATTATGGCTGAAAAACAAAGAATACAAAAAATAAATATAAGT
>Ga0209013_10006217_pt1 | contig 10163 bp, 6 predicted proteins | sample Cruoilmetagenom2_FD_187291 | JGI IMG/M metagenome (GOLD analysis project Ga0209013, IMG submission 187291) | Oil polluted marine microbial communities from Coal Oil Point, Santa Barbara, California, USA - Sample 2 (SPAdes) (version 2) | ecosystem: Environmental > Aquatic > Marine > Oil seeps ...
CCCATAAGGTAGCCGCACTCTGGACACTTTTTGTCGACCGGTTCAAAGTTGGCAATAAATTTACACTTGGGATAATTGGTGCAGCCAAAAAATTTACCACGTCTTCCTTCTCGCTCCTGAAGCTTGCCCCCACACTCTGGACAAGGTACTGTAATCTCTTTTGCCGGAGTGAGTGATTTGGCATTTTTGCATTTTGGATAGGCAGAGCAGGCGAGAAATTTACCCCTTCTGCTATTTTTGATGACCATGGGGGAGCCGCATTTTTCACAAATCTCATCTGTCTCTTCAGGTTTTTCCGGTTCTTCTCCATTGACATTTTTGGTATATTTGCACTTGGGGAAGTTGCTGCAGGCAATGAATTCGCCGTAGCGTCCTTTTCTGAGGAGGAGTTCGCTGCCGCACTCGGGGCAATTCTCCCCTGTCGGGATAGCGACTTTTAGACTTTTGATATCTTTTTTCCCCGCCTCTATTTTTTGCATAAATGGCGCATAGAATTCAGCCAGGACTTTTTGCCAATTTTCCTGACCCTCTCCGATCTTGTCGAGTGTCTCCTCCATTGTAGAAGTAAAGCTGCTATCGACGATCTCGGCAAAATGTGCCTCTAGAAGTTCGATGACGGTAAATGCGATCTCCGTAGGATGGATACGCTTCTTTTCGATTTCAATGTATTTGCGTGTTTGCAGGATAGTAACCGTTGGTGCATAGGTGCTGGGGCGGCCGATGCCCAGCGATTCAAGTTTTTTGATCAAGCTGGCTTCATTGTAGCGCGGCGGGGGTTCGGTAAAGTGTTGTTCGGGCTTGATCTCATCAAGTGAGACAGCAGTTCCCTGCTTGAGATCAGGAAGAAGTTTGTCCTTCTCATTATATCCTGTGACTCTATAGAAGCCGTCAAAAAGGAGCTTTCGTCCGCTTGCCTTGAATGTTGTCTTGTTGCCCTTAAAGAGGATTGTCTGGGTTTCAAACTCAGCATCAACCATTTGACAGGTAAGGAAACGGTTATAGATCAGGCGATAGAGTTTGAGTTCGTCTGCTGCGAGGTAATCTGCTGCGACTTTAGGGCTGAACCCGATCATCGTAGGGCGTATCGCCTCATGAGCTTCCTGGGCAGCTTTGGCTTTGGTGACATAGTTTTTTGGCTTCTCCGGCAAGTATTTGTCGCCGTACTCGGATTTGATATGGTCACGTGCAGCAAAAAGTGCCTCTTTTGCCAGATTCAGGCTATCGGTTCTCATATAGGTAATGATACCCATGGTGCCCTGATCCGTCTTGACTCCCTCGTAGAGTTTCTGGGCCACCATCATTGTTTTTTTCGGCGAAAATCCCAGCTGTGTTGACGCACTCTGCTGTAGTGTAGAAGTCATAAACGGGGGAGAGGGCCTCGTCTTTCGTTTACTCTTATCGATAGAAGCAACGATAAAATCTTCACCTTTAGCTGCAACGACAATCTCATTTGCCATCGATTCATTTTCGATGGTAAGTTTTTCAATTTTGGTACCATCAAATTCATAGATGGATGACTCAATGGTTTTTTGGAAAAGTGCATCAATACTCCAATACTCTACAGGCTTAAAAGCTTTGATTTCCCGTTCTCTGTCGATCACGATCTTGAGTGTGGAGCTCTGTACGCGTCCGGCAGAAAGTCCCTTTTGGATTTTGCTTCCCAGAAGAGGGGAAAGCTTGTATCCTACGATCCGATCGAGAAGTCGTCTCGTTTGCTGGGCATTGATATTGTCCATGTCGAGTTTTCTTGGGTTTTCAAGTGCATGCTGGATGGCATTCTTGGTGATTTCGTGAAAAACGATTCTCGGTAGAGATTCAGGGTCCTTTCCTATCGCCATAGCAATATGATAGCCGATTGCCTCTCCTTCGCGATCCTCATCCGTTGCGATGTAAACGGTTTCTGCCTCTTTGGAGAGTTTTTTTAGCTCTTTGACGGTGGCGCTCACGTCACGAGGGATGGAGTATTTGGGGATAAATTGACCCGACTCATCGATCGTGATACCAAAATTGCTCTTGGGAAGATCCCGAATATGTCCTTTGGATGCGACAACTTTGTACTCTTTACCCAGAAAGTTGCTGATGGTTCGGCCTTTTGCCGGTGATTCAACGATAATTAAGTTTTTCATTGTGATGCACTGCTTCTCTATGATTTTTTTCGCATTGTAACACAAAAGTAAAGAAAAGGCTATATAATAGTGATGATTCAATTCGAACTATGCAATTTCTATCATATAGTTTGAGTATAATTGATATTTAGCAGGGAGGCGGTTTTTTAGTTTGAAAAATAATACAAAAAGTTTCATCATCGTTTGGATGTTTGCATTATCAGTACTTTATGCAGAATCGATTGAAACGAGTGTGCCTCAGGAGTGTCGCTATGGGCAGGAGTGCTACAATATGGGAGCAGAGTATGCAGCCAAAGGCGGAAATGAAAATAATGCAATAGCTGTTGCCTACTACTGGCATGCCTGCCGCAGGGAATACTCTACAGGCTGTTTCTCTCTGGGTCTTTCATATTCAGAAGATAAAGGTATCGCTCGCGATGTCGCTGCGGCAATCCGGCAGTTTGAAAAGGCTTGCGGGCTTGATTATGGTGAGGCTTGTCTTCATCTGGGGATGCTTTATGAAGAGGGAGATGGTATCGGGAAGGATGATATTAAAGCCAGAGTTTCGTATGCTGCGGCGTGCGAGCAGGAGAACGGTACCGGATGTGCCAAATTGGGACAACTCTATCTCGAGGGCAAAGGTGTCAAAAAAGATATTACCAGAGCCTACCGATACATTCAAAAAGGTTACACATTGGGAAGCAGTACAGCTTTGATGGAGATGGCAGATCTCTACACCAATGGGATAGCTGTGGAGCAGGATGATGATGAGGCGGCAAGACTCTACTGGAGAGTGGCAAATAGTACTGATTACAGTGAAGCTTATCTCAAAGTGGGATTGCTCTATCAGGATAAAAGGCGCAGTGTCTACAATATCGACTGGGCGAAAAAAAGTTTTCAACAGGCTTGTGACCGACAAAATGGAGAGGGGTGCAGAGTACTTGCTCTTCAGCTGGAAGAAGAGGCAGAGGGTGAAAAAGATTATGCCGAAATAAAATCACTCTATGAAGAGGCTTGCAAGCTGAAAAATGGTGCATCCTGCCGTAGGTTGGGAATGCTCTATGCCAAAGGGAGAGGAGCAGAGGAAGATTCAGGCCAGTCAAAAAAATATTATGAGAAAGCTTGTGAATTTAAAGATACTGAAGGATGTTTTGAATTTGGGAAACTCTTTTTGGGAGCAGGAGGTATCGAAAACGACAAAGCAAAAGCATATCATGAAAAAGCATGTCGACTTGGCAGTACTCAGGGATGCGGAGTGCTCTGCGAAGCGGGGAATATGGAAGCTTGTGTCAATTTGGGCCTTCTTTATGCCAAAGGCGCAGAGCGAAATGCTACGCTGGCAAAAAAGTATATGAAGAGAGCCTGTAATGCGGGGAATTTTCTCGGGTGCTTGAAGCTGGGAGAGTGGTATATGCAAAGCGATGCTGTGACATCGAAGATCAAAGGGCATCATCATTTGGCTTCCCGCTACCTGAAGAAGGCATGCGACTTGAAAAGTGCCGAGGGGTGTCTCCTGCTGAGTACCTATGGTGAGCAAAACGAGAGTAAAGGTTATTTGGAAAAAGCCTGCGAATTCGGCAGTGCGGAGGGGTACCGGCGATTGGCTCATTTTTACGAAAATGGGGAGTCGTCAAAGTCAGATAAAACCAAAGCATATCGGTTCTATGAACGATCTTGCGAGCTTGAGAGTCCTGATGGATGTACGGCGATGGGACTCTGCTCGCTTCGGAGAAAAGCATACAAACTGGCCGGAGAGGCGTTTGAAAAAGCCTGTAGTCTCGGGAGCGGAAAAGGGTGCTTCGAGCAGGGCCGCCTTTATGTCGAAGGAAAAGGGTTCAGGCGGAGTAATTTGAATGCACGGATATTTTTCAAACAGGGATGTTATCTTGACCACTCCTACAGCTGCAGCAGTTTGGGATTTTTATATGAGCAGGGCAAGTATAGGGCCGTGCCTGCCCAACCCAACTACGGTAAGGCATGGTACTATTATAAAAATGCCTGTGATCTCGAGAATGGAGGTGGCTGTGCATTGCTCGGCTCTCTATATGAGAAAGGCTATGGCGTAGAACAAAATGTGACAGAAGCCCACAGGTTGTATCAAAAATCCTGTGATCTTGGTGTTCAGTATGGATGTGAGCATCTGATGCCAAATACAATTTAAACTATTTATCATATATGATTTAAATTGTATTTGGTATGAATTCGGCAATATAATTCGTAATTCTCAATTCTTTCCGGTTATAATAAACTTTTTAGATAAACATCAAAGGAATGATATGCCACTTTTAGACAGCTTTACCGTAGACCATACTCGAATGAATGCGCCTGCCGTGCGTGTTGCCAAAAAGATGAAGTCACCAAGCGGTGATCCGATCACTGTATTTGATCTGCGTTTTTGTGTTCCCAATGAGGAGAAACTCTCCTCCAGGGGTATCCATACTCTAGAGCATCTTTTTGCCGGGTTTATGCGAGACCATCTCAACAGCAAAAAGGTGGAGATCATCGATCTCTCTCCGATGGGATGCCGTACGGGGTTTTATATGTCACTTCTGGGGACACCAGGCAAAAAAGAGGTTGCCAAAGCCTGGAAAAAATCTATGAAAGATGTCCTCAGTGTCAAGCACCAAAAAGATATCCCGGAGCTTAATATTTACCAGTGTGGAACATGTGAAATGCACTCACTCCAGGAGGCAAAGGACATTGCGCAAAAAGTCCTGGATCAGGGAATAGGTACGATGAGTAATAAGAAATTGAAGCTCTCTAAAAAGCTTCTCAAAGGAATCTAAATGCTAATTTTGATCCCTATGGATGGTGATAATGAAAAAGCTTCCAAAATAACGACATTGTTCAATGTACAAAAGTGGGCACTAGCACATTTTGATGCAGGAGAGGTGCAGTCGGTTTCTTTTTTTGATGATCGGACTCAGACTGGTGAAGATTGGATCGATTTTATCGTTTTGGAAAATAAATTTGAGAACTACCTGGACTTTATGGAAGAGGGCATGATGGTTTTGGTGCGCCGTGAAGAGGAGACAGTTGAAGAGATTATGGAGGCCTTTAAATTCAAGGAGTTGGACGAGGCAGGGATATAATAAAGTTAATATGCGTTGATGTATGATGAAGTATTGAGAGCAGAGAAGCGGCCCGTGATGACGGGAGATGGGTCTGGGACACTCTACTCTGCCGAGTTCGGCGAAACATACCATTCGGACAAAGATGGTGCGCTGCATGAATCGCTTCAAAAGCATGTTCTCTCTGCTTTTCGTCTAAAAGGCGATCAAGAGAAGCTCTCGATTTTGGACATCTGTTTTGGTTTGGGGTACAATACTCTCGCAACACTTTATTATGTCAAAAAAGAAAATCTCTCTACCCAAATCCATATTGTTTCACCGGAGTTTGACAGGGAATTGATCGAAAGTCTCTCTTCTTTTGCCTATCCCGAAGAGTTTACTGCTTTGAAACCGATCATAGACGCATTGAGTCGAGAGTTTCATTATGAAGATGAACAGTTTAAGATCGATATTTTGATCGGGGATGCACGCAAAGTGATTCCTCAGCTCAAAGAGCAGTTTGATATCGTTTATCAGGATCCTTTCAGCCCGGCACACAATCCTCTCCTCTGGACGAGAGAGTATTTTGCACAGATTCGCGAAGCGATGAAAGGGGACAGTATTTTGACGACTTACTCGATCGCAGCAAATGTCCGGATGGGACTGCACGAAAATGGCTTTCATCTCTTTATGCTTTCAGGGGAAAAGATACGCAGCTGGATGGTCGCTTCTCCTCAGATGTGGGATGGTTTGGAGTTTATCGATATGGAGTTGAAAAAGCAGCGAAACCCTGATGCCAGGAGCCTGAGAGATGCAATGTTTGCGATATAAAGCTCTCATAGGTTTGGCAGTGCCAAACCTATGATTTTGGAAGATATGAACTATCAAAGAGACAAAGGGGAGAGAAATGAGAGAGAGTATTTGGAAGATTGTCGGATTTTTACCCTATGTGGTAGTGGTTTTTCTTAATGCCTTTACTGATTTGGGACATAAGATCATCATTCAAAATACCGTCTTCAAGATCTATGATGGCGAGACACAGATTATTCTCACTGCCATTGTCAATGCCCTGATACTTCTGCCTTTCATCATGCTCTTTTCTCCTTCGGGTTTCATTGCGGATCGTTTTTCCAAGAGTCTGGTGATGCGTGTGTCGGCTGGGCTGGCTGTCATTATCACTCTGCTGATAACGTTGAGCTACTACTTGGGAGCGTTCGAGCTGGCTTTTGCGATGACTTTTCTTCTGGCAGTGCAGTCGGCCATCTACTCTCCCGCCAAGTATGGTTATATCAAAGAGCTGGTGGGCAACAACTATATCACGATGGGAAATGGTGTCGTTCAGGCAGCGACAACCGTATCGATTCTAAGCGGTATTTTTATCTATTCGATCTTTTTTGAGCACTATCTGGAGGGAGCCAGTTATCAAAACAGTTCGGAAATTTTGAAACATATCGCTCCTGTCGGGTGGATGCTGGTGCTTGGTTCTGTGATCGAATTTTCCCTGGCATATCGCCTGCCTGATACCCATATAGAGAGTGATAAGCATTTCTCTCTTTCCCGTTATATTCGAATGGGGTATCTCAAAAAAAACCTTTCAATGCTGCATCGAAAAGAGATTATTTTTGTCTCAATTTTGGGTTTATCGCTCTTCTGGGGTATCTCCCAGGTGGTACTTTCGAGTTTTCCGGAGTATGCCAAAAACACCATTGGTATCTCTAATACTATTATCGTACAGGGGATGATGGCAGTTGCCGGTTTGGGGATTGTGATCGGATCGATCATCGCAGGAAAAGTCTCTCACAACTATATTGAGATCGGTACGATACCTCTGGGTGCACTGGGAATCACTCTTTCCTTACTCTTACTCCCTTCTATTGCACATCCTGTTTTCCTTGCACTGAACTTTTTTATGTTTGGTGTAGCATCTGGGCTTTTTATCGTACCGCTCAATGCCTTGATACAGTATCACAGCAAAGAACATGAATTGGGGATAGTGCTGGCAGGTAACAACTTTATTCAAAACGTGGTAATGTTTTCCTTTTTGATGATGACCGTTCTTTTTGCCTTGATGGGGCTGGAAAGTGTAGGACTTTTTTACCTGATGCTTCTTTTTGCTCTGGTCGGCACAATTTATCTGATCCGAAAGATTCCTCAGTCGTTGGCGCAGTTCATCATCGCCTCTATTGTCTCTGTACGTTTCAAACTCAAGGTTTTGGATTTTGACCATTTTCCTCAAACCGGTGGCGTGCTGATGCTGGGCAATCACATTTCCTGGGTCGATTGGGCGCTGGTACAGATGGCAGTGCCTCGCCGCGTTCGTTTTGTGATGGATCGATCGATCTATGAACGATGGTATCTGAAACGATTTTTAGATTTTTTTGCTGTGATCCCGATCTCTCCAAAGGCGATGAAACAGGCGATCGTCGATGTGGAGAGATTGCTCAAAGAGGGGGAAGTGGTCTGCATCTTCCCTGAAGGAACGATCAGCCGCAATGGACAACTTGGAAGCTTTAAGAGAGGATTTGAGAGAATGGTCGGCAAGGCTGATGGAGTTATCATGCCGTTTTATTTCAGAGGACTCTGGGGTGATCCGCTTTCCCGCTCTTCCGAACGGCTCAAAGAGTTGCGGCGAAAACGGCACAATGATGTGGTGATCGCTTTTGGAAAGCCAATAGATATTCATAGTAGAGCCAGAGAAGTGAAACAAAAAGTTTTCGAACTCTCTTATACTTCGTGGGAGCAGTATACGGCTTCCCTCCCGACACTTCCGGAGGCTTGGATCGAAACAGCCAAGAGTGCACCTGTAAAACGTGGTACCAATGGATACTGCTCTGTCGATTGGGGAGGAGAAAAGCTCAGCTATCTTAAGATGTTGGCCGGAACGATGCTTTTTGCCCGACGGGTACGCAAAACATACGGTGAGAGAGTCGGCATCCTGATGCCTGCCAGCACTGCCGGAGGCATGATCAATATGGCAGCGCTGATGGCAGGCAAAGAGGTTGTCAATCTTAACTATACGGCATCTGAAAAGAGTTTTCGTTTGGCACTGCAAAAGAGTGACATTCGTACCGTTTACACAGTGTCCCGTTTCCTTAAAAAGCTTCAGGCGAGGGGGCTGGATATCGTCTCATTGCTCGATGAGGTAGAAGTCGTTGATCTCGAAACACTGAAGGGTTCGATCGGTAAAGCAGAGTCGCTGGCAACGCTGCTGCAAGCCAAACTACTGCCAAAATCCCTGCTCAAAAGACTCTGCCTCGAAAAGCGCAGCAATGATGACGTCGCAGTGATCCTCTTCAGCAGCGGTTCAGAGGGGGAACCCAAAGGGGTCATGTTGACACATCGCAATATTATGGCCAATATGGCACAAGTTTTTGATGTGCTTAATGTCAGAGAAGAGGATGTGCTGCTCTCAATACTTCCGCTCTTTCATGCTTTTGGATTGACAGTAAGTACTTTGTTTCCGATGGTCAATGGCATTCCGATGGTCTGCTACCCTGACCCGACCAATACCAAAGGGATCGGCAGGGCAGTGGCACGCTACAAGGCAAGCGTCATGTTCGGGACCTCTACTTTTTATCGCCTCTATGCCAAGAGCCGAAAGATAGATCCTCTGATGTTTCAGTCTATACGTTTTGCCATTGCCGGAGCTGAAAAACTTGATCCTTTTGTCAAGAGCGCTTTCGAGGAGAAGTATAAGCGGGAAATTCTAGAAGGGTATGGCGTGACAGAGTCTGCACCGGTTGCCAGTGTCAATCTGCCGGATATTTTGGAGACAGTCGGATTTACGGTTCAGCGGGGAAACAAGTTTGGAACTGTGGGAATGCCCTTGCCGGGTACCGCTTTTCGTATCGTCGATCCTGTTACGCTTGAGGAGCTGGATCGCAACGAAGATGGGCTCATCCTGATTGGAGGTGCGCAGGTGATGAAGGGGTACCTGGAGGATCCTGAACGAACTGCTTCGGTGATCGTCGAGCTGGATGGCCTGAGATGGTATAAAACGGGAGACAAGGGGCATATCGATGAAGATGGCTTCCTTACGATTATCGACCGCTACTCCCGTTTTGCCAAACTGGGAGGCGAAATGGTCTCTCTCGGGGCGGTCGAAGAGGAGATCAAAGATCTCCTGAGGGTTCCGGAGATGGAGTTGATGGCTGTGGCGCTGCCTGATGAAAAGAAAGGGGAAAGGGTGGTCGTGATGGTTTCCGGAGTCAATGAAGTTTCAGGTATAAAAGCGGAGTTGACAAAGCAGGGCATGGAGCCACTTCATCTGCCGCATGCGATTCTTTTGGTGGACGAGATCCCGAAACTGGGAACAGGAAAGAGTGATTTTGCCGGTGGAAAGAAGATGGCATCAGCACTATTGGATGAGTAGCATAAAAAGAGAGGAAATGATGCTTAAAAACGATCTGGAGAGAGAGTCTATTGAGTTGGATGATATTACGATCAAAAAACTTGAACGATTTGCAGTATTGCTGCATGAGTGGAACGGTGTGCATAATCTAACAGGAGCAAAAACTATTCAGGCAATTTATCAGAATATCCTTGATTCTCTTTATCCTCTGACTTTTATCCAAAAACCAAAAAGTTTGATGGATGTAGGAACAGGAGCAGGTTTTCCCGGTTTGGTACTGGCAATTGCCCTGCCCGAGACTGAAGTGGTCCTGGCTGAACCACTGAAGAAACGAATAGCATTCTTGAAATATGCCGCAATGGATTTAGAAATGGGAAATGTGCAGGTCGAAGGAAAACGTGTCGAAGCAGTCGTACATGCCCCTTTCGAGCTGATCACTTCACGCGCTGTGACCAATACCAAATTGCTTTTGGAATTGACCGAAAAAGTGAGCGATGCGCAGACTGCCTACCTTTTTTATAAAGGTGAGCGGGTATTTGATGAGATTGAAGCGGTGCAACATCAGCTGACTTATGATATAGTACAAAAAAATCGTAGAAACTATCTCTATATCAAACTATAAAAGAGTTGTAATGTTATTGAAATTTATTATTATTG
>Ga0209013_10006218_pt1 | contig 10163 bp, 4 predicted proteins | sample Cruoilmetagenom2_FD_187291 | JGI IMG/M metagenome (GOLD analysis project Ga0209013, IMG submission 187291) | Oil polluted marine microbial communities from Coal Oil Point, Santa Barbara, California, USA - Sample 2 (SPAdes) (version 2) | ecosystem: Environmental > Aquatic > Marine > Oil seeps ...
TGATGCCCTTATGCTGGAACACGTAGAGCATGGTGACGCTGATGCCTGCGATCATCCCCCAGGTTGCACCGGCGCGGTTCATCTTTTTGTTAAAGATACCCATCATCAGTGCCGGGAAAATCGAAGCTGCCGCAAGACCAAATGCAATCGCCACAGTACCCGCCGCAAAATCAGGTGGATGCAGTCCAAAGTACCCGGCCATCGCGATGGCTCCAGCCATGGCAACACGCCCTGCCATCAATTCATTCTTCTCTGATATTGATGGCATGAAGATGCCCTTCAGTAGATCATGAGAAATTGATGAAGCAATAGCCAGCAACAAACCTGCCGCCGTTGATAGCGCCGCGGCAAGACCACCAGCAACGACCAGGGCAATCACCCAGTCTGGCAGCTTGGCAATCTCAGGATTGGCCAAAACCATGATGTCACGGTCAACCTTGACCATTTCATTGCCTTTCCAGCCAAATGATTCAGCCTTTGCAGCAAATGCTTCGCTCTTATCATTGTAGTACTGGATGCGACCATCACCGTTCTTATCTTCGTATTTCAGAAGACCGGTAGTTTCCCAGTTTTTGAACCATTGTGGACGTTCATCATAGGTAATATTACCTTCAACCGTACCGACTTCACCTACCTGGATGGTTTCCATCAGGTTAAGACGGGCCATGGCACCAACCGCAGGCGCGGTGGTATAGAGGATCGCGATAAACACCAGGGCCCAACCGGCCGAGGTACGTGCATCCGCTACCTTGGGTACCGTGAAGAAACGCATGATTACATGTGGAAGACCAGCTGTTCCGATCATCAGTGACAAGGTCAGCAGGACCATATTCAACGTTGACCACTTCTGGGCCGTGAAGGCTACAAAACCAAGGTCTGTAACAATCATGTCAAGTTTATCGAGCAAAGCGACGCCTGAACCATCGGCCATGGTGCTACCCAGGCCTAATTGTGGAATCGGGTTACCCGTCAGGTTTAACGCGATAAAGATTGCCGGCACAGTGTAAGCAAATATCAACACACAATACTGTGCGATCTGGGTATAGGTGATGCCTTTCATGCCACCCATTACTGCGTATATGAATACGATAGCCATACCCACGCCAACACCGGTGTGGAAATCAACTTCCAGGAACCGTCCGAAAGCAACACCCACGCCTTTCATCTGGCCGATTACGTAAGTAATGGAAGCCACGATGAGGCAAATCACAGCCACCATGCGCGCAGCCTTGGAATAGTATCGTTCCCCGATAAATTCAGACACTGTAAATTTACCGAATTTACGCAGGTAAGGTGCCAGCAATAAGGCCAACAGAACATAACCGCCTGTCCAACCCATCAGGTAAACCGATGCATCGTAGCCAAGAAAGGCTATCAGACCCGCCATGGATATGAATGATGCGGCAGACATCCAGTCAGCTGCAGTGGCCATACCATTGGCGATCGGGTGTACACCCGTACCCGCCACGTAAAATTCCTTGGTGGTTCCGGCCCGTGCCCAAATGGCAATACCGATATACAACGCGAATGTTGCGCCGACGACTAAAAAAGTTAGTACTTTAAGATCCATCATTTATCTCCTTCAGTCTTCGTGCACATTGAATTTTCGGTCGATTTTTCCAATACGATTCGCATAGAAAAAAATCAGAATCACAAAGATGTACATTGAACCCTGCTGAGCAAACCAGAAGCCCAGCTTGTATCCGCCAAGACTGATGGCGTTAAGCTGGTCGACCAGGATAATCCCAAAAAGGTAAGACACGACGAACCAGATGCTCAGGCAGAATGCCACCAGCCTCAGATTTGCCTTCCAATATTCTTGTCTGCTGTTTTTATCACTCATGGGGTAGCCTCTCTTAGATGGTAAATTCCCGATCACTATGTTACGTTCGGATCGCAAGCATAACGCCCCTACTTTAGTCGTAGAGGGAGTTCGGCCTTAACATTGACCGTTAAAATAAAAACTGAAAAGCCTCGCGGCATATGCTTAATCCCTGGAATCTAACCCTCATTGTGCTGGCCTATATGGGTCTTCTGTTCGCTATTGCGTGGTATGGCGACAAGCAGCGAATCGGGCGCGACCACCGAAATTTCAAGGCCGTCATTTACTCGCTTTCGCTGGCGGTCTATTGCACTTCCTGGACGTTTTATGGGGCCGTGGGCAGCGCGGCTTCCACTGGTTGGGGGTTCCTGCCCATCTACCTTGGGCCCGTCCTTATGATGCTGCTCGGATTTGATGTTATCCGGCGCATTGCCAATACCAGCCGGGACCAGCGAATTACCTCAATTGCGGATTTTATAGCCTTTCGTTATGGCCGCAGCCACACGATCGCAGTGCTGGTTACCTGTGCAGCGGTCATTGGTGCGGTGCCTTATATAGCCCTGCAGCTCAAGGGAATCACAACAGGCATCGAAGTAATCAGCAGGTCAACGGGCAATGCCTCGATTCTGCCCGATCAACTATCCTTGTACCTGGCGTTGGCATTGGCCGTGTTTGCCATGATGTTTGGCACCCGCAACATGGACGCAAGTGAACATCACCGGGGCTTGATGTGGGCGATCGCCTTCGAATCCCTGGTCAAGCTGCTGGCTTTCATTGCCATTGGCCTGTTCGCTATATTTGGCATTTTCGATGGTCTCGATAACGTTGCACAAACCATGAGGGAACACGGCGAGTATCAGCAGTTGTTCACACCCTGGAGGCTGCCTGAGGGTTTTGGTATCCAGATGGTGCTGGCCATGGTGGCCATCCTCTGCCTGCCCCGCCAGTTTCATGTGGCGATTGTTGAATTCCGGGACAAGACCGACCTGCGTGTTGCACGCTGGATCTTCCCTGCCTATTTGTTTGTATTCGCCGCGCTCGTCATACCCATTGCCCTGGCCGGGCTGACACAGTTTTCCGGTCAGGATGTCAACCCGGATACCTATGTACTGTCGCTGCCACTGGCCTTTGACCAGCCCATGCTCACCTTGCTGGCCTTCCTCGGCGGTTTTTCCGCGGCAACGGGTATGGTTATCGTCTCAACGGTCGCACTGGCCATCATGGTCAGTAACGACATTGTGATGCCCTTGCTGCTGCGCAGCGGCCTGGTTACAAATCATGGCAAACATGACCTGTCACAAACCCTGTTACGTGTCCGCAGGGTATCGATCCTGCTTCTCACCCTGGCTGCCGTTGCCTATTACCAGGCTATCGAAGCCGGTGTTCCACTGGCCTCCATCGGTCTGTTGTCCTTCTCAGCCGCCGCGCAATTCGCACCGGCGATGATCATCGGCATCTACTGGCGGGGTGCAAGTAAGACAGGCGCCATCTGGGGCCTTTCGCTGGGCGTGACCTGTTGGTTCATCTGGTTGCTGCTACCCTCTTTCACCGCCGTTGGTCAATTGGACAGCCTGCTGGGCATGATCCCCAAGATGACTTTCAACCAGGGTGCAATGTATTCGCTGTTGCTTAATTTTTCCGCCATCATCATCGTATCGCTGTTCAGACCGGACAAAGAATCCAACTCCGATACCGGTGCCAATTTCGTGGGCGAAAGCGGGCTGATCACCCTGGAAGAGCTGGAAACCACCATCGGTCGTTTCCTGGGCATGAACAAAACCCGCAAAGCCCTATCAACCCACCTGGGATTATCAGAGTTAATACCCGGGGCACTGGCAACACCGGAAACCATTCAGTTTGGTGAACGTTTACTTGCCGGCTCCATAGGTTCCGCCTCTGCCAGAACGGTGTTGAGCACGGCATTTCACCACCGCGGTTTGGGTCCTGAGGCAGTCATGGAACTGCTGGATCGCACATCAAAGGCCGTGCAGTTCAATCGTGAACTTCTGGAATCCACTCTCGATAATATGACCCAGGGTGTAAGCGTGGTTGACCAGGGTTTGCGCCTGGTGGGCTGGAACCGGCGATATGTGGAATTAATGGATTACCCGGAAGGAACACTTCATATCGGAAAACCAATCGCAGACTTGATTCAGCTGAATGCCGAACGTGGCTTGACCGACGACCATAAGACTGAAATTCAAAAACGCCTGGATCATTTACGAAGTGGCCAGGAATATCGCTACGAGCGCCAGTGGCGGGGTGACAAGGTTCTTGAAATCCGTGGCAACCCCATGCCGGGTGGTGGTTACGTGACAACCTTTACCGATATCTCACACTTCAAAATCATCGAGCATGAGTTGCAGTTGATCAACGAGACACTGGAACAACGTGTTCAACAACGCACCATCGAACTCAAGGGAATTAACACGCAACTGGAGGATGCAAGACTGCTTGCCGAAGAGGCCAACCGCAGCAAAACCCGTTTTCTGGCCGCTGCCAGCCATGACCTGCTGCAACCAATGAATGCCGCCAGCCTGTTCGTTTCCATATTGCGCCAACAGCAAGAGGGTTCCGACGATGAACAATCACAATTGGTTAAACGAATTGATCGCAGCCTGAAAGCCTCCGAACAGTTGTTGAGTGCGCTGCTGGACATATCCAAGCTGGACTCGGGCATGTATGACCCGGAGCCGGAAGCCATCGGTGTGCCCGAAATTTTTGAGCAATTACGCAGACGTTTCAAAGCCCTGGCCGGCAACCGGGACCTTTTATTAAGGGTACACCCGATAGACTGTGTCATTTATAGTGACAGGAACCTGCTATATCGCATATTACAAAACTTTCTTGCCAATGCGATCCACTACACTGAAACCGGCGGTGTACTTCTGGGCTGCCGGTTACGCGGAGACAAGCTGAGGATCAGTATTTGGGACACGGGTATCGGTATAGCGGACTCAGAAGTCAAAGCGATTTTCCAGGAATTCCACCGTCTGGATTATGCGCGCCGTAAGGATGAAAAAGGCCTGGGACTGGGTCTTGCCATCTGCGACCGGATTGCCCGGATGTTAAATCACGATATAGATGTCAGTTCGAGACCGGGCCACGGCAGTTGTTTTTCAGTCACTGTGCCGCTGGCCCTTGACACCGACAAACAGCCTTCAGAGAGACCGGTCGCCGTCCAGGTTGAGGCTTCCGGACTCAGAGACCTGGTCATATTATGCGTGGATAATGAGCCCGACATTCTTGAAGCGATGAACCTGCTTCTGGACCGCTGGGGCTGTCCTTCCGTGATGCTGGCTGAGACCCAGGCACAGGCTGCGCAACAGGTACTGATGCACGGGACACCCGACTTCGTGCTGGTTGACTATCACCTGACCGACCAAAGCAATGGTCTGCAGGTTATGCAGCACCTCGATAATATTCTTGCAACCCAACTGCCGGCTATCGTCATCACTGCCGACCGTTCCAGTGAACTGGAAGAAGCTGTCAGGGCGAAGGGTTATGGACTTCTGCGCAAACCAATCAGGCCTGCAGCACTACGCGCCCTGATGACCAACATGATTAAAACCAAAAGCTAGTTGACCGGTCCGGTACCTACAGATCAGGTCTCAGCACATCCAGTTTGCTGGCTGCCAGCACGGCCTGGGTTCTGTTGCTGACGCCAAGTTTGTTCATAATCGCCGTTACGTGGGCCTTGACCGTGGCTTCGGAAATGCCCATATCGTAAGCGATCTGCTTATTCAACAGGCCTTGCGATACCATCATCAGCACTTTGAATTGTTGCGGCGTTAGTTGGGCCATGCGCTCCGCCAGGGCCAACTCGGAAACATTTTTGCCCGGCAAATTGGCTTGCGTTGATACCGGCATCCATATTTCACCCATCAAAATATCGTTAATCGCGCTGGTGATAGTCTTGATATTGGAGGACTTGGGGATAAAACCCGCAGCGCCATGATCCAATGCGCGGCGGATCACCATTGGGTCCTCGTTTGCGGAAATGATCACCACCGGAACACTTGGGTAACGCTTGCACAGATATACCAGCCCGGCGAAACCGCTTACCCCGGGCATGTGCAGATCCAGAAGAACCAGGTCAACGTCCTGATTCTGATCGACCAGTTCCTGTAATGTCTCAAATGAATTGGCTTCCAGAAACGTGGTTTCACCCTGGCTTTCCTGCAGGGCTTCCTTGATGGCAGTCCGAAACAACGGGTGATCATCGGCGACGATTACCTTTTCAGCCTGCAATGCGATTAGTCGATTAGCCATCAGCGTTTCATTCTGCCCAGAAAGCCTTGTTGTCGTCAACGAAATTACGGCTCATCATCTCCCGGAGCTGTTGATTGAGCCCGTCTTTGATTTTCGCATTCAAATGATGACAACACCCATTAGACCATAGTCGAAATCATGACCGCCAAGCATTGATCTGAACCAGGCGGCAATTCCAGCATTAGTGCTCATTAGACCAAAGACTAATACACCCTTGCTTTTAACTTACGCATTATTGCGTATGCACACACCCATTGATTAAGGAGAGGCTATCATGGCCCAAAAATCATTAAGGAAAACCATCCTGAGCCTGTCTGTCGCAGCAGCTTTGAGTTGTAGCTGGTCAGGAAGCGTCTTTGCAGACGGGGACAACGTCGAAGCACTCGAGGCACGTATCACTGAACTCGAGAACCTGGTTCACCAATTGCTGCAGAGCCAACAGGCACCAGCACCGGCAGCAACCGTTGATACCGCAGTGGTCGAAGCAAAAGCGGAAGAAGCCGCCGAAGCCAAGGTAACGGCCATGCTGGCTGAACATGAGCAGGCAACAGCGGAAAAGGTGCACAAGCATAGCTACAAATTTGGTGGCTACGTCAAGCTTGATGCCATTTACAGTGACTTTGGCGACGGCGCCTACTCCGGTGCAGGCAGGGATTTTTATATCCCGGCGACTGTAAAAGTCGGGGGCGAGGGTGAATCCTACATGGATTTCCACGGCAAGGAATCTCGCATCAACTTCAGGTCGACTCACAACCTGGATAACGGTGCGAAACTGGGGACCTTTATTGAGTTTGATATGATTTTATCCCCCGGTGGTGATGAACGAATCTCCAACTCCTACAATCCACGGATGCGGCATGCTTTCGTAAGCTATAACAAATGGCTGTTCGGCCAGACATGGATGACTTTCTTCAATGTTGGCGCACTGCCTGAGAATCTCGACTTTGTTGGTCCGGCAGAATCAACTATTTTCGGCCGTCAGGCCATGATTCGCTATACCAGTGGTGCCTGGCAATTTGCCCTGGAGAACCCGGAAACCACGATAACACCTTATGGGGGCGGTGGTCGTATCGTGGCGGATGACAGCCAGGTACCGGACGTTGTTTTACGGTATAACCTGAAGGGCGATTGGGGGTCATTCACGGCCGCCGGTACCCTCCGTCAATTGGCTTATGAAAACAACCTGACAGGTATTGATGACACAACGACCGGTTGGGGCATCAGTCTTTCCGGTAAATACGTATTTGGCAACAAAGACGATTTCCGCTGGATGGCCAGTACGGGTGGAGGCCTGGGACGCTATATCGGCCTGAACACATCCAATGGTGCTGTTCTTGATGCTGACGGTGAGCTGCACGCTATCGATTCCACGGGTGTATTCGGTTCATACCGGCATCTCTGGAATGAACAATGGCGTAGTAACTTTACCATTGGTTACCTGACTGTCGACAACGAAACTGAGTTGACCGGCATGGGCGCGACAAAGAATGCGTCCAGTTACCACATCAACCTGATCTACAGCCCACAACCCAAGCTCGACTTTGGCGTAGAGTTCATGTATGCCGATCGTGAAATTGAAAGCGGTGAAGACGGTGATCTGACACGTCTCCAATTCTCAGCGAAATACGCTTTCTAGGTTTTTGCGTACCGGCCACTCCCCCCGGCCGGAAAACAAAAAACGGGCCTCCCGAAAAGGCCCGTTTTTTTTGCCCAGACAATCGTGCAATACGAGGGTTCTTTCACCGATCGATGGTGTATGAAATGTCCAGACCGGTTTCCTTTTGTCCGGAGGTTACCTTTACACCGAATCCCTTTTTAAGGTCATAGCGGGCAGAGATAACACTCTCATCTTCAAACAGGCTGATGCCATAGCTGACATACAATTTCGGTGCAATATAAAACCCGACATCAAAACCACCGACCCCTTGCCCCGGATCATAGTCAGTACCTGTTATCAACAGGGTCCAGGCACGATCCTCGTTGGTAACGGGCACGGTGTAAGCCTTCACTACCGGCCGTTTTAAAGTGCCAATAACCTGGACACCGGCAGATCGTATCTGTGTATTTCCAAAAATATCCCGCCCTGCCCTGATATTCAATAACGGGTTGTTGGCAGGAACATCGGGGAAACTGATACTGCCATTATTAATTGCCAATGCCGGTCCATACACATCAACCTTACCCTGCAATGTGTAGCTGCCCCGGGCCACCGGCACAGGCTCACCACTCCATTGATACAAAACACTGCCGCTGATACTGGTTTCTACACCAGGCACCTTTATGAATACATCATCTCCGAAGCTTACCTCTAACTGTCCGTAAAACCGGTTCTCCGGCAGTGTTTCATCAGCAACCGGTTCCATCTCGGCGCCCGGGCTATCGACTACCAGATCTTCACTGTCATTGACCTCTCCAAGCAGCAGGTTGGATGGTGTCAAACGGGCACTGGGGACCCGGATATGACCGTTGATATCCAGGCGTTGCGGACCAAGCCCAATCCTGAGGTCCGTTTCAGTGAGGATATTCAAGGCATCGGTGCTAACCAGTAAAAGCTGATCACCTGATAAAGCTACTTCCATTTGTACACGCTCAATGTCTTCAAAAAGGAAATTCCCGTCAATTGAACCGATTCCCTCTCCGGCCCGGAATTGCCCCTTGAATTTACCCCGGTCACGCTTCTCCACCTGGCCTGCAAACTCAATATCTTCCAGCTTTAGTCCGATGGGACTATATTGAACAAAGCCTTTTGACAGCTTGAAACCACCATCAAAAGCCGGGTCTGTCAGGGTTCCCCCAAGCTGGATATTTGAATCAAACACACCGTCGATGGCATCCACACCGGGCAGGGCCAGTTGTCCGATCAAATTGATCTCATCAAGGTGGACTTCAGCACGCCCCTGCACTTTTTGTGCGCCGTTAACAATGATGTCCAGCACATCAAAATCGACATCGATAAAACCGATTCCGGGAAACTCCAAATCCAGCACTCCGGATTCCAGGTTGCCATTTCGCAGGGCAAACTCAAACCGCCCCTCATTGGTTTCCGTCAGCAATTCATTATCGGTTGAATCTATAATCCGCCCGGCAGAGATGCGGAACTTCGCACCTCCGGTGGGTGCCTGGTCATGCGGTTGGTTCCATTGGAGGCTACCTTCAATCACCTGTTCAAAATGGACATCCAGTTCAAATACTTCCCGTAAATAATCCAGCGGAAATGTCATCGCATCTGCAGCCAGCGACCAGTCACCCGTAGATTGATAATCACCCTTCAGACATAAACCCGCACCGGCATCCTCATGCAGGCAAACCGGGCCCAGCAGGATGGCATCTGGAGACCATTCAAACTGTGCCGGTTCCTGAAGGTGCAAACCGTATGACGGGTCGATAGCCACTTCCAGTTCATCAAGCAGACCCTGCCAGGAACCGCCAAAAGGATCACCTGCGTTTTCGGGCACCAGGGTCATAGCGCCATTAAGCGCAAAGTTTTTACCCGACAAATTTGCTCTCAAACTGTACTGCTCTCCAGCAGGGTTGAAAGACAGGGAAAGCTCATCGAGTATCACACCGTTCCAGGCAAACTCAGCGGCTTCCAGTTCCATATCAAACAACGGCTGACTGATGCTATTGGAGTATCGGCCCTCCAGCTCAACACGGCCTCTGGCCCCCTGCAAAAGCATGGATGGCAGATAACCGCTAAATTTCACCAGCGCACCGGCAGGTTCATCCACAGCCCCGTTCACGTTCAGTACAGCCTCATCAGTGCGTACTTCAAGGCCATTAAATACCAGCTTGCCGTCCGTAACGTGCAAACCGCCACGGGCACTTAACGGGACACCACGCAGAAGACCTTGCAGCGAAACAATATCAAGTTGAAACCGCTCCGGCAGGCTTTGTGCTTGTATTTCAAAATCGGCGTCCAAGCGGCCCGGCCAGTCGGGCAGCAGCGCACCAGGGTTGATGCCCCGGGCATGGATAATAGCGTCCCAGGCTAAATCATCCGCCCAGTTTACCCCCGCCTCGCCAGTCATGGTGCCTTCCAGCAAATCGCCGCTGAGCATGGCCAGGCGGG
>Ga0209013_10006219_pt1 | contig 10162 bp, 8 predicted proteins | sample Cruoilmetagenom2_FD_187291 | JGI IMG/M metagenome (GOLD analysis project Ga0209013, IMG submission 187291) | Oil polluted marine microbial communities from Coal Oil Point, Santa Barbara, California, USA - Sample 2 (SPAdes) (version 2) | ecosystem: Environmental > Aquatic > Marine > Oil seeps ...
CCATGTATGCATATCCCTGATAGGCCGCCTGACAACCCTATGTTTTGTATAGTTTATTTAAGCACATTTCAGGCCTGTTGTGTCAAGTCAAACGCAGGCTGATTCATTAAGCCATTGTCATTCAAGTGTTATTCCTTGTGATAATGATTATTATCCCTGTTCCTATCGACAACACTTCGAGAATCAAAAGCAGTTTGGGCCCGGTTACCGGAGACAGCATGTAACATCGGTTGTCATAACTACTTTTTACTCATGCATAAGGGTATCTTGGCATAAATATAATACTTCTGTATTTCTGAACCTTATTTTGATATTTTAGTGTTGGCTATAACGAATAATTTTTATCTAGCTTAAACCGTACGTTACATTTTTATTTATCACCAGTTCGTGATAATAAACCGGAGGAGACAAAAAAATGGCAGACCTGTTTTCTGATGAATGGATGAAGAGCTTTATGGAGCAGTGGAACTCAGAACCTGACTTGTCAGGGGCCCTTGCAAAGATCAATTTTAATTCCGTCATTGCCTATGGTTTTGATGGTGAAGACACACCGCGCGGCTATCTGAATGTTATCAATGGCAAATGTGAGGATGCAGGTACCTATGACGGTCAGGAGTTAAGCTGGGATATCCGCGCCAGCTTTGATAACTGGAACAAGTGGCTGGCCAAGCCGCCTGGCATGATGGGACTGGGCATGGCCTACACCTCACGCAAAATGAAATTCAACGTGGGTGACTACGGTGCCATGATCAAGGATCCGCGTATGGCGGGACCGTTTATAAAGAGCTTTACAGTAATGGGGCGTGCCTGATTGGTGCGCTTTTTTTGTGGGTTTGTGGATAACAATAATACGAATTTGCTCTCCGCTACCTCTTGAGTAAACAAGAAACCCGTGAGGGTTCGTTTTTATAACTTGGAAACTATTGGCTGATAGTCAGGAAGGCGCTGTTTAGGCAGCGCCGGTTCTTTGGAAATTGTTACCTGTCTGTGTCACGTCATGTGTGTGAGGATTAACAATGTTAATCAAAAAGCTAGCAATTATCAGTCTTCTGTCCGGATACATGATGAGTTCCGGTGTAATGGCCCAGGATTCAGCTGAATCGGTCATTACCGTGCCCAGCGTCCCGGTCGGAGCAGCGGTATCTCTGGGCGGAACGGTTGTCCCATACAAGGATGTGACTTTTTCCGCACAGATTCCAGGTCGCATAAAAAGCATTGCTGGCGAAGAAGGGGATCACTTCAAAACAGGGTCTGAATTAATTGCTATTAATGACGATGACCTGCTGGCACAGCGACGCTCAGCCTGGGCAAACCTGGCGAATGCAGAAGCGGCGTTGCGCAATGCCGGTGTTCAGTACAGCAGGGAATTGATCTCGCCCTATGGCGGTGAGCAGAACGACGCCATGGGCGGCATGGGTTCCATGATGAAGCAGTTTACCAATCCCATGCAGGGCATGGTAGGTAGAGGCTCTTCTCCCGGCATGGATCGTTATGCCCAGCGCTATCATTCCGGCACGCAGCTGGAGCAGGCACGTTCCCAGATTGTCGCTGCCCGATCTGCGATTGATGCCATCGATACCAAGATTCGTGATGCCAAGTCGGTTGCGCCCTTTGACGGCGTGATTACCAGGAAACTCGTCGAGGTGGGTGACCCGGTTCAACCCGGCCAGCCACTGCTGAACTATGCCGATGTGTCCAAGCTGCAGATCAAGCTCGAAGTACCGGCGCGCCTGATGCCAGGTGTCAAGAAAGGCATGGTTTTCCCCGCCCGGCTGGATGTTGGCGATGTCGACATACAGGCCCGGGTTGAACAGGTCTTCCCCATTGCCGACCCGGACCGCCACACCGTGACGGTCAAGCTGGACCTGCCGCAGGGCGTCCCGGGTGGTGCCGGCATGTATGCAGAGGTCATGATTAATGACGTCAATGCAAAGGTTCGTGAGTTGCCGGTCGTTCCCAGGGATGCACTGGTATGGCGCGGCAGTCTGCCCGGCGTCTATGTCATGAATGAAAGCAACCAGCGTGAGCTGCGGCTGGTAAGAACCGGCGATGAGGTGGGTGCTGACGGTGTGGCCATCCTGTCCGGATTGCGCGCCGGTGAGCGGGTCATCGTCAGAGGGGCTAGCACCTCGTCCGAATCAAAAAGTGCATGGCAGTAAGCACTTGCAGCTGATGTGTCTGCAACCGGGAGGGCATGCAGGCATTGTTCAGCTCTGAATAAGTTGAAATAGCAACTCAGTACTGATTAACAAAAAACACACAGCAACTGTACTGAACAAGGCAGATAAGAAGGCGGAATAAAGTATGGCTGATCAAGAAAAGAAATTTTCAACCCCAATGAATTACGATGCCCATTCACTGGGTATTGCGGGTAGAACGGCACGCTTGTTTATCACCTCCCCGGTGACACCCATGATCCTCATCGTGTCACTGTTTGTCGGTTTGATCGGCCTGATGTTCACCCCCCGCCAGGAAGACCCGCAAATCTCGGTGCCGATGATCGATGTATTTGTCCAGTATCCGGGCGCCTCTGCTGAACAGGTGTCCAGCCTGGTGACCGAGCCACTGGAACGCATCCTCATGGAGATCCCCGGCGTGCGTCATACCTATACGGCGTCCGAGCGTGGCCGCGCCATGGTGACGGTACGTTTCAAGGTGGGTGAGGAAATGGGTGCCTCGATAGTCAAGGTCCATGACAAACTGCAATCCAATATTGACAAGATACCGCCCGATGTCTCTCAACCACTGGTCAAACCGGTGGGCGTTGATGATGTCCCTGTGGTCACGCTGACCCTGTGGTCGGAAGATGTGGACGATGGCGCACTGCGGCTGCTCTCGCTGGATCTGTTGCAGCGCCTTGGTGAAGTGAAGAACGTCGGCAAAGGCTTTATTGTTGGTGGCCGGGAAGACCAGGTGAGGGTTGAGGTAATGCCCGAGCGCCTGTCAGGCTACGGTATCAGCCTGCAGCAGGTGGCACAAACCATCCAGACCGCGAATTCCGAGAAGACGGCCGGTGACCTTGAATCGGGAGGCTTATCATTCGCCGTACGCACTGGCTCCTTCCTCACCAATGCAAAGGAAATTGGTCGTCTGGTAATTGCCATCCGGCAAGGGTCTCCTGTCTATGTGCGGGATGTTGCGCGGGTTTCACAGGAGCCTTCAGATCCTAACCAGATGGTTGCCTTTTTTACCGGCCCGGCCTACGAAGGGGACACCGAGAGTGCTGACGGAGCCCCAGCGGTTACAGTCGCCGTTGCCAAGAAAGAAGGCACCAATGGTGTCAAGGTAGCCCAGGCGATTTTGGAGCGGGTTGAGTCACTCAAGGGCGACCTGATTCCTTCCAATGTCAATATCACCGTCACGCGTGACTATGGCAAGTCGGCTAATGACAAGGTAAATGAACTTCTGCAGGCCATGCTGGAAGCGTGCCTTATCGTTTCGATATTGTGCCTGGTCGGCCTGGGTGCTCGTGCGGCATTTGTGGTCATTGCCGTTATCCCGGTCGTTATTTTGCTGACGATCTGGTGGGCCATGATGATTGACTACACCATTGATCGCGTCAGTCTGTTTGCGCTGATTTTCTCTATCGGTATCCTGGTTGATGACGCCACCGTGGTGGTGGAAAACATCTTCAGGCACTGGCTGGAAAAGGGCAAAACCAGCGTCGCACTTGCCATTGACGCTGTACGTGAGGTGGGTAATCCGACCATTCTTGCAACGTTTACCATTATTTCGGCGTTGTTACCCATGGGTTGGGTAAGTGGTCTGATGGGACCCTACATGCGTCCGATCCCGGTGCTGGGCTCCTCGGCCATGTTTTTCTCCCTGCTTGCCGCCTTTATTTTTACGCCCTGGATGGCCGTGAAGGTCGCACCCAGGCTGGAAGCCCTGAAGAAGGCAGAGGCGAAGGAAAAGCGTGCGCATGAGCGCATTAGCAAGTTCTACCGACCGATCATCATGCCGCTGGTCAACAACCGCAAGCTGGGCCTGCTCTTCCTGTTCGGAATTATCGGTCTCACCGCTGCACTGTGCGCCACGTTCTATACACAGCATGTCTCTGTAAAAATGCTGCCCTTCGATAACAAGCCCGAGTTTTCGGTCATTGTAAACATGCCGGAAGGCACGGCCATGCCGGATACGGCCAACGTCACCCTGCAACTGGCTGAAGCAGTTCGGGCAATACCCGAGGTGACAGCGGTGCAGGCCTATACGGGGACTGCGCAGCCATTTAATTTCAACGGCATGGTGCGTCACTACTATCTCCGCCAGCGTGCATGGGAAGGCGATCTGCTTGTCATGTTAAAGGACAAAAACGATCGTGAACGTGGCAGTCACGCAATAGCCGTTGATGCACGCACAATTCTCAAGCCCATTGCTGACCGCATGGGCGCACGAATCGCAGTCGTTGAGATGCCTCCCGGCCCACCTGTGCTGAATACGCTTGTTGCCGAGGTGCATGGGCCCAGTGCGGAAACACGACGCCAGGTTGCCGCCGATCTGGTGGCGATGTTCGATGCAGTTGAAGACGTGGTGGATGTCGATAGCTACATGGCCGATCCGTATGAATACTGGCGCTTCGATGTGGATACCGAGAAGGCCGTCCGTCGCGGTATTTCGGTGGACACCATCAATGGCAGTCTGGCGATGGCAATGGGCAGTTACAGGCTGGGGGATATCAAGCGGGGTTCTGTCCTCGAACCAACCTACATTGTCATGAAGATCCCCCTGGCAGTTCGTAGCCAGGTGTCCCGCCTCGGCGATCTGCCGATCCCGACCGATGATGGCAAGACCATCCCGCTGTCTGAACTCGGTGAGTTCAAGAAGGGCTACGAGGATCCCATCATCTATACCATCGACCTCCGTGGCGTCGAATACGTAACGGCCGAGATGCAGGGCCGACTTGGTGCGCCGATTTACGGCATGCTGGATATCGAGGATATGGTCAAGGAATATACCGCGCCCGATGGTGTGAAAATGGGGACCATGCCGTGGAACCTGTTTGGTCCGCCTGCGGATGACACCGTATCTGCTTATGAGTGGAGCGGTGAATGGACGGTAACTTACGAGACCTTCCGCGATATGGGCGGCGCTTTCATGGCGGCGTTGATCCTGATATACGGCCTCATCGTCTGGGAATTCAAGAACTTCGCACTGGCCGGGCTGATCATGTCGCCGATACCCGTCACCATGATGGGTATCGTCCCCGGCCACTGGATCATGGGTGCCGAATTCACGGCCACCTCCATGATTGGCATGATTGCACTGGGCGGTATCATTGTCCGGCAATCCATCCTGATTGTTGAATTCGTGAAAATAGAAGTCGCCAAGGGTCATGAGGTCAAGGAAGCGGCAATCAGAGGCGCAGAGTTGCGCATGCGTCCTATCTTCATTACTTCTCTGACCCTGATGGCAGGTGCCTTTGCCATTCTACAAGACCCGATCTTTAACGGCATGGCGATCAGTCTGCTGTTTGGTGCCGGTGTTGCGACCGTAATGGCCCTGCTGATTATCCCGCTAGGTTGCATCAGCGCACGCAAACAATTCTACGTCGAGACCAGCGATGATGGTCAGGTAAAGGTCAGTGCTGCCTTCGAGCAGGTAGAGCATGTAGCCCTGGATGAGAAAGCCGCTAAGTCAGGACCGGGGCTACTCATGCGGTTGTGGGGCGGCATATTCTCTGTGTTCTCCTGGGTGTTCCTGATCATCAAGGCCATGTTCACCATGGTCGGGATGGGATTGAAATCACTGTTTGGTCGCTCCGGTGGGGGTACACCACCACCACCGCGTGGCGGCACACCGCCACCACCACGAGCGACTCCGCCCGGCGGCGGTACACCTCCACCGCCACGTGAACCGCCACCCGGAGGAGGGACACCCCCGCCACCACGAGAAGCACCGCCGAGCAAGGCCAAGGGTACGCCACCGCCAACGCGGGAAACCCCTCCCAGCAAGGCCAAGGGCACGCCACCGCCACCACGGGAAGCACCGCCCAGTAAGGTTAAGGGCACGCCACCACCACCACGGGAAGCACCACCGGAAAAGAAGGCTGATGCGCCCCCTCCGGCTCCCAAGGAGGCACCAGTGGCCAGCAAGCCGAAAGCGGCGACTGCAGATAAAAAGGATTCTGACGAGCACGAAAATGGAACCGTTGGGAAAAAGCGGCGAGGCATTCGCCTGAAGCAGGATTTGGACTAAGCTGTTAATAGCAGTGACAAAAACAACCCAGGATATAACATCAGGAGTAAGCGATGAAGAGTAAGCGAGAAGTTGTCAGTGGCTCGGTAGTACTATCGCTTTTGTTGGTGACGGCCCCTGTACTGGCTGACGAATCAGCCCCGGATTCTGCGTTCACCTACACGGATGACTGGGCGGTTGTATCAGCGCCACCACCACCGGGGCCATACCGTGCCGTGAACATTGATCCTCGCGTCCCGGGGGTAGATGCCATACCGCCACTGTCGATGGATGAACTGAAAACACCCGTCAGGCGTGACATCCCGGCCGAGGCTCTGGCCAATCCACCGGCTGCCGGGATACCGGCAACCCGGGTCCCGCAGGTCAATCCTGCTGCAGCGCTGGATACCCGCCCATCAACTCAAACCGTAGCACCTGCGCGTACAGGATCGGTAGCGCCACCGCCATCACGCTCTTATTATCCAGCGCCACCCCGTTATCCCGCGCAGACGAGATCGGCACCATCGTCCGGTTATCCCGTCTACAGGAATCAACCCAGCTACGGTTATGCTTCACCGACGTACCGCCAGGGGCAGCAGCAGGTACCGCCACCACCGGTGTATGATTCTTACATCAGAAACCAGCAGCCGTATGGCTACCCGCCTGGAACAGGGACACCTTGAGGCGGGGTTCTTCCATAAGACAATTGACTACTATGATTCAGCACTCAGGATCATTTGAAGCGACATGGATATTGAGGTTTCTGCTTTTAATTTCAGCCACACTGATCAGTGCTTGTAATAATGACGAAATTATTGAACAGCCAGTGCAATCCGAACTCTCTGAAACATCATTACCGGTCAGGGAGTGGTACCCGGCGCCCAAACACCGGCAGCAACCGACGGCTTATGCACCGGCTCCAGCAGTGCAACCACAAGTTGTGATGACGCCACCCGCTTATCAAGGAAACATTGTTCAACAGCCATGGGTTGTCCCTGCACCGATACCCGTATACAGTGCGCCACAATTTGTGTACCAACCGCAAATGCCAGGGACCCAGTATCAACAGCCGCAGGTATGGACAGGCCAACAATCCGTCACCCCGACGCAGCAGCCAGTGGTACCCCAGTACCAGCCCCAGTATCAGCCCCAGCCCCAGTACCAGCCCCAATACCAGTATGTCCCACGTCCCTGGGGAAACTTGACAGAACCGAACAGTAATCAGGGCTCTGCTGCATCGACCGAGGCGTGGCCACAAGGTGGTTATAATATGCCGTGGGGCATACCGGCAACAGGAAGCAATTACAACGGGTCGACTGCGGCCCCTACCGGTCAGGTACCGGGAACAGTATATTACGGGAATGTCTGGTAGCGGAGAGGGCCAGAGCAGAACATTGGATTGGAACCGGAATACCGGTATTCTGATGTGATCAGTAGTGGTGACTCCCTGCAGTTACTGATCTTGTAAAATCACAGGGATATACGTTTGTAGTACAACTACAGGCAACTATAAATCGTGAGAGGTATTTCAAGTATGAAAACATTAACAAAAACTTTGTGTGCGGCCGCAATTGCGGGTCTTGCTGCACTTCCGATGACGTCTGCGCATGCGTGGGGTAACTGGGGTCCATGGGGCGGCGGCGACCGTGGCTATGGTGGCAGTAACTATGATGGCTGGGGTGACGGCTATGGCGACGGCGACTTCGACGGCGACTTTGGCTTCAACATGAGCGGCAGTGGCCGCGGTCGCGGCAGCGGTTACGGCCGTGGTTATGGCCGCGGTTATGGTGACTACTATGGTCGTGGCTATGGCTACGGTGGTCCTGGCTATGGCTACGGTGGTTATCCTGGTTATGGTTACGGTGGTGGTCCTGGCTATGGTTATGCCCCAGGCCCATACGGTGCACCACCTGCAGCACCGGCAGCACCAGCCGCTGCTCAGTAAGCAGGTCTGAACGTAAGCGGGCCCGGCGCAGCAATGCGCTGTGGCTCGTTTTACGTTTTCCATTGGCAACAGGGTAAAAGTTCAGCTAATGATCACTGTTATCGCTAACCTCAAGGGTGGTTCCGGCAAGAGCACAGTCGCATTCAATCTTGCTGTGTGGCTGGAAACCAATGGCCAGCATGTGGTCGGTTATGATCTGGATCCCCAGTGCACCTTCAGCGACCTTGGAATGTTGCGCAAGGAGATCGGTAACAAGCCGGACATTGAAATTCATCCCGTGCGCGCAGTTCTGAAGGAACAACTGCTCTCACATGGTGATGCAGAAGTCATCGTCGATGTGGGTGCAGCCAACATGGCCGCCATGAAGGAAGCCATGACTGCAGCTGACCGGATTCTTATTCCGGTTCCGCCAAGCCAGGCGGATGTGTGGGCAACGCAACGCTTCCTGCACATGATTGGCCCGGATCTTGAGGCACAGAAAATAAACAGCCATCAGCAAACACTGGCCTTTGTTAACCGTGCTGATACGAACAAATCCATCCGTGAAACACATGAAACCGAAGCAGCGTTAAAGATGTTGCCGGGCATCGATGTTGTTTTACCCTACCGTTTAAGAATGAGAACCAGTTTCCGTCGCTCTCTCAGCGAGGGTCTGACGGTATTCGAAATGTGGCCGCGTGGAAAAGCAGCGGAAGAAGTCCGTACGCTGGCGAAGGCACTTTATCCTGATGTTGTTAATCATTAAGTAATCCAGGTTCCAGGAGCAGGCATGATGAATCTACTTGCACGCATTCTTAGCCACGGCTTTGCATTTGCCGTTGTTGCGATTATCGTTGTCGTTTTAATGTACCGTGGCGAACTATTCCCGGAATGGGAACTACCTGGGTTCTTGGCCATCAAAAGCCAGCCCGAGGCTACGACTGAAGCCGGTTCAGGCACGGTAGAACGAATAGACGGCGAAACAGCACCAGCAGCTGACTTATCAGCGGTCACTGCTGAACCGCCTGAACAAACAGAAGAACCTTTGACCTCCGCACCTGCCACTGTTGCAGTTGATGAAATTGCAGCTCCTGAGACACCCGAATCAAGCGCAGAACCAGAACAAGCGATGGCACCCGAGTCAATGGACGCTACAAGCAATGAAGTTGATTCCGCTGCTGAAACATCCGTCGCTGCGCAGACAGAGGACACTGCACCCGTTGCAGATAGTGTCCCAGAGCCTTCAACAGACGCTCTTAGTACTGAGGTGCCTGATGAGACGCCAGCGACTGGAACTGCTGCTGCCGGCACGGAAAGCACTGACCCGGTCACTGATGATGCCACGCAACCCGAGGTCGACGCGCCGCCTGCTGAATCCGGCATAACGGTGGATGATTCGCCTTCAATGGCAACAGAAGAACCATCTATCGCAGCAACTGCACCGACAGCAGCAGTTGACATGGCTCCTGCAGATGCAGAACCGACAGTCATAGACGAAGAGACACCGGTAGAGACTTCACCACCGGCCGTGCAGGAACCGGAGCCCACACCGGAGACCGCACCCGCCACGCCGCCCCTGGCAGTACCCGAGGCTATGACAGAAACACCCTACGAGGTAATGGCAAAGGCCCGTGAGTCCTACTGGTTGCGTGATTTTGATGCGGCCGAACAGCACTATCGGAAACTCACACAGATCGATCCGGATAACCCGGATGGTTATGGCGAAATGGGCAATATGTATTTCTCCCAGGGCAAGTGGGATGAAGCCGCCGCGGCATTCTACGAAGCCGGCACACGCTTGGTTAAAGCAGGCCATCTTGTGCAGGCACGGCAAACGGTCGAGGTGATTCGGGGTTTAAATGGCCCCCAGGCTGAAGACCTGGAAGCACAGGTTGTTGCTGCCTCACCTTCTTCGCCTTGATTAATATAATATTTTCGTTCTCATTGGAGGGAGTGAGTTATGCTTAAATTGATTTGGAACTTGTTGGGGCTGGTAGGACTGGTCATCGTTGCAGGTATCATTTGGATTGCAGTGACCTATGGCTTCGGTCTGCAGAATTTCAA